>Ga0207814_100303_pt1 | contig 36076 bp, 24 predicted proteins | sample TtaePargueraPR_7_FD_187755 | JGI IMG/M metagenome (GOLD analysis project Ga0207814, IMG submission 187755) | Aerobic enrichment media microbial communities from Bioluminiscent Bay, La Parguera, Puerto Rico - Tt and P1 (2) (SPAdes) | ecosystem: Environmental > Aquatic > Marine > Unclassified ... | reverse complement strand
CCCGCTCCGCGGCGGCGGTGGCCATCTGTATTGCGGGGTACCTGGGGGTGAACCCGCCGGGCTTTGTGGCGCAGGTGGTGGCCTTTGCCTTCGGGCTCGCGGCGTCGTCCTTCTTCCCGGCCATCATCATGGGGATCTTCTCCAAGCGCATGAACAAGGAGGGCGCTATTGCCGGCATGCTGTCGGGTATCCTGTTTACCGCGGCGTACATCGTCTACTTCAAGTTCATCAACCCGGCGGCCAATACCGCGGATAACTGGTGGTTCGGTATCTCTCCGGAAGGTATCGGCACCCTGGGGATGATCATCAACTTCGCCGTTGCCATTACGGTGGCAAAAGTCACCCGCGAAGCTCCGGAGGATGTGCAGGAAATGGTGGAGAGCATTCGCTTCCCGCAGGGCGCGGGCCAGGCGAACGCTCACTAATTGGCAAATCGTTAGTCAGACTGTGTTGAGGCGAGCTATGGCTCGCCTTTTTTATTGCGGCCAGGACAGCAACAGGATTTCGCTTGTTTCGCCCGGCACGGTGAGGTGGCGTTCGCGCCGCAAGCCAAGCTTTTCCAGCAGGCGTACAGAGGCGCGGTTGTCGGGCGACACCAGGGCGACAATACGCGGCAGCGCTAGGCTATTGCGTGCGAAATCCATTATCGCCTGCGCCGCTTCCAGCGCGTAACCCTGGCCGCGGAATTCCGGCAGGAAGGCGTAGCCGATGTCGGCATCCTCGAGAAAGTCGCGCTTGACCAGACCGCACAGGCCGATGGGCGTGCCATCCTGCAGGGCGACCTTGTACATGCCGAAGTGGTGTTCGCGATAGGAGGCGATGGGCCCACGCTCGAGATAATCCTGTGCCTGCTCCAGCGTGCGTACGCCGCGGTCCGCTACATTGCGGATAAAGTCGGGGTCATTCAGGATCGCGAGCATCAGCGCAGCATCTTCCCGGGTGAGTTCGGTAATAACAAGCCGGTCGGCTTTCCGCTCAAACATGGGCAACGCGTACTGAATTTTTGCTGGTGGGGCAGTATAGATGGTGCCCAGGGAAGGGAGAAGTGGCGCCCCGCCTGAAAGGGGGGCGCCGTGTTGTGGCAAGAATCAGAAAGCGTAGGTCACACTGATGGAACCCTGCTCGGAGGTCGGTCGCGCAGTGAGGTTGGCGCTGACGGCAATGGCATCGGCCGCCTGCCAGCGCAGGCCAACCAGTGCACCGGCACCATCCTCAAACAGCCCAGTGTCCTCGCTGGCGTAGCTGGGCATCGCGTTCATGTTGCCCGGCATGGATTTCACGCCCACTTCCAGCTGATCGTTTTCCGTGCCGGTGGTGTCTTCGTACCACACCTGGCCGTAGGCACTGATACTGCCCCACTGCTTGTCGGCAAAGGCGCCCAGGCGCATGGTGGAATAGCGACGCTCCTGGGCACCGAAATTCATCCCGAAGGGATCCATGGTCGCACCGGAGGCGTCGGTGTAGGTGAAGCCCGCCAGTGCGTCTTCGGTGTAGGCATCCACTTCCGCTTCGACCTGGGTGACGCCCACAAACGGCCCGAAACGGCTGCCGCTGCCGGAGATGTTCACGCCGCCGGTCAGGTCCAGCGTCCGGTTCTCGCCACTGCTCGCACCTTCGAGGGTGCCGCTAAAACTGTCGCCGAGATCGAGCGTGCGGCCGATGCGGTCGTAGTCCGCGTCGGACAGGGTGGCGCTGGCCTCAAGGAAAAATTCGTTGTAGTGGAAACGGCCAAACAGGCTGTAGTTGGTGGTGGTGGATTCGATATCGCTGAGCGGGTTTTCCAGGTTCTGGTCCGCGCGGCTGATGGCAAAGCCGAGTTCGGTGTTGTCGCGCAGCGCGTAGCGGGCACCGATCACGCCGCCGCTGTGGTCGCCGCTGGCGGCGGGGGCGAAATTGTTGTCGTAATCGCTGCTGCCGAACGTGCCGCTGGCAAACACGCCGGACTCTGCGGTGCGGTAGCGGGTACCGAGCAGCGCCTGTTGCAGGCTGCCGACGTGGCTGCGCGATGCCTGCACGCCCATATCCGGTAGCTGGCCGGCCACCTGGGCGGCGGTGACGACACCGGTGTAATAGTCGGCCAGCACCGCCTGTGCGGCCTGGGTCGGGTGTACGGCGTCGTTGAACAGCAGGCTGTCGGCGTCCGGCGCGGAGCCGTTCTTGCCGTACACCGGATGTTCAATACAGCCGCCACTGCCGTCGTAGCAGAAGGTGCTCTGGTTGATATCCGCATAGCCCAGCGCGCTGGCGTTGGCGAGGGAGACCTTGAGTACGCCACCCATGTCGACCATCAGTACACCGTCGATATCCCCGGCGGACGCCAGCAGGGTGCTGTTGAACAGGTCGACGGCAGTGCTGGCGGAGCTCAGGGTGTTATCAATGGCCGCCGCCAGTTGCGCATTGGCCTCTTCCTGGGACAGCAGCCCCGCGGCTACCGCATCACTCAGCTGCTGCGCCTCGGGGCTGGCGGCAACCGCCTGGCTGACAGCGGCATACATGCCCGGGGTATTGCTGATGTCCGGCACATTGGAGACCAGAATATAGTTGGCGCCAGCGTCAGACAGCGCCTGGGCGCTGTCTGCCAGCATGTTGGCGGCGAGCCCGGTCAGCGCCGCAAACTGCGCGTTGTCGATGGTGCCCGAGAGGGTCGCGGTGAAACCGCCGAGCAGGTCGTTGCCGCCGCCGTTCACCCAGTACAGGGCCTTGCCGTCGGCGCGGCGCTGAGTCGTCTCGAGATAACCGAGTCCGAGCGGATGCGGGTTACCGGTGGTTCCGGAACCGGCGACGATCATACCGGGAGCGGCATCGATCTGTGCCTGCAGTGCATCCGCCTGGGCGGTGTAGGCGGCGGCCGTGGCGCTATCTCCCGCGGCCTCGTACTGGGCGGCCGCGGCGCGCAACTGGGCTACGCCCTCCGGTCCCTGTAGCAGCAGGCCGAGCAGTTGCAGGTCGGCATAGAGCCCGGTGCTGGTTTCACGGGTCGGGTCGGGCAGCAGGGCGCTGGCAAAATTGTGTCGGGATGGATCCGGTGCGAGGCCGTTCTGGTCGAGGTATTCGAGATAGCCCCGGGTGCCGAGAATATTCAGCAGTACGTCCGCGGCGCGGTGCCCGCCCACGGCCCAGCCACCGCCCACATTGGGCAGCGAGGCGCGCACCTGGGCTTCCGCCGCCGCCAGCATGTCGCTCTCGGACAGGCTGGTGTCCACATCCGGCAGGCACAGGTACATACCGGCGCAGGACGGCGTTACCGCTCCCAGGCCGAGCTGCTGCGAGAGGATACTGATGGCCACCTGCTTGTCCTCACCGCTGGTGAATACACCGGCATTGCCCACATCGGAGAGGCTGTCACCGAAGGCGATCACCTGGGAAAAGGGGGCGTTGTCGGCGGAAGCAGAGGGGCTGAGAGCGGACATTGAGGCAAGGGCAATGGCTGCCGCCAGGTTGCGCTTGGCGTTGGGCATGGTTATCTCCTTTCATCCATCGCGGCGCGGAGAATGCCGGCCCGCTTTCTATGGCCGCGTACCCGCGCTCGCATCGTTATTGTTATTGGTGGTCTGTCCTGAATCTACCAGGATCTGACCGAGATTAACCAAGCTGCGAGCCAGATGAAATGAAAACCCGAAACTAAATCCGTCCAGTCGGTCACAAACTTGGCTGGCGTGTATTTCTGTAACAGCCAGCGTGGGGAACCTCAGCGCAGCGAGTGCAGAAACTGCAGGTGGCGCTCGTACTGGGACAGGATGTCTGTGAGTAACTGGTCGCTGGTCCACCCCATCACGTCGTAATCCTGGCCGCCCTCACTCAGGTGGACTTCCGCCCGGAAATACTTGTCCGGCGAGCCGTCGTCGTGGCTATCGTCCAGTACCGCATCGGGGTTGTGCGCATTGGGTTTCAGGTGGGCCTTGGGGTGGATGCTGTACAGGAAATCGACCTCATCGCCCTGGTAGACGGTGAGGTGCACCACCGCATTGTCCTCCTCCGTGACTTCCGCAACGAAGCCATTTTTTTGCATCTGTGCGGCAAACTGGCGCAGCGCGGGCTCGGCGGTTTCGTGAATGTAGTCGTGGACTTCCTGCAGCGAGGGGAGCTGTACCAGGTTGCGCAGGCGTCGCTCCCAGGAGACCGGGTTGCGCGCGCTGATCGGGGCCACCGGTGCCGACTGGGCGTCGCGCTTGGCCGAGTCCATGCGCAGGGCTTTGATCAGCCCGTAGATCGCCACCAGCAGAATGAGGGAGAACGGCAGTGCGCTGGCGATGGCCGCGGTTTGCAGTGAGGCCAGGCCGCCGGCAAGCAGCAGGGCAATGGCCACTACACCGATGATGGCCGACCAGAATATACGCTGCCAGGCAGGCGTATCGTCGCGACCATGGGACGAGAGCATATTCATCACCATCGCCCCGGAATCCGCGGAAGTAATAAAGAAAATCACCACCAGGATAATGGCCAGCCCGGACAGGGCCTGCGAGAAGGGAAACTGCTCGAGAAACTGGAACAGTGCCAGTGATTGGTCTTTCTGGATGATATCCGCAAGCGATGTGAGCCCCTGATCCCGGATCAGTTTGATCGCGGAATTCCCGAACACCGTCAGCCAGATAATCGTGATCAGGGTCGGCATCAGCAGGGTGCCGACGGCGAATTCGCGAATGGTGCGACCGCGGGAAATCCGTGCAATAAACAACCCCACAAACGGCGACCAGCTCAGGCACCAGCCCCAGTAGAAAATGGTCCAGCCGCCGATCCAGTCGGTGGGTGCATAGGCATACAAATTGAAGGTGCGATTGACCAGTACCGACAGGTAACTGCCCAGGTTCTGCACGAACGCCTGAAACAGAAACACGGTACTGCCGAGGACCAGAATCGTCAGGCACAGCAGGGCGGCCAGGCCCATATTCAATTGCGACAGGCGCTTGATCCCCGCGTCCAGGCCGACCACTACGGAAATGGTCGCCAGGGAAGTGGTCACCACGATCAGAATGACCTGGGTGATCTCGCCCACGGGAATACCGAACAGGTGATTGAGCCCCGAGTTCATCTGCAGTACGCCGAACCCGAGGGTGGTGGCAACCCCGCACACAGTACTGACAATCGCAAACACATCGATGGCGTGGCCGATGGGCCCGTGAATCCGCTCGCCGATCATCGGGTATAGGGCGGAGCGCAGGGTAAGAGGAAGATTGTGTCGATAACTGAAGTACCCGAGGATCAGCGCCACCCCGGCAAAAATCGCCCAGACATGAAAGCCCCAGTGGAAAATGCTCAGGATCATCGCCTCGCGTGCGGCCTCGATCGTGCCCGGGTCAGCATCCGGCGGATTCATATAGTGCATCACCGGTTCGGCGACCCCGAAAAACAGCAGGCCGATACCGATACCCGCGGAAAACAGCATGGCCAGCCAGGACCAGAAGCCGTATTCGGGCTTTTCGTGCTCCGGGCCGAGTTTGATATCCCCGAGCCGCGACAGGCTGATCACCACAACCGTCACCAGCAGAACGGCCACAATCAGCACGTAGTACCAGCCCATATAGGTGACGATGGTGTCTTGCATGCTCTGGAAGCGCGCAGTGGCGTCTTCCGGAAACAACACGGCGTAGGCCACCAGCAGAAGCAGGATGCCGGTCGCGGTATAGAATACCGGTGGATCAAATCTTGCCTTGCCGTCTTTGGTGGTGCGCAGTTGCATTGACTCGACTCGCTGTAATAGGTCGGAAAGTTAACCGGGCTTGGCGAATGCCGTTAACGCAGGGTGTGCAGGAACTGCAGATGGCGCTCGTACTGGGAGACCATATCTGTGAGCAACTGGTCCTTGGTCCAGCCCATCACATCGTAGTCCTGGCCGCCTTCGTAAAGGTGCACCTCGGCGCGAAAGTAAGTATCCGGCGAGCCGTCATCGTAGTCGTCCGCCAGTTCTTTGTCCGGGTGACTGGCGTCGGGCTTGAGGGTGGCCTTGGGGTAGATGCCGTAGACGAAACCGGTTTCGTCCCCGTGGCACACACTCAATTGCACCCACTGGTTGCTTTTTTCGGTCACGTTAGTTTCGTAGCCGTTCTTGCGCATTTCCTCGGCAAATTCCTCCAGCGCGGGTTTTCCCACATCGCGGATATATTCGTGTACCTCGGCGAGCGTTGGCAGACTCAGCGCATTTTTCAGGCGACGCTGCCACACCACCGGGTTGCGCGCGCTGATGGGCGCGACGATCGCCGTCTGTGCGATGCGCTTCACCGTGTCCGTGCGCAGCGCCTTGACCAGGCCGAACATGGCAAACAACAGAATCGCAGAAAAGGGCAGAGCACTGGCCACCACCGCGGTCTGCAGCGAACTGAGGCCACCGGCAAGCAGCAGGGCAATAGCGACCACGCCGATCAGGAAGCACCAGAATATCCGCTGCCAGAGCGGTGTTTCGTCGCGCCCGAAGGACGACAGCATATTGACCACCAGTGCGCCGGAGTCGGCTGATGTCACGAAGAACACGATCACCATCAGCACGGCCACAAAGGAAAACACCGAGGAAAATGGGAACTGCTCCAGAAACTGGAACAGCGCCACCGACTGATCCTTGGCAACGATTTCCCCCAGTTGTGTCATGCCCTGGTCGAGAATCATATGGATGGCGGAGTTACCAAAAAATGTCATCCACAGCATGGTCACCAGCGCGGGCACCAGCATGGCGCCAATGACAAATTCGCGAATGGTTCTGCCGCGGGAAATCCGCGCGATGAACAGGCCTACAAAGGGCGACCAGGACATCCACCAGCCCCAGTAGAGGATGGTCCAGCCCCCCAGCCAGTCAGTGGGCTCGTAGGCAAAGAGGTTAAATGTCTTGTGTACTATTTCGGACAGGTAGCTGCCAAAATTCTGCACGAAGGCCTGTAGCAGGTAGACGGTGCTGCCCAGTAATAACACCATGATCAGAAGGATCGCGGCCAGGGTCATATTGAGCTGGGACAGCCGTTTGATACCCGCATCCAGGCCCAATACGACCGACACTGTGGCGAGCAGTGTGGTGACCACAATCAGTATCACCTGGATCCCCTGGCTCACCGGTAGTCCGAACAGGTGGTGCAACCCTGAGTTGATCTGAAGGACCCCGTACCCTAGCGTGGTGGCGACACCACATACGGTGCCGACGATGGCGAATACATCGACGGCGTGACCAATGGGCCCGTAAATACGCTCGCCGATCATCGGGTAGAGCGCGGAGCGCAGGGTCAGCGGTAGTTTGTGCCGGTAACTGAAATACGCGAGTATCAGTGCCACAATGGCGTAAATGGCCCAGGCGTGAAAGCCCCAGTGGAAAAACGTCAGCACCATGGCCTCGCGAGCGGCAAACACTGTGCCGGTCTCGCCCACGGGCGGTTGCAGGTAGTGCATCACCGGTTCGGCGACGCCGAAAAACAGCAGGCCGATCCCCATACCGGCGGAAAACAGCATGGCAAACCAGGAGGTGAAATCGTACTCCGGCTCGGCGTGTTCCGGCCCCATTTTGATTTCGCCAAAGCGCGACATGGCAATGGCAATGGTGCCGATCAGGATGATTGCCACGGTCAGTACGTAGTACCAGCTCATGTGTGAGACGATCCACGCCTGCAGGGTCTGGAAAGTGGCGGTGGCATGGTCGGGAGCCAGTACTGCGTAGGCCACCATGAGCAACAGAGCGGCAGTGGCGGAGTAAAAGACCGGCGGATTGAAGTGTGCCGGTGTTCCGTTGCTGTCTTCGTTGGTGTGAGGCATAGCAGAATATCCAAAGTGCGGTGTGCAGTGGCGCTGGTATAATTTTGCGCCTATCGCACAAAGCATAGACGAAAGTACGGCTTATAAATGCAGTGAATAAGGCTGCGGATTGATATGTTAAAAGTATCTCGAACTATTCAGGTGCCCCTGGACGAAATCGAAATGCATGCGATGCGCGCCGGCGGTGCCGGCGGTCAGAACGTGAACAAGGTATCCACGGCAATCCATCTGCGCTTTGACGTGCGGGCTTCCAGTCTGCCACCTTACCTGAAACAACGCCTGCTAGGCTTACGCGACCAGCGGATTACCGCGGATGGCGTTGTGGTGATCAAGGGGCAGCGTTTTCGCACCCAGGAGAAGAATCGTGCGGATGTGCTCGAGCGGCTTCAGGAGCTGATTACCAGCGTGTCGACGACGCCAAAAGCGCGGGTACCGACCAAACCCACCCGCGGATCGAAAGAACGCCGTCTCAAGCACAAATCGCGTCGCGGTCAGATCAAGTCCCTGCGCGGAAAGGTTTCCGATCACTGACTGCGCCTTTGCATAATTCGAATTGCCCCGCACCTCCATCAGAAAAGACCTCAATCAGAAAAGACCCCAAATAAGAAAAGGAGCAACCATGCCGACCCGATACCGCGCCCAGGATCTCAAGCAGTTTGCGAGCGATCTGTTCGCTTCCACAGGGCTTGCCCGCGAGCGCGCCGATGTGATGGCGGAGACGTTTCTGCAGGCGGACCTGATGGGCTTTACTACCCACGGCCTGCACCGTGTTGCCAGTAATCTGCAATGGCTGCAGAGCGGTGCTTCGCGCATGGCCGGGGAGCCCAATGTATTGTCGGATCGGGAAAACTGCTTTAACTGGGATGCGGATTTTCTGCCCGGCCCCTGGATCGTCAATCAGGCGATCGACCAGGCGCTGGCACGGGTTGGTGAGCAGGGTGTGGTGACTGCAGTGATTCGTCGCAGTCAGCATATCGCCTGCCTCGCCGCTTACCTGCCGAAAATTGTGGAGCGCAACTGTGTGGGCATTCTCACCTGTTCTACCCCGGCGGAAGAGACGGTCTCCCCCCAGGGGTGCAAAACGCCGCTGTTCTCGGCCAACCCCATCGCCTTCTGCGCCCCGGCGGCGGATTACCCGCTGCTGTTCGACATCAGTATGTCGGTCACCGCGGGTGGCTACGTGGCGCGGGCGGAGCGCGAGGGCAAAAAGCTGCCCGAGAAATACCTGAAAGACCGCGACGGTAACCTGTCCGACGACCCGGCGGCATTCGCCAATGGCGGCAGTATTCTGCCCGTGGGTGGTGCGGACCATGGCTACAAGGGTGCGGCCCTGTCGGCCATGCTGGAGGTGCTGTCCATGGGGCTCGGCGGCTACGGGCGCGCCGACCAGGTGGCGGAGGACGATGAGGCCAACTCCGTGTTCCTGCAGATCATCGACCCGAAAACGTTTGGCAGTGAGCAGAACTTCCTGCGGCAGACCGCCGCGCTTACCCGTCTTTGGGAATCCTGCGAGACGGATGACGGTGGGTCTGCGCGGGTTCCGGGCAAGCGGGCCTGGCAGTTGCGTAGTGAGCAGATGGCCAATGGTGTCACCCTGTACCCGACCATTGAGGAGGATCTGAAAGCGCTGGCTCAGAAACACGGGATTGACATGCCCCAGGTATTCAGTAATTGAAAACCGTTCTCATACGGTAATTTCCCGCGCGAGTGCTGGTAAATAATTTGTTCATCCAGCCGTCATTTATCTGGCATTCGCCTGTCATTTTGCCCCCGTATGGTGCTGCCGACTAAACGGCGGGGCCATGGGACTCCGTCGATCCACCATCGACACTTATCCAGGGGGCAAACATGGCGACTTTTCGTCACGCATTTCCGTTATCCACTCTCGCTCTGGCCGTCATGGCCTGTTCCGGTATGGCCAGCGCGCAACAGGCGCCCGATGCCATTTCCGATACTTCCGCGCTGGAAGAGGTCGCAGTCACCGGCCAGCGCCTTTCCCGCGAGCGTGCACTGGACATCAAGCGCGATATGCCTGTTGTCATGGACGCGCTGGCAACCGATGATCTCGGTCGCCTGCCGGACAAAAATGCGGCGGAGTCCCTGAACCGCCTGCCGGGCGTCTCCATTCTGATTGAAAAGGGCGAAGGCCGGTTTGCCTCCATCCGCGGTATCAAACCGGACTGGAACCGGGTCAACGTCAATGGTTTTGTCACCGGTTCTCCGGAAAAAGACGGCAGCGGCCGTTCCATGCCACTGGATCTTCTGGGTGGTGAGCTGCTGCAGCGGGTGGAAGTGTACAAAGCGAAGACCGCCGATATGGACGCCGAGGGTATCGGCGGTGCCATCAATATCGTGACCAAACGACCGCTGGACGGTGACGACTTCCACGCGACCGCCAATGTGCGTATGGGACTGGAGGAGGCGGATCAGGAAAATCCCTACTACGATGGCAAAAACCCGCAGAATCTTGATCTCGCCGTATCCGGAAAAGTTTCGGAAAAGCTGGGGTGGAACCTGGGTGTATCCTCCACCGAGCGGGAGTATCTGGCACAGGGGATCTACCAGGACGACTGGGCTGAAGTCGACGGCCTCTATTTTCCGGAGCAGACAAAAAACAATTACTACGTGATCGGCCGCGATCGCGTGACACTGATCGGCGGTCTGGAATATCGCATTAATGACAGCACCGATATCCTCGCACAGGGTTTTTATAGCAAGTTCGAAGAGTTCCAGCACCGCAACCGTTTCCGCCAGGGCATCAGCCAGGATGCGGCGCTGATCGAAAGCGGAAACGGTGATCGCGTAACAATGGCCGAAGGCGCCACCTTTGTGCGCGCGGATCTGCGCCGGGAGGATGTGGAAAAGGAACTGGCGAACTTCAGCCTCACCGCCAATACCGATCTGGACACCTGGAAGCTGGATTATGGCCTGAACCTGAGTCGCAGTGAATTGCACGAAACCAACTCGGACTGGTCGTTCCGCCAGCGCGATGGCGTTGTCATGGGCCCGGACCGTTTTACGGTCAATAATGGTGAGGGCGTGGTGGAATTCAATACCGGTGGTGTGGCACACAACCTGGCGGAAAACCTGCGGTTTCATTCGGTGGGCTACCAGAACGACCGCGCGGAGCAGGACATCCAGAGTGCGCGCTTCGACGCCGAGCATTTTTACCCTGTGGCCGGCGCGGAATCCAGTGTGAAGTTCGGGGTGAAAGTCACGGCGAATGAGAAGCAGTTTGACTTCAATAATCGCGACTACGATGTGGTGAGGGATGCCCTGAGCGGTTATCCCGTCACCGATGGCAGCTTCCAGAACGACGTGGATGGCATGGACCGGGACAATCTCTGGTTCGACCTGGAGGCACTGAACGACCTCTTTGCCGATAACCCGCAGCTGTTCGACGCCGACAGCGGTAATGTCGCGGCGTTACTGGGTAGTGACAGAAATGTGGAAGAGACCACGTCGGCGGCGTATGTGATGAATACACTGCGTTTTGAGCGCCTGGATCTGATTGCCGGTGTGCGCTACGAGCAGACCGAGGTTTCCTCCAGTGCCTCCCAGCGCGACGGCGATGGCAATTTTTCCACGGTCACCGTAAAGGGTGACAGCGATGTGGTGCTGCCATCCCTGGTGGCGAAATACCTGGTCCGCGACGACCTGATTGCGCGGGCATCCTTCTCCACCAGTCTGGGGCGACCGGATTATTCGGACATCAGCGCCAGCTCCCAGTTTGGTATCAACGACGATGGCGATGCGGTGCTGTCGATTGGAAATCCGGATCTGCTGCCGTACGAGGCCGACAACTACGATATCTCACTGGAGTGGTACCCCAGCGAGTCCAGTGTTCTGTCGCTGGCCTGGTTCCGCAAGAACATCGATAACATCATCGTCAATGACGAGAAGGTGATTGAAGGCGGCACTTACCTGGGAACCGACTACGGTGTCGAAAAGCTCACCGTGCGCACGGTACAGAATGCGGATACCGCAGAAATCTCCGGCTACGAGCTCAACCTGCAACACCAGTTTTCCGGCCTGCCGGCGCCGCTGGATGGCCTGGGCGCGAGTTATTCCTACACGGATATCGATGCGACCTTCTTCGATAGCAACCTGGGCGTTAACCGCAAGCTTGAAGGGCAGCCGGAAGAAATCCAGAGCCTGACGCTGTTCTTCGAAAACTACGGCTTCTATGCGGGCTTGACCTACAACTACAACGCCTCCTTCCTGACCGATCTGAACAGTCTCGACGACACCTTTGACGATGTGGATCAGGGCGAGTTTGGGCGCTGGGACTTCCGCGCATCGTACGCGGCCACCGATAATTTTTCGGTTTACCTGGATATCAACAATCTGAACAACGAGCCCACCACGGAGTTTCAGGGCGGCGATGAGCGCCTGAATACCGAGTATGAGTACGTCGGTTCGACCTACTACCTGGGTGCGACTTACGCATTCTGATTTTGTGGCCAGATTATGAGCCCTCCTTCTGGAGGGCTTTTTTTATGTTTTTATTTTGTGAGTGATTGGCATGAAAATAGCAACAACATGTTTATTCAAGAAACTGCGACCAGGGGTCGGATGCGCTGCTCTCATTCTGGTAGCAGCCTGTGCCGCGATGCGCCTGAGTGCGGCTGAGTCCGCGGCCGTGGTAACGGCCAAAACGCTCCAGGTATTGGATACCTTTGATGCACGCCAGGGCGTCGCCGTTGACAGGGACCACGTTTATGCGGTGAACAATTACCGTATCACCCGGCATCGCAAGGATGATGGCAGTCCACAGCTGCAGTGGGACGGAATCAGTGAAGCGGGTCCGATCATTCACCTGGACAGCGGTATGGTGTGGCAGGGGCGCCTCTACGCCGCGCACTCCAACTATCCCCGCTCACCCATGACCAGTTCCGTGGAAGTGTGGGATGTCAAAACCATGGAGCATGTGGCCAGTCACAGCTTCGGTATCCATCTGGGCTCATTTACCTGGCTGGATCGCTATCAAGGGTACTGGTGGGGCGCCTTCGGGAATTACGACAAGGTGCAGAGGGGCGAGCAGGATCCTTACGGTAAAACCGTCAACACCCAGGTGGTGAAGATGGACGAGCAATTTCGCGTGCTCGCGCGGTGGACGCTGCCGCAGGGCATCCTCGAGCGCATTGCGCCGATGAGCAACTCCGGTGGCAGCTGGGGCCCGGATGGCTACCTCTATCTCACCGGCCATGACCACCCGGAAATTTACGTTGTGCAGGTCCCCGCACGGGGAATGGAGCTGCGCTGGGTGGCGACGGTGGAGGCGCCCGGGATACACGGACAGGGAATCGCCTGGGACCGCAGCAGCGACGGCAGAATACTCTGGGGGATACGCAAGCGGGACCGGAAAGTGCTGCAGATGGATATTCCCGAAATTGCGCCGCGGCGAGCATCGGCGGCGATGAGTCAGATTCGAGGGCCCGGTCAATTTGAGCAGGAGTAACCATTGCACCGCAAACGCAATCGGGGCGGATTGTTCCACATGTGTTTTGCGGAATCGGCGCCAATTCGGTCTACATTAGGGGGTAGCGTGATAAATGCACCCTAATTTAACGCGACCCTGGGGTCTCGGGCCCTCGGGATCCTGGTCGATGGCACAAACCGGAGAATAACGCCGATGAACGACTTCATTCGACTGTCTGCACTGGAATTACTCAAGGGCTATCAGGACAAGGAGTTTTCTCCGGTCGAGGCCACCCAGGCCATGCTCGCGCAGATAGAGCGATGTAATCCGGTGGTGAACGCGTACAACCTCGTGGATGAGGAAACCACACTGGCGTTTGCGCGGGAGTCGGAACAGCGTTATTTACAGGGCAACCCCAAAGGCCTGCTCGACGGCGTCCCCGTCGCCATCAAGGATGTATTCCTCACGCCCCAGTGGCCGACCATCAAGGGCTCGAAAACCGTTGATCCCCAGTCCACCCTCGGCAAAGAAGCCCCCAGTGTGGCGGCGCTCAACCGCAATGGCGCCGTGCCCCTGGGTAAAACAACCACCCCCGAGTTTGGCTGGAAAGGGGTGACGGATAACCCGGTAGACGGCGTCACCCGCAACCCCTGGAATCCGGATAAAACCGCGGGGGGCTCCAGCGGTGGCAGCGCCGCGGCGGTGCCGCTCGGGATGGGCCCGCTGGCGCTGGGCACCGATGCCGGTGGTTCCATTCGCATTCCCGCGGGCTTCAGTGGTCTTGTAGGGTTGAAGCCCAGTTTCGGTGAGGTGCCGCACTGGCCAGCCAGCCCGTTCGGCACTCTGGCACACGCCGGCCCGATGACCTGGACGGTAGCGGACTGCGCGCTGTTGATGAATGTACTGGCGGAGGCGGATTACCGGGACACCAATGCCATTCCGCGCCGCAATATCGATTATCTTGCGGCACTGGAAGGCGAGCCCCAGGAGCTGCTGCGCGGTGTACATATCGCCTTCAGCGCGACCCTGGGCTATGTACAGGTCGAGCGCGAAGTGGAAGAAACCGTGCGTGCAGCGGCCAAACTGCTGCAGTCGCTGGGCGCGGAAGTGACCGAGGTGGCACCGGGATTTGACGATCCGCTGGCGGCGTTCGGGCACCTGTTTTACGGCGGCGCCGCCAATGCGTTGCGCAATATCAGCAAAAAACAACGGATGCTGATGGATCCGCAGCTGGTGGCAGTTTCTGAAAAAGCCGCACAGCTTTCCATGCTGGATTACCTGGAGGCCGTCAACGAGCGCGCGGCGCTGTGTGAGCGCATGGCGGGCTTCCACAAAAAGTACGACCTGCTGCTTACGCCGACACTGCCGATCACCGCATTTACCGCCGGCCGCGAAGTGCCGGAAGACTGGCCCAGCACCCGCTGGCCTTCGTGGACACCATTTACTTATCCGTTCAATATGACCGGGCAACCGGCCATTTCCGTACCCTGTGGGTTTGACAGTGCGGGTTTGCCCATCGGGCTGCAGCTGGTGGGGGCGCGCTTTGACGACCGCGCGGTACTGCGTGCGGCCCATGCCTATCAACTGGCGGCGCCGCTGACCGACAAGCGTCCGGAACTGTTTTATGCCAGTTCGGATGAGACCGCCACCGAGAGGGTCGGACTATGAGCCGGCTGGATTTTGATTTTTACGAATCGGAAGATCCGGTCTGGAACCCGGCGCTGCTGACCATTCCCGTGCCGGGCATTCGCAAGATGGTCAACATGGCGGCATCCATGGAAGATGTTATCCACCTGTCCATCGGCCAGCCGGACGCGCCGACGCCGCCCCACGTGGTGCAGGCAACGGTGGATGCCCTCAATGCGGGGCAGACCGGCTACACCATGGACGCTGGGCTGCCGGAGCTGCTGGACGCGCTGGCGGAATATTACGGTGAGCGCGCCGGGCGCCCGATCAGCCCGGAAAATATCCTGATTACCACCGGTGCCACGGAAGCCATTTACCTGGCGCTGACTGCGGTGTCCGCACCGGGGCGGGAATTTATCGTGCCCGACCCTTCGTTCATGCTGTATGCGCCGCTGATCCGTATGAATGGCGGTGAGGTGAAACATATTCCCACCCGCGCGGAAAACAATCACCAGCTGGATCCGCAGGAAGTGATCGATGCGATCGATACCAATACCCATGCGATCGTTCTGAATTCCCCCAGCAATCCCACCGGCACGGTGTATCCGCGGGAAACCGTCGAGACTATCGTGCAGGAAGCGGCGTACCGTGGGATCTATGTGATCAGCGACGAGGTATACGACCACCTGATCTACGACGACCGGGATTACGCCAGTGTGCTGTCCTGCTGCTCGGACCTGGATCATGTGATGGTGATGAGCAGCTTTTCCAAAACCTTCAGTATGGCCGGCATGCGGGTTGGCTGGCTGATCGCGAGCCAGGGCGCCATCCGCAAGCTGCGCCGCTACCATATGTTCACCACCACGGTAGCGAACACGCCCTGCCAGTGGGGCGGGGTTGCCGCACTCAAGGGCGATCGCAGCTTTGTGAAGGAAACGGTGGATATCTACCGCAAACGCCGTAATCGGCTGGTGCAGCTGGTGGACGAAACCCCGTTTCTCGAGGGCTATGTGCCGGAGGGGGCTTTCTACATGTTTCCCGCGTTGCCGGAGGGAGTGAACGGCAATAACGTCGCGCTGCGACTGCTGCGGGAAACCGGTGTCTGCACCATTGCTGGCGATACCTTCGGTGAAAGCAGCCGCAACGCACTGCGCTTCAGTTATGCCACGTCCATCGAAAATATCGAGCGGGCGTTCGAGCGGATTATTCCGTGGATGGAAAAGCAGGACTTCGGCTGATCAAGGGACACTGGGATGTATTTTTAGTGAAAACTCCTTACCGGCTGGATCTCCTTCCAGGTAATGCCTTCGAGTCTTTTGCCGATCAGGTGGATCACGGCAAGATCCTGCTCTTTCGCATCGCGGCTTATCTGCAGATTCCCCTCGATCAATAAAATATTTCCGCTGAGAATTTCCTTGCGGTAGCGCTCCTGTACCTGTTTCCAGACCACCACATTGACCACTCCGGATTCATCCTCCAGCGTCAGAAACAGCACACCGGCGGCGGTGCCCGGGCGCTGGCGGCAGGTCACCAGCCCGAGCACCTTGATCCTTTCGCCATCCCGGTGGTTTGGCAGGTCGCAGGCGCGAGTCAGGTTGGCAAAGCGCCGCTGCTGTCGCAGCAGGCTCACCGGGTGTTCCCGCAGAGTCAGGCCGGTGCTCTCGTAGTCACTGTAGATGTTGTCTTCCTGGCTGTTTTCCGGCTGGTGCTGGAGGGGTGATGCCTGTTCCAGCTGACTGTTCAACAGTTGCCAGGTACTGTGGTAACGACTTTCGGCAATACTGTAAAAGCAGTTGGCGTGAGCCAGGGCGGCGCGTTGCCTGGAGGCTATGTCGACCCGTTGCGCGAAGTCTGTCAGCGAGCGGAAACTGCCCTGCAGCCTGGCGGTTTCGACCTTGTCGGCGGTTTCCTCCGTGAGCCCCTTGATCAGGCGCAAACCCAGGCGGATGGCGGGAACCGGCGGACGGCGCAGTTGCCCGGTAGCGTCTGCACCGTGGGGCAGGGCGAGGCGGTGGTGCCAGCCGCTGTGGTTGATATCCAGCGGCAGGATTTTCACGTTGTGGCGCTGGGCATCCTGGACCAGTTGCGCGGGTGCGTAAAAACCCATGGGCTGGCTGTTGAGCAGACCGCAGTAGAAGGCGGCCGGGTGATGGTACTTGATCCACGCGGAGAAGTAGGCCAGCAGGCCGAAACTGGCGGAGTGGGACTCCGGAAAGCCATAGGAGCCGAAGCCTTTCATCTGCTCGAACAGCTGTTCCGCCAGGCTGTGCGGGTAACCATTGGCGAGCATGCCGTTGATCAGCTTTTCGCGGAACTGCAGCAGGTTGCCATTCTTTCCCCAACTGGCCATGGCGCGGCGCAGGGCATCCGCCTCGCCGCCGCTGAAGCCCGCGGCCACCATGGACAGCTTGATCACCTGCTCCTGGAATATGGGCACGCCCAGGGTGCGCTCCAGTACCGGGCGCAGGTTTTCGTGGGGGTAGAGAATGGGCTCCAGCTTCTGCTTGCGGCGCAGGTAGGGGTGCACCATGCCGCCCTGGATTGGTCCGGGGCGGACAATGGCAATCTCGATCACCAGTTCATAAAAGGTGCGTGGTTGCAGGCGCGGCAGCATGCTCATTTGCGCGCGGGATTCGATCTGGAAGACCCCCACGGTATCGGCGCGGCTCATCATGTCATACACCGCCGGGTCTTCTGGCGGGATATCCTGCAGGCGCATTCTTTTGCCGTACAGGGCCATATAGGTGAGGGACTTTCGCAACGCCGTGAGCATGCCGAGCGCGAGAATATCCACCTTCATCAGTTTCAGGTCTTCGATATCTTCTTTGTCCCACTGCACAATGGTGCGGTCTTCCATGGCCGCATTCTCGATAGGTACCAGCTGGCTGAGGGGTAGCTCGGTAATCACAAAACCGCCCACATGCTGGGACAAGTGGCGGGGGAAACCATAGATCTGCCCCAGCAGCGCGGGCAGCATTCTGCCGGCCACGCTGTCCGGGGCGATACCGACTTTTTTCATCTGCCCGGGAAAATCCTCCAGCGTGTCCCACCAGCTGCGCTCGGCCAGTAGCTGCTCGATAACCGCCGCTCCGAGCCCCAGGGCCTTGCCTATATCCCTCAGTGCACTCTTGAAACGGTAGGTGATCTTGGTAGCGGCAAGCCCGGCTCTTTCGCGGCCGTACTTTTTATAGATGTACTGGATGATCTCCTCGCGCCGCTCGTGCTCGAAGTCCACATCGATATCCGGTGGCTCATTGCGTTCCCGGGAAATAAAACGCTCGAACAGCAGGCCAATCTTGTGCGGGTCAATCTCGGTGATAAACAGGCAATAGCAAACCACGGAGTTGGCCGCGGAACCGCGCCCCTGATACAGGATATGCTGGCTACGTGCGAACTGGACGATATCGTAGATGGTGAGGAAATAGTGCTCGTATCGCAGCTCGGCAATCAGCGCCAGCTCGTAGTCGATCTGTTCGCGAATATGCGGCTCGGGACCCCTGGGCCAGCGTATGGGGATGCCAGTCTCGACCAGTTCACGCAGGTAGTCACTGGCGTCCTTGTTTGGCGGCAGCACTTCCGAAGGGTACTGGTAGCGCAACTCGTTCAGGCTGAAGTTGCAGCGTTTGGCAATCTCGATGGTGTTTTCCACCGCACGCTGTGGATAAAGCGCAGCGATTTCCGGCAGGCTGCGCAGATAGCGCTCTGCGTTCTGCTCGAGCCGGTAACCCAGCTGGCCCAGGGTGCAGTTGTGGTAATTCGCATTGAGTACATCCTGCAGGGGTTTGCGATTGCGGTGGTGCATCAGTACCGCATTGGTGGCGACCATCGGGAGTTGCTGGGATCGGGCAAACGTCTGAAGGTGTTGCAGTCGTGAATTCTCCCCGGGTAACAGGCCGCGATTCAGGGCGATATAGAGCCGTTTGCCGAAGTGCTGTTTCAGTGCGGCGGGGATTTCCAGTGGGGTAGCGGCCGGCAACCACAGGCACAAGGCGTGCTGGCAGAGTTCGACAATGTCTTGCAGGAAGGTCTGGTACTGCCCTTTCTCCGCGCGCCGTCGCGAGGTACTGATCAGCTGGCAGATTTCGCTGTAGGCGGTTTTGTCCGGGGCAAGCAACACCAGTTGCTGGTCATCTTCCTGCAGGCGGAAGAAGCTGCCGCAGATCAGTTCCAGTTGACTTCCTTCGGTCTTCAGCTTTTCCAGTTCGGAAAAGGCGCGCACCACGCCCGCCATGGAGCACTCGTCGGTAATGGCGAGTGCCCGGTAACCGAGTGTATGGGCAGCGGTGACGAGTTCCTGTGGGTGCGAGGCACCTTGCAGGAAGGAAAAATTACTCTGACAGAAAAGTTCTGCGTACTGCATGCAGGCTTATGTAGAAGTGGTGTTGGCAAGACCGGCGTCAGGAATAAACACCGTGCAGAAACCAGTTCTCCGAGGTGAGGTCCTGATAGACCCAGTAGAGGCTGCCCTGGGCACCGCGGGCGATGTAGTAATCGCGAGCGTGGCGGTGGTGTTGCCACCAGTAGCCGTCAATGCGCTCCGGGCCCTGTAGTAAATGCAGTTCACCGTCGTAAAACAGTTTGTGGTCGCGCTGCTGGATGGGGTCCGGTCGCGCCAGTAGCCAGTTGGGGCGCGGTGCATTGACCGGGGTGAGCTGGTGCTTGCGCGCGCGGCTTTGCAGGGTGAGGCTGTCGGCGTTCTGCCAGGCCTGTTCCGGCAGGTAACTTTCCTTGAGGGTGACGCCGGACAGTGCCTGGTGTCCGAGTCTGGCCTTGAGTTTGTCGATCAGCTGATAGCTTTCGTGCAGCTTGCTGCCCTCATCGAAAAAGTCTTCCCGCAGGCTGTGACTTTCAATGGGGCGCAACTGCTGGCACTTGAGGGCAAGGGCCTGTACCGGCTCTTTCAGCTCTACCCGCTCAAACTGCAGCTTTGTCAGTGCGATCAGCCGCTGGGGATCCAGTAGCGGGCGCGAGATTTCTACGTGGATAGATTGCTCACCGCGGCTGCCGTAATCCAGCACCCAGCACAACTGCTGGCTGTACAGTTGCCGGCGTTGCAGCTGGCGGGAGAGCTCGCGCACCAGGCGGCCGGCGGGGAATAGCAGCTGTTCACTGTTATCCAGCGGGCTGGGGAAAAACAGTTCGCTGTGGAATTCTGCGGGTGGTTCGTAGCTGGGTACCGGGTCCGGGCGGGTGCCGTTCAGGCGGGCGAGGTAGTCGATAAACCCGCGGCCGAAGCGGCTGCCCACTTCGGACAGGGGGATGGCCAGCAGCTGGCTGACCCGCTTGATGCCACTGGCATACAGCCTGGTGATGGCCTTGTGGTTGCAGTCCAGCAATTTGCTGGGCGCGAAGCTGATCCACTGCCGCCACTGCTGGGGCGTGGGTGCAGTTTTGGCGGTGGCCAGCCACTGGCGGTGCTCCGGCAACTGGCTGAGCAGGTGTGCGGCCGACGGGCTGTGCCCAAGTCCCATAAAATGGCTGATACGCATCTTGTGCAGCTCCTTGCCCAGCTGCTGTAACAGGGGCGCGAGGCCGTGGTGGGCCTTGAGGCTGCCGCTAATCTCCAGGTACAGGCAGGCGCAGTTACCCTCTGTCGGGTTCTGCTTATTGTCGGCACTGCGCGGAGAGACCAGCGGGGTAAAACTGTAGGCCCAGTGGGCCAGTTGTTGCAGCAGCTGCTCCTCCCGTTGCGGGTCCCGCTCCAGCAGCTGTAGTTCGGCGCAGTAGGCGCAGGCGGTGGCGATACTGAGACCGGGCTCTATGTTGTGGGCGCTGGCCGCCGGGTTGGCTTCAACAACCAGGCCATTCTGCACCACGCCGACGGCGGCATTGTCGGTCACGCGGTGGGCGCGGGTCAGCGCTTCCAGGGGCAGCTTGGGGAGTTGGATACAGAGCCAGAGCATAAGGGGATTCCTTTAGGGCCGGGTCAGTGCAGCGGCTGATCCCGGCGCACCAGGTCCGGATGGCGCGCCAGGTGGACACGCTGGCCGGATTTGCCGCTCAACTGCTTGAACAGGTGTAGCGCCAGCTGCTCGCCATCGCTCTTCAGCTGCAGGCGCAGCGCTGCGGGCGACGGGGTCTGCGCGCAGGAGCCGGGGCGGAAGTGGAAGTGCAGGCAGTCGCCGTCGCGGGCGGCGAGCTGCAACCGGCGCAGGTCTTTATCGGCCGGGGTTTCCCTGCTCTGCCACTGGATCAGGGCGCCACAGGCCCCGGACTGCAGGGACTGCTCCGCAGCCCACAGCTGGTCCCGCTGGCCCCGGGGGTGCAGGATCAGCAGCTTTTCCAGCTGCACACCCGCCTGTACCAGTGCCGGGGCATAGGGAATATGCGGCGGATTGACCAGGACCACCATGCGCCCCTGGCGGGTGAGTTCTGCCAGGGCGGGAATGATCAGCGACATTTCGCCGATACCGGCCTTGTCGATCAGCAGCTCGGTGGTGGCGGCGCGGGGCCAGCCGTGCCCGGTGAGCAGGGCATCCAGCCCGCGGTAACCAGTGCTGATACCGGTGCGGGGCCTGCGCTGGCCACTGGCCAGCTGCCAGATATCCGGGCGCGTCAGCAACTGCTGCAGCGGCTCCTGCCCTGCTGCCAGGGGCTCGCGGCTGGCCTGCTTGCCTGGCTGATCGCCTAACTGCTTGTTTTGCAAAAAGTTTTCGGCGCTGTTCACGATTGGCTTGCTCCACACGGGTGGTCTGAGAGTGTTCGCCTGTATGGGTATACAGTGTCTACTGATGATTTATACAGTAGTCATCCAGTGTCGGCAAGCCCGTACCAACTGGGTTGGCACTTTTTCGAACAGGGTAAACCGGCTATGATTCGGCCTCTTTAAATGACCGCCAGAATTGAGCAAGTGAGGGGGCAGGGTGAGCATCAAATCCGATAAGTGGATTCGTCGTATGGCTGAGCACGAGGGCATGATCGAGCCCTTCGAACCGGGCCAGGTACGTCACGGCACATCGGGTGATCGCCTGATCTCCTACGGCACCTCCAGCTACGGCTACGACGTGCGCTGCGCCAGCGAGTTCAAGATCTTCACCAACGTGCACTCCGCCACCGTCGACCCCAAGGCGTTCGACGAAGACAGCTTTGTGGATGTGACTGGTGACTACTGCGTGATCCCGCCCAACTCCTTTGCCCTGGCGCGCACCGTGGAGTACTTCCGTATTCCGCGCTCGGTGCTGACCATCTGCCTGGGCAAGTCCACCTACGCCCGCTGCGGTATCATCGTCAACGTGACACCGCTGGAGCCGGAGTGGGAAGGGCACGTGACCCTGGAATTCTCCAATACCACCAACCTGCCGGCGAAGATCTACGCGAATGAAGGCGTGGCACAGATGCTGTTCTTCGAATCCGACGAGATCTGCGATGTGTCTTATAAAGACCGCGGTGGTAAATATCAGGGCCAGCGCGGTGTGACCCTGCCGAAGACCTGATCCTTAGACCTGATCCCTAGCGAATGACAGACCTCCCCACCCAGGCCGATGTGCTGATCATCGGCGCCGGCGCCGCCGGCCTGATGTGTGCCGCGGTGGCGGGCAAGCGTGGCCGCAGCGTGCTGGTGCTGGACCACGCCAACAAGGTCGGCAAGAAAATCCTCATGTCCGGCGGCGGCCGCTGCAATTTCACCAACCTGTACACGGCGCCGGACAACTTCTACAGCGAAAACCCCCACTTCTGTAAATCCGCCCTGGCCCGCTATACCCAGTGGGACTTTATCGCGCTGGTGGAGAAACACGGCATCCCCTACCACGAGAAGACCCTCGGCCAGCTGTTCTGCGATAACAAATCCCGCGATATTGTCGATCTGCTGCTGGCAGAGTGCCGCGAGGCGAAAGCCCAGATCCGCACCCGCTGCGAGATCCAGCGTATTGAACCGCTGGAAGTGAAAGGCTTTGAGGTGCACACCTCCCTCGGCAAGGTGGTGTGTGAGTCCCTGGTGATCGCCACCGGCGGCCTGTCGATTCCCACCATGGGCGCGACGGGGTTCGGCTATGACGTGGCCAGACAGTTCGGCCACAACATTATCCCCACCCGTGCCGCCCTGGTGCCCTTTACCCTGAACAAGCGCGCCCTGGCGCGGCAGCAGGACTTGCCGGGCACGTCCCTTGCGGTCAATGCCAGCTGCGGGGAGGGACACTTCCACGAGCAGATGCTGTTTACCCACAAGGGCCTGAGTGGCCCGGCGGTATTGCAGATCTCCAGTCACTGGCGCGAGGGCAAGCCGGTAGCGTTTGACCTGGCTCCGGGGCTGGACCTGCCCGAATGGCTGGGAGAGCAGCGCGGCAAGAAGCCGGAGAGCTACCTGCACACCCTGCTGGCGGAGCTGTGGAGTAAAAAACTGGTGCAGTTTTTTCTGCGTGTGAAGGACATTCAGAGCAAGCCGCTCAAGCAGTACAGCGACAGCGAAGTGAAAAGCTTGGGAGAAAAACTGCAGACCTGGAGCCTGATTCCCGAGGGCACCGAGGGCTACCGCACCGCGGAAGTCACCCTGGGCGGGGTGGATACCAATGAGGTCTCATCCCGCTCCATGGAGAGCCAGAAGCAGCCGGGGCTGTACTTTATCGGCGAGGTACTGGATGTGACCGGCTGGCTGGGCGGCTTCAACTTTCAATGGGCCTGGGCATCTGCCCATGCGGCGGGTGGTGAGGCTTGATGCCCGGAAAAACGGGCGAGTGACAAGACAGGTCCGCCAAATCCGCATACGGGACGCGGGTGTCCCGTATGCGATAGCGCTACTGCAATTAGCTAGTGCGAGTGGCGCGGTGTCCTGGCGATGATGTTGCGGTACTCGGTCATGGAGTCGAACACTGCTCCACGATCCAGGTTGGACACTTCCCGGCGGTACAGCTCCTGCCACCAGGTCTGATTTTCTACCAGAGCCGGTCGCATCTCCTGTTTGCGCCGCTGCCACTCCTCGTCGCTCACCAGCGCATTTACCGTGCCATTGTTCAGATCGATACGCACGCGGTCACCGGTAACCAGCCAGGCCAGGCCGCCACCATCGACGGCTTCCGGGGAAGCGTTGAGAATGGATGGTGCACCGGAGGTGCCGCTCTGGCGACCGTCGCCCATCGTTGGCAGCGAGTCGATCCCGCGGGCGAGCAGGGCCGCCGGGGGCTGCATGTTGGTGACTTCGGCCGACCCCGGATAGCCTTTGGGGCCGGCGCCGCGCATGACGAGAATCGTTTCCTCATCGATCTCCAGTGCCGGGTTGTCGATTTCCGCGTGATAGTGTTCCGGGCCATCGAATACCACGGCGCGACCGACCATCACGCCGGGCTCGTCGGGGTTGGACAGGTAGCGCGCGCGAAAATCGTCGGTAATCGCGGAGACTTTCATGATGGCGGAATCGAACAGGTTGCCCGACAGCACCATCAGCCCGGCTCTGGCGGTGACCGGGTTGTCGATCGGGCGGATCACCTCCGGGCGGAGGATTCGGGCGCTGCGGCAGTTATCGGCGATGCTGTTACCCGTCACCGTTTGTGTATCGGCGTGCAGCAGGCCCGCACCGAGCAGCTGTCCCATCAGCGCCGGCAGACCACCGGCGCGGTGAAATTCCTCCGCCAGGTATTCACCCACCGGCTGGCAGTTGGCCAGCTGCGGGATTTCCTGCCCGCAGCGCTGCCAGTCGTCCAGGCTGATATCCACGCCCGCATGTGCGGCGATGGCATTGATATGAATGGGCGCATTGGTGGAGCCACCGATGGCCGAGCACACCGCGATGGCGTTCTCGAAGGCTTCGCGAGTGAGGATTTTTTCCGGGGTCAGGTCTCCCCATACCATCTCCACGGCGCGCCGGCCGGTCCGGTAGGCCATCTGTGCGCGTTCGCGATAGGGCGCGGGAATTGAAGCACACCCGGGCAGCATCATGCCCAGGGCCTCGGCCAGGCAGTTCATGGTCAGCGCCGTGCCCATGGTATTGCAGTGGCCGGCAGATGGCGCCGAGCCCGCCACCCGCTGCATAAACTCCTCGGTATCAATCTCACCGTTGGCCAGCCGCTTGCGCGCCTCCCAGATCACGGTGCCGGAGCCGACACAGCGGCCGAGGTAATCGCCGTTCAGCATCGGGCCGCCGGAGAGCGCGATGGCCGGCAGATTCACACTGGCGGCGCCCATCAACAGCGCCGGTGTGGTCTTGTCGCAGCCGGTGGTGAGCACGACACCATCCAGCGGGTAGCCGTGCAGCACCTCGATCAACGACAGGCACTGCAGGTTGCGATCCAGCGCGGCGGTAGGGCGGCGGCCGGTTTCCTGAATCGGGTGAACGGGGAATTCCAGCGGAATGCCACCGGCATCGCGAATGCCCTGTTTTACCCGCTCGGCAAGCTCCAGGTGAATGCGGTTGCAGGGTGCCAGGTCGGAACCGGACTGGGCGATACCGATGATCGGCCGGTCGGACTGCAGCTCTTCGCGGGTCAGGCCGTAATTCAGGTAGCGCTCAAGATACAGCGCGCTCATGCCGGGCTCCTGAGGGTCGTTGAACCAGAGGCGGCTGCGGAGTTGATGTGGTTTTTTGGCCATAATCGTTGTTCATACTGTAGACGGAAAGACGGTCGGTTCCTGCGGAATACTGCCGTGCAGGGGTAGTGAATATATGACGTTTCACTCTGCTGATACTGCCCCCGGAAGAAGAATCCGTCACTATATTGCGGTAACCACAGCTGCGGTATCCGGAGTCGGGTGTTGGGCTGAAAGTTGCTAGAATTACGGCCAGAGTCAGCCGTGCGCTGAAAACTGAAATCAAGGTGGGTCCGGCGAGAGCGCTATGCCGGGTTGTGGAACAGGGCATCTACCATGGGCGATATACTGCCGTTCAAACGCAAAACCGCATGGGAAAAACACAAGGGCAGCAGTCTGTGCCGGGACGGCTTTCACAAGTGGAAGGTGGTTACCGAACGGAAGTTTGATGTGAAGCAGGGCAAACTGGTGACGGAGTCTCGCTGCCAACGCTGTGGAAAAACGAAGACGGAGCTATTGTGAGGACGTTGTTGTAAAGACGTTCTTGTTAAAAAAAAGCCGGCATTTCTGCCGGCTTTTTTGCTTCAGAAAGAGATTAGTTTTTCGGGGCCGCGACTCCCATCTCTTCCAGCAGATTATCCGCGTGGTCGACCTTCTCCATCACCCACAGCATGTATTCCACATCCACATGAATCGCGCGGGTGTTGTCATTGAAGTCCCAGTCCGCATTGATGCTGTCGTAGGTGCCGTCGAACACCAGGCCGATAAATTCACCTTTACCATTCATGGTAGCGGAGCCGGAGTTGCCGCCGGTGATATCCACGGTAGTCAGGAAGTTGACCGGAACGGAATCCAGCTCTTCATCGTAGAAACGGCCGTAATCCTTGTTTTTGATGGCCTCCAATAGCGCCTGGGGTGCATCGAAGGGATCCTCGCCAGTGTACTTGGCCTCGATGCCGCGCAGGGTGGTAAAGGGCACGAATCCGTCTTTGCCATCATTGCCGTCGGCGGGGCCTTTGATGGTGCCGGCGGGCGGAGTGTAGCCTTTCACCAGACCATAGGTCAGGCGCAGGGAGCTGTTGGCATCCGGGTATACCGGCTTGCCCTGCTCTTGGTAGTAGGCAATCAGCAGATCCATGTATTTCGGGCGCACTTCGGCAAAGCGGCCTTCCATGGATTTGTCGTGCTGCTCGATGGCAAGGCGATCATCGTAGGTGGCTACGGCCAGCTGGATAAACGGATCGTCGCTATTGCGGAAATCTTCCGGCGATTTCTCCATCCACGCCAGGCGCCCTTCGGTTGCAGTGAGGCCGGTTTTCTCATACATGGCGGAGAGCTTTTGTTGCAGCGCATCGCCACTCAGCTCGCCGTCGAAGAAGTTGTCGAAACTCTGCAGGTGCTGCTCCTGGGGCAGGGCGTTGTAGCGCTCGATAAAGTAGGTCCACACCGCCTGATCCACGCTCGGCGCGAAGTTGCGCTCGATACGCTTCATGCTTTCGGTGAAGCGGGTCATGTCCCGTTCCTGATAGCCGGGCTCGCGCTCCATATTGGGCTTCTGCTTTTCCAGGCTCAGGCGGTAGAGACGCTGGGCGGCACTCAGCATGGCGGAGTAGTTCATGTAGCCCAGCAGCAGGTCGCGTTCCTGGGTGGACTGCTTTTCCGTGATCAGCTTCTGCAGGTCGCTGATCACGGAGGCGTATTGCTTGCTGGCCTCCGGGTTGGCTTCGATCCAGGCCTGCAGGTCTTTTTCCAGCTGCTGTTTGCGCTGTAACAGATCGCTGCGGTTGTAGCCTTCCATCATGCCGGTGAAATTCTTTGCGTAGTTATTCAGGCCGGCGACACGGCTCGCGTACTTGAGTGCGGCATCCTTGTTGTTTTCCGTGGCATCCCCGATGACCTCAGACCACTCCGCCAGTACTTTCTGCATGGTCGGGTAGTACCAGCTGAAGTTGTTGCTGACTTCATCGGCGGTGCGGTAGCGGTTGGTGCGGCCGGGGTAGCCGGCGACCATGACAAAGTCACCTTCCTGCGGGCCTTCGGTGGCCACGGTCAGGTGATGCTTGGGCTTGTAGGGCACGTTGTCCTTGGAAAAGTCGGCCGGTTTGCCGTCCGGGCTCACGTAGGCGCGCAGGAAGGAGTAATCGCCGGTGTGGCGCGGCCACATCCAGTTGTCGATGTCGCCGCCGAACTTGCCGATAGAGGAGGCAGGAGCGTGCACCAGGCGCACGTCGCGAATGGCCAGTTGCTTGATCAGGTAGTAGCTGGCGCCACCGTAGTAGCTGTAGACCTCACAGCGGTGGCCGGGGTCCGATTCGCACTCGGCAACCAGGGCCTTCTCCGCATCTTCGATGGCCTTGAAACGGGTGGCGCCATCCATATCGTCGCTGAGCTTGCTGTTGATCTTGTCAGTCACTTCATTCATGTCCACGGTGACATAAATGCGCGAGCCGGGAGCGGCGGGGAGTTCCTCGTCCAGGGTCTTGGCGAGAAAGCCGTTGGCCAGCAGGTCGTTGTCTTCGGTGGAGTTGTAGGAGATAGAACCGTAGGCGCAGTGGTGGTTGGTGGCCACCAGCCCCTTGGGGGAGACGAACGAGGCAGAGCAGCCGCCCAGGCTGACCACCGCATTCATCGGGAACTTGGTGAGATCCGTCATGGTTTTCGGATCCAGCTGCAGGCCGAGATCTGTCAGCTTGTCGCCCAGTTGCGGCAGCTGGCGCGGCATCCACATGCCCTCGGTGGACACATTGTCGGTACCGGTCTGTGCGGCGCCGGCTGGAGCCTCTGCAGCCTTGCCGGTTGCCTCGGCGGATGTGTTGTCTGCGGGTTTGCCGCAGGCGGTGAGCAGCGCGATGGTAAGCGCCAGCCCGAATCGTTGTGTGCGTTTGTTGTTTTTCACTGTCATTCCTTCAACCGCTTTGTTGGGGTCAGTGTGGGCCATTGGCAATGGGGATCTCCCTATTGCACAAAAAATAAACGGCCGCTGTGGCGGCCGGAACACGGATACTGCCATAGAAACCCGGGCACCAAAATCCTTGGCACGACAGGTGGACGCGTCACCGGGACAGGCTACTGACAGTGTAGAATCCGCAGGCAACGTGTTTGATAGGGTTGGGGAAAAGAGATGCTGGACAAGCAGGACCTGGTGGATATCGCCCGTACCGAGATGCCATTTGGAAAGTATGCGGGCCGGGTATTGATTGATCTGCCGGAGGAGTACCTGCTCTGGTTTGCAAAGAAGGAGTTTCCCAAAGGCCGGCTCGGGCACCTGATGGCGCTGACCCTGGAAATCAAGATCGAAGGATTGGAGGGCCTGGTCAAGCCCCTGAAAAAACAATGAGCCCCGCAATGGGGGCTCATGTTGTGTGTTTAGAAAAGCAGTTTAGCGATAGACGCGACGACCATAGCGGTCATAGTAGTAGTGCTTTTTCTTGTTGCGGTCGTAGAGCCAGCCGCCGGCCCCACCCAGGGCTGCGCCCACCGCGGCACCGCCAACATCGCCGGTAACCAGTGCACCGGTCACCGCGCCAATACCAATACCCGTGCCGACCCGGCGATCCGAATCGCTCATATTGGCACAGCCGGCGGTGGTCAGGGAGAGAGCCAGAGCCGAGGCTACGCCGACACGTTTGAGGCCGGCATTCTTGAGAGTGGGGAACTGCATAAAAACTCCGTTCACATTTGCTCAATTGTCGCCGCTGGAGTGTATGGTGCGAATTTCTTGTTCCCAATGATGTCAGTGTTTTTTATGCCACTGGTCATCGTCGCCTTTTTCATACTGATCCTTGACGGCTGACCAGGCCACCGCGTGTGCGGCCTGTTCACGGGTGCTGTCCCCGCGGCGCTCTCCCGGGTCCTTGTACTGATCCCAGGCGCTGTTGAACGCCTCTTTGTAAATATCCTGGGCGTGTCTGGGGAGAACGTTCTGCACGGAATCCGGCAGGTCGGTGCGGTGGTTGTAGGGCATGGAACACCTCTGTCTGGCTGGGGGATTTGAGGGGCAGTGTAGGCTGCGGTGGATGGGCATGGAAAAATTTGGATTGAAGCCTGCAGACTCTACACTGGTAACAGTCCCGGGAAGACTCCCCCATCGCGAGACGAGGTGGAGTGCCAACAAGAAGCGGTCCGTAACCGAGACTGAACATGACCGTAAATATACCCACAGCGGGTGACCACTGATCTGAGATTGATTGATTTCAGCGAGTGAAAGAGCGGGAAGTTTCAGTCAGCTTGATTGGGAAAATGGGGTGAAGCGGTCGACATTGCTCGGCCGCTTTTCTTTTGCCCGGCGAGCCACCGCCCGAAGATCTGCTCCAAGGCAATCCGCATAAAAGAAGAAAATGCGCGCCATAAACTCGTCGTTGCATGTGACTGACCTCTCAAGACTGTCTCTGGGGGCTGGTCAGATGCGCCGAAGGCAGGGTATTGTGAAAAAGTAATGACACCGCTGTCATGTTTTTATTAAAAATGACAGCGGTGTCATTGGCCCGGGCCACAAACGGGCATCAAGAGGTACCTGTTCAAGAAGTTTTTGAATAACAAAGCAACAAGAAGTACCGGCATAAGCAGTCGAATGCCATTCAATCGGGGGCAGCAGTGCCCGTTGAGGTTTAACGGCGTCATTCCGCTGCCCTCATTGATAGATCCTGATCCATAAAAGATAACGACAAGGTGACAATCAATGAAAGGGCTCACTCCAAGCCACTGGCGCCGCGCTCTGTTAGCGCTCGGTCTCGCCAGTTCCTCCGCCATCGCCGCACCCGGCGCACCCACCATCGAGTGGATGGAAACCAGTTTTGCCATCATCGAGGTGGACGAAGCGGCCACCGCTTACGAGCAGCTGGTAACCATCAAGGACTACGCGGAAGTACCCGTAGCCTGGTCGAAATGGTCCGGTGACCCCGCCACCAGCGCTCAGTACCTGCTCAATGGTGAAGTGGTACTGGAGCAACCGGTTAGCGGCAGCGGCACCCAGACTGGCACCGCAACCCTGCAGGTTGCACAGGGCGGCCAGTACGCCCTGCAGGTGGCACTGTGTAACGACGACGGCTGCGCGACCTCCGAGGCCAAAGAGATCGTGGTTGCCGACACCGATGGCAGCCACCTGGACCCGATTACCGTGACGGCCGGTGAGAATAACCAGCCATACACCAATACCACCAATTCCGTTGTGGGTACCTACTTTGTGGAGTGGGGCGTGTACGGGCGCAAGTTTACCGTCGACATGATGCCCTCCTACAACCTGACCCACATCATCTACGGGTTTATTCCCATCTGTGGTGGTGACGGCATCAATGACAGCCTGAAAGAAATCGAAGGCTCCTTTCAGGCGCTGCAGCGCTCCTGCTCCGGCCGCGAAGATTTCAAGGTTTCCCTGCACGACCCGTTTGCAGCACTGCAGAAAACTCAGGCTGACCAGACCTTTTCCTCGCCTTACAAGGGCAACTTCGGTCAGCTGATGGCCCTGAAGCAGGCCTACCCGGACCTGAAAATCCTGCCGTCCATTGGCGGCTGGACCCTGTCCGATCCCTTCTATTTCTTTGACGATGCCGCCAAGCGGAAAACCTTCGTGGACTCGGTAGAAGAATTCATGCGCACCTGGAAATTCTTCGACGGTGTGGACATCGACTGGGAATATCCGGGCGGCCAGGGTGCCAACCCGAGCCTCGGTGATCCCGCCATCGATGGCGAGACCTACCGCCTGCTGATGCGCGACCTGCGCGCCATGCTCGACGGGCTCGAGCAGGAAACCGGTCGTGAGTACGAGCTTACCTCCGCCGTTGGTGCAGGTTCCGACAAGATTGAAGACGTGGACTATGCGAATGTACAGCAGTACATGGACTACATCTTCATGATGACCTACGACTTCTACGGCGGCTGGAGTAACGAGGTACTGGGCCACCAGACGGCACTGTATGCACCGACCTGGCGCCCCGACACCGACTACACCACCCATAACGGCATCCAGAATATGCTGAGCCTGGGTGTCGACCCGGGCAAGCTGGTGGTCGGTGCGGCCATGTACGGCCGCGGCTGGACGGGTGTCTCTGGCTGGACCGGCAACGACCACATGACCGGAACAGCGACGGGCATGGTTTCCGGTACCTGGGAAGCGGGGGTGGTTGACTACCGCGATATCGTCGGTCGCATCGCCACTGGCGAGTGGGAAGAGTATTACGATGAGGCCGCGGAAGCGCCCTATATCTTCAAGCCCAGCACCGGCGACCTGATCACCTACGACAACCATCGCTCGGTGATGGCCAAGGGTGCCTATGTACAGGCCAACAACCTGGCCGGCCTGTTCTCCTGGGAGATCGATGCAGACAACGGCGACATCCTGAACGCCATGCACGAGAGCCTTGGTCACGGTGGAGGTCTGGGTAACCGCACACCGACGGCCCGTGCCGGTGGTGATCAATCCGTAGATAGTGGTGCCAGCGTCACCCTGGACGGCAGCACGTCCAGTGACCTGGACAACGACCCGCTGACCTACAGCTGGACACAGGTCTCCGGTACCAGTGTCAGCCTGCAGGGGGGCAGCAGTGCATCCGCAAGCTTCACTGCGCCGACGGTTTCCGCCGACGAGGTTCTGGTGTTCGAGCTGACGGTTGCCGATGACAGCAATGCCAGCGACACCGATCAGGTGAGCGTGACGGTACTGGCTGCGCAGGAAAATCGCGCACCGGATGCCGACGCTGGCGCGGACCAGATGGTTGTGACTCCGGCGACTGTTGCGCTCAACGGCAGCGCTTCCAGCGATGCGGACGGCGATGCGCTGACCTACAGCTGGAGCCAGGTTTCCGGTACCGCAGTTGCCCTCAGCGACGACAGCGCTGTTAACCCCACCTTTTCCGCCGCGCAGGTAAGTGCGGAAGAAGAGCTGGTGTTTGCACTGACCGTCAGCGACGGCGAGCTGTCGGACACCGATCAGGTCAGCATCTTCCTGCTGGCGGAAAACAATCCGCCGCAGATCAGCCTGCCGGGTCCGATCACCGTCGATGAAGGTGAGAGCTTCACGGTAACCGCCAACGCGACCGATGCCGACGGCGACGCGCTCTCCTACACCTGGAGCGGCATGGCCACCGGTTCCGGAGAAAGTATCACTATCTCTGCACCGCAGGTGGGGGCCGATACCGACTACACACTGAGCGTCAGCGTCAGTGATGGTATCGACAATGCCAGCGCCAGCGTAAACGTCACTGTGATCAACACCGGTGATACCGGTGGTTGTGACCTGACGGATCCGAACGCGGGCAATTACCCGGCCTGGGCCCCCGGCACCTACCTCGGTGGTGATCAGGTGAGCTTTGAAGGTCTGGCATGGGAGGCCAAGTACTGGACCCAGGAGCAGCCTGGATTCAGTGCCGAAGCCTGGAAACTCATCAGCGACGTGGAAGTGCCCTGGAGTGCCGGCACCGCGTACAACGGCGGTGATGAAGTGAACCACAACGGCAAGCGCTATCGCGCCAAGTGGTGGACCCAGAGCGAGCCGGGTGTTTCTTCCGACTGGGAAGAAATCGGCGAAGCCACCTGCAATTAAGCGGTAAGTAATTAACAGAGGGCGCCACGGCGCCCTCTGTTGTTTTCATCCATCTTCATTTTCAAAAGGTACACAACCATGAAAAGGCTGATATTGAGCGTGATTGCTCTCGGGCTTTTCTCTGCCAATGCCGTAGCGGTGGATTGCAGTGCGCGCCCGGCCTGGGAAAGCAGTGCTATCTATCTTGGCGGACATCCGGTGCAGCACCTGGGGAACGCCTACACGGCCAATTACTGGACCCAGAACAACAATCCTGCCACCAATTCCGGCACCTGGGATTACTGGAAATACGACGGTGCCTGCGACGGCAGCTCCTCGTCCGGTGGTTCCAGCTCGTCCTCATCCAGTTCCTCCTCGTCCAGCTCGAGCTCTTCCTCGAGCTCCTCGTCCTCCAGTTCTTCGTCCTCCAGTTCTTCGTCCAGCTCGGGCGGCTCTGGCGGTGGTTCCTGTTCCTCGTTGCAGTACGTCGCCGGCACCAGCTATGCGGCGGGACAGCGGGTACAGAATGTCGGCCTGGAATTCCAGTGCAATATCGCCGGCTGGTGTTCCTCCGATGCTGCCTGGGCCTATGCGCCGGGTGCGGGTATGCACTGGGAGGATGCCTGGAGCCAGGTCGGAGACTGTGGCAGTTCCTCTTCCAGCAGCTCGTCCGGCGGCGGTTCCAGTTCCTCCAGCTCCTCAGGCAGTTCCTCCGGGGGCTCGTCGTCGGGAGGCTCGTCATCGGGAGGCTCGTCATCGGGAGGCAACAGCGGTCTGCTGCCGAAGCACGCGCTGGTAGGCTACTGGCACAATTTCGACAATGGTTCCGGCCTGTACCGCATCAGCGAAGTGTCCGATGTGTGGGACGTGATCGTGGTGGCCTTTGTGGACGACGCCGGCAACGGCAACATTGCCTTCAACCTGGATCCCGGCCTCGACAAGCAGCAGTTTATCGACGATATCGCGGCCAAGCGCGCGGCGGGCAAGATCGTGATCGCGTCCTACGGTGGTGAGAAGGGGACCGTTACCCTGAACACCGAGGAAAATGTCACCAACTTCGTCAACAGCACGGCGGCGATGATCGACGAGTATGGCTTTGACGGTATCGACATCGACCTGGAATCCGGTGCCGGCGTGATGCACGGTGCACCGGTGATCCAGAACATGGTGAATGCGGTCAAGCAACTGAAGCAGCGCTACCCGGGCATGTACCTTTCGATGGCACCGGAGCACCCGTATGTCCAGGGTGGCTATGTATCCTATACCGGTATCTGGGGCGCCTACCTGCCAATGATCGATCAGCTGCGCGACGAGCTGGACCTGTTGCATGTGCAGCTCTACAACAACGGCAGCCTGGCTACCCCGTACCGCGGACCGGCGTATCCGGCGGGCTCGGTAGACATGATGGTATCTTCCGCGCTGATGCTGATCGAAGGTTTCCCGCTGGGCTACGGTAACGCGGGTTTCTTCGAGGGACTGCGCCCGGATCAGGTAGGGCTGGCACTGCCCTCCGGTCCCAGTGCTGCGGGCAGCGGCTTTGCCACCACCGCTGATATCAATCGCGCGCTGGACTGCCTTACCCAGCAGCTGAACTGCGACACGCTGACACCGTCACAGGCTTATCCAACCTTCAACGGTGTCATGACCTGGTCCATCAACTGGGATATGCACGATGGCGGGATTTTCTCAGGACCGGTGGGCAGCCATGTGCATAACCTGCCCTGATTGATAGAAACGTCGCACGCTGACGACAGGCAATTTTGCCATGCATCCCCGCACCGGAAACGGTGCGGGGATTTTTGTCGGTGTCCTAACGCTGTCGAAGGCGGGGTTACCACCATCGGCCTCGCAGTTTTTCCGCCGGCTCCCGCTCCGGCGCTGTACCCTCGATCAGGGATTGCAGGTAGTCGTAGGCCTTGTCGCCGAAGGCCCCGCAGATACGCCGCCCCTCATCGACCGCCGCCTGAAAGTGCACGCCGGCCCACACGCGGCTCTGGCCGCAGTTGTCTTCCAGTGACGTCCAGGTAGGAAAGTCCAGGCTCATGTCGCTCGCCGGAGTGATGCCGGGTTCGATCCGCGAAGAGCCCGCTGCACGGGGAATACTCCAGTTCAACACGTCGCTGCCCAGGTACTGGCGCGCGGATTGCGCATGGGCGCTGCAGAAGCAGGTGGAGGCAGAGGGATATTCCGGGTGGTCCGCTTCCTCCAGGTAGGATTTCCACTCGCTCGCCGGAATACTCCGGGTGCCTTGCCCCGGGCCGCCCCAGGCCGTAACAGGCTGATCCCCGTAGAGATAGCGGATGGCGCTGAACGGGCGCACCGCGTCGTAGCGGCGCTTCTCCTGCCATACAAAAATACCGGCATCGTGGGCGGCCATATTGGTGAGAAAGTCCAGCTGGATAAACTCGAGCAGACTGAGTCCCTGGGACAGCGCGGCAAACACCGCGGAGAATCCCAGAGCCTCGATCTTGTTGTCGAACAGCTCTGCCATCAGTTTCTGTTCGTCGGTGAGATTGGCAGAGGCTGCCAGCACCTCGTCTGCCTGCTGTTTATAGGCTGCAAAATTCCAGTGATGGCTGGCCAGTGGCGGCAGGGCGCGGTACTTGCGCGGGGTCTTGTAGGAGTAGGGTTCTGTCTGCGCATATTGCGGGGTAACAAACTGCTGGATCTTGTACAGCCCCATGCCCTGGCGTTGAAGGTCGGGTTGCCAGCGCGAGGGATTGAACAGGGTATACGCCGTATTGATGGGCTGGTAACCGGTGTAGTCCATGTAAGGCATGGGGTTGGCGCTGCGCACAGGGCCAGACCGGGTCTCATTACCGATCTGATTCATGCCGTCACGCAGACGACCTTCCGCCACCGCCATACCGGCGGCATTGCCGATGCCGATGCCGATGGACGTAGAGAGGTCCGTGCTGGTGTCGTCCGGATCAAGCCCCTGGGTTTCCAGCATCGAGCGCCATTATTTTTTAGTGAGAACTGGTTATCCAAAAGGCATAAAAAAACCCGGCAAAAGCCGGGTTTTTCAGGGTTCTGAAAGGATCGCTTAGCGATCGTTCAGGGATACGTAGTCGCGCGGGGTGTAGCCGGTGTACAGCTGGCGCGGGCGACCGATCTTGTACGGGTTGGAAATCATCTCGTTCCAGTGCGCGATCCAGCCAGCGGTACGGCCGGTGGCGAAGATCACGGTGAACATGTCGGTGGGGATACCGATGGCCTTCATGATGATACCGGAGTAGAAGTCCACATTCGGGTAGAGTTTCTTCTCGACGAAGTACTCGTCTTCCAGCGCGATCTTCTCGAGCTTTTTGGCGATGCGCAGCAGCGGA
>Ga0207814_100302_pt1 | contig 36189 bp, 24 predicted proteins | sample TtaePargueraPR_7_FD_187755 | JGI IMG/M metagenome (GOLD analysis project Ga0207814, IMG submission 187755) | Aerobic enrichment media microbial communities from Bioluminiscent Bay, La Parguera, Puerto Rico - Tt and P1 (2) (SPAdes) | ecosystem: Environmental > Aquatic > Marine > Unclassified ... | reverse complement strand
CTGGTGGCGCAACCTGATGCCCCCCCGGCCGCAGGGCCTGGATCGGCGCGATCCGATTTCCGTAGCGGGGCTGCGCAGCGATACGCATATCGCGACGGGAACAACACTATTGCAGCGCACACTGTCGGCGCTGCCACAGTCGCAACCGATTGCAACCGCCCTCGCCCACGGTGACGATGCCGGTGCCACCCGGCTCGCCGGTGGAAAATTGCTGGTGCAGCATGCGTCCCAACTGCGCGCGCCAGTGGCCGATCCCTGGCTGTTTGGAAGACTGAGTGCCCAGCATGCGCTCTCGTCCCTGATCGCCAGACAGGTACAGCCACTCTCGGCACAGGCCCAGGTCACCCTCCCCCCGGGTGCACCAGAACTCGCCGCGCGCGACCTGCAGCAACTGCTGGATGGGGCGGCCCGGGAACTCAACCAGCACAATTGTGTGTTGAACGGAGGCAGTAACTCGGAGCTGCAGCTGGCATTGGCCATCAGCGGCGCTGCGGAGCCAGAGTCTCAACCTCACCGACCGCGGCTGCGCGCCGGCGACTGCCTGATTCTCACCAAACCCCTCGGTATCGGCACGCTGCTGGCGGCGGAGCGCCAGGGCAGGGCTCGCGGCCGCTGGCTGCAGCAGGCGCTGGAACTGATGTTGCAGAGCAATGCGACCGCGGCGGATATTTTTAGGTCCGGCCATGCCCACGCGCTCCAGGTCGTTGACGATAGCGGCCTGCTGGGGCAGTTACTGCACCTGCTTCAGTGGCACAACCGCCGCGGGGCAGCGCCAGTACACGCCGAGGGTGCCGACCCACAACCCCACTCGCTCCTCGGTGCCCGCCTGTTTGCCGATGCGCTGCCGCTACTGCCCGGCGCCACCACCTGCGCCGCCAAGGGGCTGCTGTCTGACCGACACCCGCAGAACGCCAGCGCCTACACCGCACTGCAAAATCCCGCCGCCTGGCGCGCGGCGCCGCTGCTGCCACTGCTCGTCGACCCGCAATTCTGTGGGGGACTGCTGGGCGCAGTTCCGGCAGCCTCTGCCGAGGACTGCGTGACCGCGCTGCAGGCATCCGGCTGCCGCCATGCCGCCATTATCGGTGTGGTCGACCAACACCCGGCCAGTGCTGACCATTCGCACTATATGACGCAGCCGGTGCACCTGACGCAAAGTGGCGACTGGAAAACAATCACCCGGCAGCATAGCGAACTGACGTCCTGAGCCATCGGTATTTTCCGCCGCGGCCACCCGGCACCCGGACGCCAATCTCCGGGCTATGCCCGATGACGTTCCAGAGAAACACTTTCCACTGTAACCACCGGCCGTTGCCAAACCGGCTGAGTGCGTTAATATTGCGCCCCATAGCATCAACAATAGATTCCACAGAATCACCCGGGTCTTCACAGAGACCGCCGCCCGATAGCGAATTATTTTCGACACCCGATCGCCCGACCGGTGAGGCCCGGGCACACAAGGGCGCGCGAAGAGCACAATTTTTAGCTCTACAGGAAATCTCTGTCATGAAGAAAATCGTCATTGTCGGTGGCGGCGCCGGCGGATTACAGCTGGCCACCAGTCTCGGCCGTCACTTTTCCTTCAACCGTTTTAATCGCCGCAACAAGTCCCCCGCGGCGGAAGTCACCCTCGTCGATAAAAACCGTACCCATATCTGGAAACCCCTGTTGCATCAGGTGGCGACCGGGGCTCTGGATTCCAGCCTCGATGCACTCAATTACCAGGTACATGCCCGCAGCAACGGTTTTCAGTTTGAGCTGGGCAGCCTGCGCAGCCTGAACCGGGAAGAAAAAACCATCGAACTGGCGGAGGTCTGCGGCGACGACGGCCAGCCGCTGGTACCACCGCGCAAACTCGAGTACGACTACCTGGTGGTTGCCCTCGGCAGCCAGAGTAACGATTTTGGAACACCCGGGGTACGCGAGCACTGTCAGTTTCTCGACAGCGCGGAGCAGGCGCAAAAGTTCCACACCCGCCTGCTCGATCAGTTTCTGCAACTGGAAAACCGCGTGGCAGACGAGGTGCAGATTGCCATCGTCGGCGGCGGCGCGACCGGGGTGGAGCTGGCAGCGGAACTGGTGGATGCGGTGCACGAGATGGGACACTACGGACGCATCAAGAATGGCGATCTCAAGGTCACCCTGATCGAGGCCGGCGCGCACCTGCTGCCCGCGCTGCCACCCCGGCTCGGTAACAGCTCGGAAAAAGAGTTGAGCAATCTCGGCGTACGTGTACTCACGGGTACCCAGGTGGCCGAGGCCTCCTCCACCGGATTCAAAACCAAAGACGACGAAGAGATCCTCGCGGCGATCCGCGTCTGGGCCGCCGGCGTCAAGGCGCCCGACTTTCTGAAAGAACTGGACGGCCTCACGGTCAATCGCCAGAACCAGATCGAAGTGGAGGCCTCCCTGCGCAGCAAAAGCGATCCGGCAATTTTTGCCCTCGGCGACTGCGCCGGCTGTATCGACGCGGCCGACCATAAGGTGCCTCCGCGCGCGCAGTCCGCACAGCAGATGGCCAAGACCGCGCGAGATAATCTGATCGCACTGGTGGAAAATCCGCACGCCGAATTGCAGGCATTCACCTACAAGGATCGCGGCTCCCTGGTTTCGCTGTCGAAATTCGACGCGGTGGGCAGTCTGATGGGCGGACTGGTCAAGGGCAGCTTCACCATCGAGGGGCGCCTGGCCGGCCTCGCCTACCGTTCACTCTACCGCATGCACCTGGCCGCCCTGCACGGCTGGCCCAAGGCGATGCTGCTGTACCTGATCGGGCAGGCAAACCGCTTCGTGAAACCGCGTCTGAAGATGCACTGATTGAAAATGACGCTAATCGCCATTGCCCTCGGCTCTCTCGCATTGACCGCACAAGGCCAGTCTGTAGAGACTGCGCACCGACTCGAACAGGTCACGGTAACCGCAACCCGCGATGCGCGGGTCTTAACCGCGCAGCCGGAATCTATATCGATCGTGGATGATGCCGCATTGCAGACGATCAGCGCAGTTCATCCGAGCCAGGCCCTCGCGTCGGTGCCCGGTACCTGGGTTAGCCGCGGCAATGGTCAGGAGAGCCTGATTGCGATCCGCTCCCCGGTGCTGACCGGTGCCGGCAGTTGCGGGGCTTTTGCCATTACCGAAGACGGCGTGCCGGTGCGCGGCACCGGCTTCTGCAACGTCAACCAGCTGTTCGACAGTCATTTTGAACAGGCCGGGCGCATCGAGGTGTTGCGCGGGCCCGGCACGGTGCTCTACGGCTCCGATGCCCAGCACGGGGTGATCAATGTATTGAGTGCGGCACCGGCGAATGGCCGCGAAACTCGCGCGGTGGTGGAAGTTGGAGCCAATCAGTATCGGCGGGTAAAACTGGAGCACAGCCGCGGCGATGACGCGGGTGGTTTCCGCATCGGTTTTAGCGGCACCCGCGACGGCGACTACAAGGACGATTCCGGCTTTGACCAGCAGAAACTGCAGTTGCGCGGCGACGGCCAGCTGACGGAGTGGTCCTATCGGTCTCTACTCACACTCAGTAACCTCAACCAGGAAACCGCCGGCTACGTAACCGGCAAAGATGCCTACAGGGACGATGCGCGCAAGCGCGAAAATCCGAACCCGGAGGCCTTCCGCGATAGCCGGTCGGCGCGGGCGCAGCTGCGTCTCGAGCGCACGCTGGCGAGTGGCAACACGCTGCAGGTGACGCCCTACCTGCGCTATACCGACATGACCTTCCTGATGCACTTTCTACCGGGCACGCCGCTGGAGCAGAACGGCCAGCGCGGCATCGGCGTACAGACCGCACTGCAACACGGCGACAGTGAGTCCGTGGCCTTTACCAGTGGTGTCGACCTGGAATATACCGCGGGCTGGCTACAGCAGAGCCAGGTGGGTGGCTTCTCCGCCTTCCCCGGCGGCCGACATTACGATTACGCAGTGAACGCGGCGGTGGCCGCCGCCTTCACTCAAATGGAAATGGACCTGACGGAGTCGACCACCGCGACACTGGGCGCGCGCGGCGAAACCCTGCACTACGACTACGACAACCGGATGATCAGCGGCGACACCACCGACACCGGCGAGCTCTGCGTGAACGGATTCACGGGTGCCATCGGCTGCCGCTATACCCGTCCAGAGGATCGCAGTGACCGTTTCAGCAACCTGTCGCTCAATGCCAGCCTGGTACACACCTTCACCAGCGACGTCCGCGGCTCCCTGCGCCTGGCCCACGGTTTCCGCGCGCCCCAGGCCACCGAGCTGTACCGACTACAGAATGGTCAGATGCAGGCGGAACTGGATTCCGAGTCCATCGACAGTGTGGAACTGGGGCTGCGCCACACGGCGGATAATTTTCGCTACGGTGTCACTGCGTTTTATATGCAGAAGGCGGATGCAATATTCCAGTCTTCCGACCGGCTGAACCTGAGCGATGGCGAGAGCCGCCACTATGGCGTGGAATACGAACTGGACTGGCGGCTGTCGGACCACTGGCACCTCGGTGCCGCGGGCACGGTTGCCCGACACCAGTACACCAGCAACGTCAGTGCACCAGGCTCCGGGCTGATCCTGAGTGACGGCAATGATATCGACACCGCACCGCGACAGCTGCACAACCTCGACATCACCTGGCAACCGCAGACCTCCACCCGGATTGCGCTGCAATGGCAATACACCGGCAGCTATTACACAGATATCGAAAACGCCCACCGCTACGCGGGGCACGACCTGCTCCACCTGCGGTTACAGCAGGTATTGACCGACACCACCTCGCTCGGCGTGCGGGTGGAAAACCTGGCCAATGTGGATTACGCGGAGCGTGCGGATTACTCCAGCCTGGGTGGCGGCGACCGCTATTTTATTGGCGAGCCGCGCAGTGTTTACGCGGATCTGCGCGTTACCTTTTAATCCGGCGGCAGCAACATCCGGTCAGGGTCGGACCACCACGGGTCCGGCCTGATTGATCCCGGGCGCCTTCCACACTTCACTCCACCAGAATTTCCAGCGCATCGGCCAGGTCACCGCACACACGGTGCCCGCTTCCGCGAAACGGTAGTTTTCACAGGGCTGGTTCAGGTCGGTGGTTCCGATTTCGGCGTATGCCGGCTGGCGGTACCGGTAGTGATCGATCAGGTAGCGCAGCCCGTCGTCAAACGGCAGGTAGTGCCAGCGGATACGGATCGGCGTATTGGTGGTGCCGGTGCGGCCCTCACCCTCGCGGAACCAGCTGGCCAGCTGCCCGTTGGCACCGTAGGTGCGGACAAACACCAGGCGGCTTTGCAGATCGTCACTGCCGTTGTAAGTAGTGATTTCCGTCTCGCGCAGCTGCCCGCGGCTGTTGTAGCGGTATTCAATCTGTTCCCGCGCCTCCGGGGTGCCGTCGGCGTCGTTGTCCAGGATCATTTCCTCGCTGAACAGCCTGTCATCGCTGGTGTAACGGTAGGTGAAGGTGCGGCGCGACTCCACATTGCCGTCGGCGTCCACGTCGTATTCCCAGGTCTGTTCGCGCAGCCTGCCGTTGCTCAGGTAGATGTATTCGTAGGTATTTTCCCGGTCGACCACGCCGTCGCCGTTGTCGTCGATACGCTGGATTTCCCGCAGCAGCCGCTCGCCGCTGCTGTAGCGGAAACCGACCTCGGAGCGCACGTCGACCACGCCATCCGCCGAGACGGTATCACCGTCATCCAGTGTGTCCAACAGCTCCAGCAACAGCCCGTTGCGGTTGTAGCGAAACTCAAAACGCCGGCGCCGCTCGACGATACCGTCGGCGTTCAGGTCCAGCTCTTCGAGCCACCAGTCCAGCAGGCCGTCATCATCGTAGAGGCTTTCTACCCGGAACAGCGTATCCACGATATCGTCGACATTGTCGTCCAGCTCGTAGACCGAAAAGATCCTGTTGCTGCCGTCGTCATACTCGAAGCGATATACCCTGCGCTCGCGGACCAGCAGCTCGCCATCCTCTTCGACGACCCGCACCAGGAATCCATGGTCACTGTAAAAGCGCTCGCTGCGGTAAAAGAAATTGACGGTACCGTTTTCGTCGCTGTCGGTTTCCCGCAGCAGAATGACCCGGCGCCCCAGGCTGTCGTACTCGTAGCTGAGTCGCTCCCGCCATTGGCTGGTGGTATCCGGCAGCAGGGTGTAATGCATCACCCGCGGCAGCCCCAGGCTGTTGTACTCCCAGCGCACTTCCTGCTCGATGCGCCCATCGTCCTGGATATCGCGGGTTTCCCGGGTGGGCAGATGCACCGGCACCAGGATACCCAGCGCGTCGTAGAGGTACACCAGCGGGGCATTCAGGGGCAGCTGGTATTTGATCGCAAAGGCGGTCTTTATCGCCGGCAGCGAATCCAGCCCGCGCCGGTAGGGAAAGGCGTAGAGGTCAAAGGCGAAGTCGACACGGTAGTCGGCGAGGTCGGCATTCCAGCCGGAGAGGTCGATACCATTGTCGGGATCCTGATCCCGATCCAGGGTCAGCAACAACAGCATGATGTTGGACACCAGATCGAGGGCATCCACACGCTGGTGATCTTCCAGCGCCGTGCGCAACTCGGCCTCCTCCGTGACAGGCGCGGCCCCTGCCAGATCAAACGGCGTCAGCTCCGCGGCGCCGATGGCCTCGCCCAGGGCGATGCCACCGAGAAAGAATTCCACCGTCTCCCCATCGCGATAGCGAAAGGTACCGCTGCCATCGGTGAGCCCGGAAAAACTCGGTGTGCGGTAACCAAGCCCCGCCACAGCCAGAAAAGTGCCGGTCATTTCTGCGCCGCTGCCGGCGCCACCGCTGGAACTGCTGGAACTGGCACTGCGGGTTCCCCCGGAGCTGCTGGAGCTGGTGGTGCCCAGTGCGCGCGCACTGGAGTCGCCGCTGTCGCTGCTGAAGTTACAGGCGCTTGAAAGCAGACAAAGAAGAAGGCAGACAGGCAGGCCAAATAGCCGCCACACCCTCCCGAGTGGTAAGCAGCGGCAATTCTGGGGCATGGGCTGGCGTAAGCTGACGACACCCGGTAATACAAGCCTCACTGGCACTGGGTACTCCTTGTCGAACTGCCACTACCACTGGGGACAGAGACAGCCACAACAACAATTTCGACTTCAAAAAAGTATTGTCGATACCCGCCGGGGAAGTCTGCGGAATAGCGTGGGAATGCACGGATTGACGTGATTTGACTGGGGTTTCACGGGCTCGCACCTACCCAGGCGCCAGTCGGGAGTGCGCCGCAGGTGTAACGGCCCCCAAAATAACAAAGCCCCCGGCAGCTGGGACTGCCGGGGGCTTTGCGGTGTTAAGGACAGTTGCCGGAGAATCAGATCTTCCAGCTCTGGACCTTCTCCAGACCGTGCTCGGCCACCCACTGGTTCAGCTGCTTGGGATTGCGCTTTTTCTTCTCGATGGTGGCGTTGGTGTAGGGGTTGCGGTAGTGGCCGGTCTCCAGCTTGGGCTCTGCCGGCTTGGCGGAAGCGGCGCGGCGAGTGGTCTTGCGCGGGGCTTCGCCCTCGCGCTTCAGTGCGCGGGCGACACGGGCCTTGAGGCTGCGCACATAGTCGGGGGCATCATCATCATTCAGCTGGGCTACCAGCCAATCGACGATCTGCGCGCCACGAGCGCTGTACAGCTCCTCTTCTTCCATTTCATATTCTGCTGCCAGGTTGATCAGCGCCTTGTCGAAGGCGATTACGCCCTGTTTTTTGCGCTCGGCCTTGGCCATCTGCTCCTGCAGCTCTTCGATTTTGGCCTGGTGTTCAGCGATCTGCTGTTCAATCTGGTCGTATTCCTGAAACATTTAATTGAGCCTCAATATATACCGTTGTTGTTTTAGATAGTGTTTTGCGGGCAAATACTTACCCGCGACTCTGATACTTATTGAGATACTGATTGGGAGCGTATCTCAATAACTTGCGTATTCGTCGTGCTGCCTGCCACTAATTGCGAGCAGCCGGAAACGGACTGGCGATATAATGCCGCTTATCCCGTAAATATAAGGTAGTCCGGAATTACCGGGATATATCCGCCGATTAGCGGGTTTATATAACTGTCTGCCGAAATATTGAAATACCGCACATAATTCGGGGATACCGCCATCAAGAAGGCACCCCGGTAATCACACAATAGGCGCGCTCGACAAAATAGTGAGCCTGGTCAAGGTGTTAGCGCCATCAGACAGCGACAAACACAGCCGGTTGGATATACGCCAAAAGTAATCAGTCAGATTGATTTCTTTTATGATCAGCGGCAATTTCCACAATGGGGGTATTTGCCGATATTTCAACCATAAGCACGTTCAATACATATTGATGACGCACGTCTGGATAAGTTGACAGGCCGCAACCCGGGCCCCGCGGACGCCGCGAATAATACTGTGTTCCCGCCCAATTCGCCAACTACCTGAATATCTTTTTATCTTCGGCTGCTGTTTCCTGCCGTTGTTCTATTCTTGCTGATGAATCCGGGTCCAGTATTCCGGAGACAAACCGCAATCAGGGGAGCTAGGGAACATGACAAAAATACGGGACATTCATCATATGCCCACGCTGGCCGCGCTGATGACGCCATTTCCCTACCACATCGATATCGACGCCCCCATCGAAGAGGCCACCGCCCTGATGGAGGAGCACAAGGTGCACCACCTGCCGGTAACCCGCGATGGCGACCTGGAGACGATCATTTCCCAGGGGGACATCGAGCGCGCGCAGTCACCGGGGCACCGGCTGGAGGAGCAACAGCTGTATGTGCGCGACCTGTGTGCCCGGCGCCCCTATATCGCCGATATCCACGATCCGCTGGACCGCATTCTGCTGGCCATGGCGGATACCGGCATCGGCTCGGTGCTGGTGATGAAAGAGGGAGAGCTGGCCGGCATAGTGACAGTGACCGACGCACTGCGGTTTTGCGGGAAGTATCTCGCAGACCTCACGCAAACCCCGGACGATGGCGTGGCCTGAGTTTAAAGCGGCCACACCCACAGCAGCATGGGTACCGACACGGCAATCACAATGATTTCCATCGGTAACCCCATGGGCCAGTAATCCCCGAAATGGAAACCACCGGGGCCGAGAATCAGGGTATTGTTCTGGTGGCCTACCGGGGTCAGGAAGGCACAGGAAGCACCGATGGCTACCGCCATCAGGAAACTGTCGGGATTGACCCCCAGCTGACCGGCGGCACTTAGCGCAATCGCGCACATCACCGCCGCGGTTGCCGCGTTGTTCATAAAGTCCGACAGCGTCATGGTGACTACCAGGATCAGCACCAGCGCGAATACCGGGTTCCCCTGGGCGAGGTTGTCCAGCATCGATTTGGCCACCACATCCGCGGCGCCGGTTGACCCCATCACTTCAGCCACTGCAATCAGCGCCCCCAGCAAAACGATCACCGAGCCGTCGATGGCTTCGTACATGCTGCGCAGGGGCACCACCTTCATCGCCATAAACGCCAACACACAGGTGGCAAAGGAGATCGCCGCGGGCAGCAGGCCGAATGCCGCTCCGGCCACCGCCAGCCCCATGGCCACCAGCGCTACGTAGGCCTTTTCCTTGTTGGGAATGGTGATATCGCGTTGCGCCAGCGGCACACAGCGCTGCTCGTTGGCGAAGTTACGCAGGTTGTCCTCGGTGCCCATCATCAGCAGCGCATCCCCGCCTTTCAGCGCGGTGGAGCTCAGCCGTTTCACCGAGCGGCGCCCCTGGCGGGACAGCGCCAGCAGATTGATTTCGTAACGCCCGGCAAGGCGCAGGTTTTCTGCAGAGCGGCCGATCAGATAGGAGTCGGGTAGTACCACCAGTTCGCGCAATACCAGGTCGGCGCGGTCGCGCGCGCGCTTTTCCTCTTTTTCGCGGCTTTCCTCTTTCCCCTCGCTTTCTTCATCGCTGTCACCTTGCTGCGGCTCCGCCTCCTGATCATCTGTGCGCTCGACGGCTTCGTCCCCCCGGGCGAGCTCCGGCGGGATCTCCACGGCGTCCATGTCAACGATTTCGCGGGACGAAATTGCGGCCCGTGTAGCCGCCGCGGGTGCCGCCTCAACGCCGTCGGTTTCGGCCTCCTCTCCGCTCTCTGCTGTACGCGCGCGACGCTCGTCGTCCTTTTTTGCCTCTTTTTCTTCCTTTTCCTTGTCGCCGGCGGCAGGGTCCGCCGCCAGTGTCAGCCCCAGGCTCGACAGCACGGCGGCAAGGGATTCCGGTTCGGCTTCGATCACCAGCAGGTCGCCGGCGCGCACGCGCAGTCCGGGCATGGCGGTGGAGACCCGCGCGTTGTTGTGTACCAGTCCGATGACCTGGGCATCCTCGTCGCCGATCATCTTGACCAGTTCCGCGAGGGATTTGCCGATGGCCGCGCTCTTTTCGCCGACCAGAGCCTCGGTGAGGTAGCGACCGGTATCGAACGTACCGGCACCGGCCTGAGTGCGCGCGGGCACCAGGCGCCAGCCGATCAGCGCCACAAACAGCACCCCCACCAGCGCCACCACCACCCCGACCGGGGTAAAGTCGAACATGCCGTAACTGCCGGCGCCGGCACTGGCGCGAAAGCCAGACACGATCAGGTTGGGGGGGGTACCGATGAGCGTGGTCATGCCGCCGAGAATGGTGCCGAACGACAGCGGCATGAGCACCTTGCCCGGTGGGAGCTCGTAGCGGTCCGCAAGGTCCGTGGCCACCGGCATCAACAGCGCCATGGCACCGACGTTGTTCATAAAGCCGGACATGGCGGCGCCCAGTGCGGTCAATGCGGCAATGGCGAGTGTGATGCCGCCCTTCTTGGGCACAACTTTCTGCGCGAGCGCATCCATGGCGCCGGTATTCTGCAGTCCGCGGCTCAGTATCAGTACGCAGGCGACGGTGACCACCGCCGGATGCCCGAACCCGCTGAAGGCGTCCTCCGGCTCGATCAGGCCCACAAACACACAGGCCAGCAGGGACGCCAGCGCCACCATATCGTGCCGCCACGACCCCCAGATAAACAGGACGATGGTAACGGCGAGAATCAGCAGAATGACGATCTGGTCAAGGGTCATGGGCAGGTGGAAATCCAGTGTGCGCTCGCCCGCGAGAATTCATCGGGCCAGACACAAACATAGTGGATTTATGGACCGGTGACGGTCGGATGGGCGCTAGCGGACGGACGCTTACTGGTTGGACAACTGCAGCCGCTTGAGTCCAAACCGCTTTGACAGCAGCCGGTCCCGCAGCCAGCGCGGCAACCAGCGGGCCATCCACGGCAGCAGGCGGCTCTTGTTGCCGATTCTGAGCAGGGTGGCCGGGCGCTTGCGCAACAGTTCCGCCGCCAGGCGCTTGGCCAGGTCCCGCGCCAGGGTGGCATTCTGCTGGGACTCCAGGGCGCGTGCACGCACATGGTCCTCGCTGCGTTTATACCAGGAATCCGGGGCCAGCAGGCCGCGCAGGGAGGATTCCGCGTGGCGCCCGAACTCGGAGGCAATGGCTCCCGGCTGCACCGTGACCACGCGGATGCCGAAGGGCTTGAGCTCCAGGCGCAGCACGTCGGACAAAGTATGCAGAGCAGATTTTGACGCGCAATAAGCGCCGGAGAAGGGTGTGGGCAGGACGCCGGAGACGGAGCCGATATTGCAGATCACGCCGTGGCGGCGGGACTTCAGCAGTGGCGCGCAGGCCCTTGCCAGGGCCATGGGGGCGAATACGTTGGTGCGGAACTGGGCCTCCAGGGTGCGGGTGTCCAGCTCCAGCAGCGGGCCCATCTGGCCGTAGCCGGCGTTGTTTACCAGGATATCGAGGCGCCCGTAGGCGGTCTTGATGGCGTGCACCACGCGGTTGATGTCCGCCTGGGAATTGACGTCCAGCGCCTCGGTAGCAATGCCCACATCCGCCAGCTCGAGCAGGCTCTCGGCGCGGCGCGCGGTGGCGATCACAATGGTGCCGCGACTGTGCAGGGCGAGGGCCAGCTCGCGGCCGATCCCGCTGGAGCAGCCGGTGATCAGAGCCACCCGGTCCGGCACCACATAGCCGCGGCCGATCTGCGCCAGGCTTTCGGCGGCAAAGCTGTGATCGGACGGGCGGAACCGGTTGGCGGGGGGCTTGCTCACGTTACTGCTCCAATACTGCGCTGGTCTTAATCGGACGAATCCGGGGTGCCGGGTGTCAGTTTGAAGTGAGGGTTCTGGATCAACCCGAAGACGTTGCCGAAGGGGTCGAGAAAGCTGGCCATCAGGATGCCCTCCCCCACGTCGACAATTTCCCCGTGCTGGCGCGCGCCGAGGCTGTTCAGGCGTTCCACCTGCGCAGCAATATCCTGCACGCCCCAGTAGGCAACGACTCCGTCTGCACGGCTGATAACATTGCGCGCATCCGGGTCCAGCCCCAGCTCGAAGCCACCGACACTGAACCCGATATAACTCTCGGCCTCGAAGTAGGGTTCAATCTCCAGCAGCGTGGTATACCACGCTTTGGCTTCCTCCAGATTACTGACGCCGTAGATGACGCTCTGCACTCCAGAAAACTGACTCACCTCAGACCTCCTGTTGGAGATTTGTTTCCGGCATCGTGGTCTGTTTCAGATCAGTTGACGCCGGTTTATTTTTGTTTGTTTTTTGATCGGCGATATACGCTTATTGCAGTTCCTGCTCGAGCTGTTCCAGCAGGTCTAGGGGTTCGATTTCTTCCCCTTCCATGTCGGCATTCCAGTTGATGCCGACCAGTAGCAGGTCTTCGTGCATGCCTTCGAGCCAGTCATCCATAAACTCTTCGAGGTCAACGGGCACTACCTGGTAGTCGCTCCAGTCATCGGCGATATGCGCTTCGGCAAATTCCCGCTGGGACCAGAAGGGCATGACGTCGGTATCAGCATGCCGCTCGGACTCGCACAGGGCAAATCCTTCCTCGCCTTCCAGTGCCCATACGCACCCCTGCTCTACCGCCTCCGGCAGAAAGCGGGCGCAGTTTTCCTCAAAATCGTCTCCAAGTGGTTCCAATTCCATACCGGCTTGCCTTAAAAGTGATTTCGGGAGTTTACGCCAGAATGGGCCGGATAAGTAGAATCTTGCGCTGGGTTGTGGCTGCGTCGGATATTGTGGTGCGCAGTTGGCGAGTCTTGTGGCGCCGGGGCACTGGGTACAAGTTTTTGGAACCGCGGTGAATACATCCCTGTACGCTGCGTCGGCGACATCCCTGTCGCCGACGCTTCCAAAAAGTTATACCCAGCACCCCGGCTTCGCATTGAGAATCGAGATGCTTGGCCACTACAGTTGCAACGTGTGTCCATTCTCTTTCAGCCAGCGACGCAAACGCTTGTAGTCCGGGCACAGGCTGGCAACCAGCGCCCAGAACTCGCGACTGTGGTTGTGATGTCGCAAATGACAGACCTCGTGGATCACCAGATAATCCACTACCGGCTCCGGTGCCAGGCACACCAGCCAGTTGTACTGGAGTTCACCGCGAATCGTGCAGTGGCCCCACTTACTGCGGGTACGGCGGACTTTTACCGACGAAAACTGCAGGTCGAGCAGCCCGGCGAAATACGCGGACTTTTCCTGCAACAACACCAGCGCCTCGCGCTGGTAGAGTTTCTGCAGTGCCGACTGAATCTGCGCTTCATCCGGCTCGCGGGTGCGGCAGTAAAGCTGTAGATAACCATCGCGGATCCCCGCATCGGCGGCGCGCGCGGCGCGATCCAGTTCGAGTGTGTTGCCCAGCCAGGGAAAGCGCGCACCAAAAGCGAAATGATGGTCGGGTACCTGCGACTGGCGGCGGGCTAAGCCGCGCAATTGCTCGCGCACCCAGCCGATGTTTTCCCGCAGGAACTGGTGACCGTGACGCTCCGCGCAGCGCTGGGGGATGCGTACCTCCGCGCCCCTTTCTGTAACCACCAGCCCCAGGCGCTTGCGGCGCGGCGAGCGGGACAGGCGGTAGGACACTTCCTCGTAGGTAAACAGATCCGCGGTCACGACAGAAACATCAACAGGAAATAATTATTGCGAGGGTACCGGCACCACCGCCATGGTGATGCGGGAGATACAGTTGAGCTTGCCCTTGGGATCGTGGATACGGATTTCCCACACCTGACTGCTGCGACCGATATGCACCGCCGTGGCCCTGGCGGTGACTTCGCCGTCCGGTACCGGCCGCAGGTGGTTGGCATTGATCTCCTGGCCCACACAGTAAAACTTGCGGTTATCCACCACCATGTTGGCGGCCACGGAACCCAGCGTCTCCGCCAATGCCACACTGGCGCCGCCGTGGAGAATACCGAAGGGCTGGCGGGTGCGGTCTTCCACCGGCATGGTGCCGACGAGATAGTCATCACCGATTTCGGTAATTTTCATACCCAGGTAGCTGGGCATGCAGTTGCCCATACTCTGGTTCACGTCATCGAGGGTCGGAGTTCCGTGCCAGACGGCCATAAATCACCTTGTAGTGTTCGCAGTGTTAAACGACTGACGAATATCAGTAGAAAAGCTGCGGGTTGAAAGCACCAAAACCGCCAAAGGCCATCATCTCAGCTTCCAGATGGCGCATTTCCCGCAGCAGGCTGCGGCGCTGGCTGCGCAGGGCTCTGCGCTCCTCTTTCGATTCCGCCTCATCCAGCGCCTGCTCCACCCGGTAGACCTCTCGCTCGGCCGCCTCGTATTGGTTCACCAGTGCCGCGTACTGCTGCTCGGCCTGATACACCGCCAGCCCGCGTTCGTAGTTGGCCAGGAACAGGTCGGCGGTGGGGCCGGTGCAGACCCCTTCATAGTTGTGTCCGCGGCGGCCGACGACAAAACCGTTCTCCGGGGTGCAGTACTGCTCTACGCCCTCTTCGTAGCCCCGCATCCAGGCGGAGGTGTCGGTGCGTACGCCGTACTCGTGGCATTTCTGCGCAATCTTGTACACGGTGGCCTGACTGCGGCCTCGGGCACCGTCTTCGATTCCCCGCTCGTACCAGAGCCCGGCCTGGCATTCGTTTTCGGAAATGACCGCGCAACCACTGGACAGGGCCAGGATTGCCGGGATCGATGCGAGGGTGAGCAGTTTCCAGAGTTTCATTTTTTCTTCCACGGGTTGCACGGCGTTATTACAGGCACTTGCCCGTGAACCTGCGCTGAATCAGCCAAAACGCTTGTCGGCCACGAAGGGGTTGGTCTGGCGTTCCTGGCCGAAGGTAGACATGGGGCCGTGGCCGGGGATGAATTTTACCTGGTCGCCCAGGGGCCAGAGCTTTTTGGTGATGGAGTCGAGCAGGTCCTGGTGGTTGCTCATGGGGAAGTCGGTGCGACCGATGGAGCCGGCGAACAGGACGTCGCCTACCAGGGCGAGGTTGCTGGGGCGGTGGAAGAAGATGACGTGGCCGGGGGTGTGGCCGGGGCAGTGAACGACTTCGAGGGTTTCGTCACCCACGGTGACGGTGTCGCCGTCGTTGAGCCAGCGGTCGGGGGTGAAGGTTTCCACCGGGGGGAAACCGAACATCTGTGCCTGGGTGGCGATCTGTTCGATCCAGAACTGGTCGGCCTGCTGGGGGCCTTCGACGGGCAGTTTGAGGTCGCGGGACAGGGGTTTGGTGCCGCCGACGTGGTCGAGGTGGCCGTGGGTGAGGAGGATTTTCTCGAGTTTGAGGCCGCGCTCGTCGACGGCGGCGAGAATACGGTCGACATCACCACCCGGATCCACTACCGCGGCGCGCTTGCTGTCGTCGCACCACAGCAGGGTGCAGTTTTGCTGGAAGGGCGTGACGGGAACCGAGTGAAATTGCAAAGCCATGGGAGTACCTGTTTAGTCTTCGGTGCCGAGTATAACGCCCCCGAGAGCTTCGACTAAATGGCTGTGGTATCCACTAAGGTCGGTCCGTGGCGGCGCCGCTACCGGGGATTCCCTTGCGAGACGCGCCGTGTACCCATCCCTGGGGGCTCTTCCGCGAGATCCCTCTCGCGGAAGGTCTCGCAAGGGAATCCCCGGCATCGACGCCTGCGCATCAAGGTTAATACTCCGATCAGACTACCGCCGCCGTCGCCCGCTGCAGTGGACTCGGCCGGCGCGCCGCGGACTTCTTCAGCACTTCTTTCACATCTTCAAGCAGATTCTTCTGCACCATCTCGCTCTGCCAGTAACCGTCGTGGGAGACCAGCTGCGGCCCCCAGCTGGCGGCGCTCCAGTCGGCCAGTGGGCGGGTTTCATAGTCGCGGTAGACGGCCTGGTTGTAGGAGGGGCTGAGGGGTTTCAGGGGCCAGCCGAAGAGGTCGTCGGGGTGGTAGAAGTTTTTCCAGCGGAAGTTGTAGCCGCGGGTGTCGGAGGTGACGGCCTGGATCTGGTCGCGGGCGAGGCCGGCGGTCCACAGGGGGTTGCTGGCGCCGAGGGTGTACCAGTGGGCAAGGGTTTTGCCGCGCAGGAAGAGGTCTTTGGCGGAGCCTTTGTGTACGCCTTTGGGGCCGCCGTCGCGCCAGATGCCGTGGCTGATGGTGGGGCGCTGGGCGTCCCACAGGTAGTTCGACAGGATGCTGCAGCCGATGGAGTGACTGAGCAGGATGACCGGGGCGGTGTCGCTGGTGGCTTTGGCGGCGCGCTCGAAGGTCTGGTAGATGGCCTGCTGGGTTTTGTCGTAGTTGCCGCCGCGCTGGTCGATATCCGTCATCTGGGAGGCGGCTTCGGCGAGGCCGTAGAGCATGAATTTGCGTGCGCGCAGGTAGTCCATGTCGCGCTTCTGCATGGCTTCGAACACCCGCTCGAGGTTCGGCTGCAGATGGCCCTGGCAGAGAATGGTGTCGGCGTGGATGCGGGACCAGTCGTCGCCCAATCCGCTCTTGAGTGCCTGAAACAGCGGCTCGGCAAAGCCTTCGTCCACGGCACCCATGCCCGGCGCCGCCAGGATGACCAGATCAGCCATTGTTGCTCCCCGTATTGTTCTTGTGCGTGTTGTTGGTTATTGGATGCGATTACCTCGCCGGGGTTTACCCGCGCACCTTGTTCTTCGGATCGTATTTGCGAATCTGTGCGGTCGCTCCGGAGATCAGCTGTGAACCTGTTCACCCCGCCAGAGCGACCACAAACGGAAAAAGCTACCACCCTACGGTAGCAATGGGAAGAACGGGACGACATTTGATGATTTTTGCGCCAAATGGCCCAGGCTGGCGGCGGATTACGTAAAAAAATGCGATTTTTTTGTCCCGGCGAGGAACTTAAGCGTCAGCACCCGCTCAAAGATACCAGTTCCCCCAGATCACATCGTGTGAACGCGTGGTGATCGAACTCTCTCATCGTATCTCTGCTTCAAGCCGGCCTTGCGCCGGCTTTTTTCTGTCTAGCGGCGCCCGGCGCCGCTCAGCCTCGCGGCGGTGCGTCGGAGCGACGGCGGATCAGGGTGAAGTCCAGCTGTACCTGCTGCCCTTGCTCCGCTTCGCCCACGCGCTGGGCGCGGACCTTCTTCACCAGCAGGTCCACGGCGGCCCGCGACATATCCACAACCGGCTGGTGGATGGTGGTGAGCTCCGGCCAGATGGTGGTGGCCAGGGCGGTGTCGTCAAAGCCGCACACGGTCAGGTCTTTGGGCACATCCAGATTGCGGCGCTGGGCCACGGAAATGGTGGCCGCGGCCATCTCATCGTTACTGGCGAAGATGGCGGTGGGGGGTTGCGGCAGCCCGAGCAGCTGCTCGGCGCCGTTGAGCCCCGAGCGGTAGGTAAAGAAACCCTCCACGATCAAAGCATCGTCCTCGGGCAACCCGGAATCCCTGAGCGCCTGGCGGTAGCCTTCCAGGCGCCGCTGGCTCACCTGCTGGCCGCGGTCGCCGGTGATAAAACCGATACGCTTGTGGCCGAGGGAGGCGATGTGCCGGGTCATTTCGTAGGCGGCCTGGTAGTCGTCGATCTTGACCACGGAGATGTTGTTGCGGGGCTGCTCGGAGGCGATCAGCACCGCCGGGGTATCGCTGCTCTCGAGCACTTCCAGTACCGCCGGCAGATCCGACAGCGGCGGCGGTAACAGCATCGCCTCCACCCCACCGTTCAGCATATGCGCGGCCACCGCATCCGCATTCAGTTCCACATCGCAGTGTTCCACCACCAGCTGGATGTTGTAGCGGCTGGTCTGTTCCAGCGCGCCGATCAGGAAGGCACTGAGATAGGAGGCGCTGAGGTTGCTGTGCATCAGCCCCAGCTTGATCTGGGCCCCGCCCGCAAGACTGCGCGCGGCGCTGTTAGGGGTATAGCCGAGGGACTTGATCGCCGCGTTGACGATTTCACGGGTGCGCGCACGCACATTGTCCTCACCGTTGATGACCCGGGAAACGGTCATCGGCGAGACACCGGCCTTGCGGGCCACATCGGCAATGGTGGGGCCGCTGCCCTGGCGGCGGCTCTGTTTTGGTTTCACGCTGTCACGGTCCGATCAATTTCACAGGCGCCCAATGATCCACTGTTACCGCAACAGGACGCAAGCGCTCACGCGGAAACCGGACTGCCGGCGTGGCAATACTGGCGAACAAAGGCATGGTGCTCCGGCAGGGCTTTTACCCCCTGCACGACGCGGGCGCGAAGCCCGGATTGCAATTGCTGCATTTCCTCACGGGTCATCATTTGTGTGACGGGGTGGCAGCTTTGCGGCTGTAGCCCCTGCCCCAGCATGACCTGCACCCAGGAGTCCACGCGAAACAGCTCGTCATTGTTCTGGTAGGCATGCGCGCGCTCGCGGAACAGGGCTATGCGCTGGGCGAGGCTGTCGGGGATTGCCATCTGCCGACAGTGATCCCAGAAGGCATCGCCCTCGCGCTGATTCACGTGATAGTGCAACACGATGAAGTCGCGGATGTCTTCCATTTCGATCCGGGTCTGGCGGTTGTACTCTGATTGCAGTGACGGCTCTATGCCGGTGAAGGGGAACAGCTGCATCAAACGCACGATGCCGGTGACGATCAGGTGAATACTGGTGCTTTCCAGCGGTTCGATAAATCCGCTGGCAAGCCCCAGCGCGATACAGTTGTTCTTCCACGCGGCCTTTCTCCGGCCAGTGGTAAAACGGATCACCCGCGGATCGGTCAGCGGCTCGCCGTCTACTCGCGCCATTAGCAGCGAGGTGGCGTCGTCATCGGAGAGGTACTGGCTGGAATAGACCAGGCCGTTACCCACGCGCTCCTGCAGGGGGATCCGCCAGCGCCAGCCGGTGGTCTCGGCGATGGAGCGGGTGTAGGGCATGGCCGGCCCCACTGCCCTGGTCTGCAGGGGTACCGCACTGTCGCTGGGCAGCCAGTGGGACCAGTCTTCGAAACCGCTATTGAGTGTTTTCTCAATCAACAGTCCGCGAAAACCGCTGCAGTCGATAAACAGGTCGCCGGCAATTTCCCGGCCATCCTCCAGCAACAGCGCCTCGATATCTCCGCTGTGAGCATTCTGGCGCACATCGCCGATTTTGCCCTCGACCCTGGTTACCCCGTGCCTTTCACTGATCTCGCGCAGGAAGGCGGCGTAACGGGTTGCGTCCAGATGGTAGGCAAAATTCAGGGTTGACTGGGGACCGGTAGCAAAGCGCCCCGCCTCCGCCGCCTGATGCTCGAGACAGAATTCGCCGAACTCGGAATCGAACCCCATCTCTTTGCCGCGCAACCAGAAATGATGGAAGTCGCACATCCACGCGCTGGTACCGGTCTTGCCGAAGGAGTGCATATAGCGCTCCCCTTCCCTGCCCCAGTTTTCAAAGGCAATTCCCAGTTTCGCGGTGGCCTGGGTTGCGCGCATAAACGCCTGCTCATCGATCCCCAGCAGGTGGTGGAAAGTGCGCAGCGGAGGAATGGTGGCCTCTCCTACACCGACAGTACCGATCGCATCGGATTCCACCAGGGTGATATCCAGCAGCTCGCCGAGCTTTTTCGACAGCGCGGCGGCAGCGATCCATCCGGCAGTGCCACCACCGGCAATTACCACGCGCTTTATCATTTTTTCCCGGCTGTGTTCGCCAGCGGCCGAATTGTCCATTGCACCCTTCTCTCTATTGGCTAGCGATTCAGTTTATTGATCAACATCGCGCGCAACTGACGGGCGCTGTTGTTGTCGAGTTTCCCCAGTACGCCGCGCGCCTGTTCCGGCAGGTGCTCGCCGGCGCGTTCCGCCGAGCCGAACACGTAGTATTCGAACAGCTGGCGCCACGCTTTCTTTTCATGCTCCGGCTTATCTCGCAGGGTTAAAATGCCGTGATACAGGGCATTCATACCGGAGCCGGTGTACAGCGGGGCATCGTCCCACCAGTAGTTCACCAGGATATTGAACGGGCTCAGCCCCTCCACATGGTGCATCCACATACTCGGGATATAGATGGCGTCCCCGGGTTCCAGCTCTGCCACATACCCGGCGGCAAGCGCCTCGCGAAAGCGCGGAAAACGCTCAAAGTCTGGGTTGGCAAAGTCCACCATGCTGATCGCCTGACCGCCTGGGGTCAGCTCCAGCGGACCGAAATAGAGGTTGGGGAACTGCTCTGGCGGGAAGATGGTGAAGCGACGGCGGCCGGCCACACAGCAGGCCATATTGTCCAGGGCATCGTAGTGACAGCTGGCCACCGAACGATTGCCAATCCAGATTTTCATTTGCGGCGGCGTCAGCGGATATTCGCGCGGCCGGCGGGGGATTTCCAGGTCGTTTTCATTGCGCATGCCCGGAAAGTGGCCGTCGACGGAAGTGGAGGAAATATAATAGGAATGGTAGGGGCTTTCCGGCTCGCCCTCCGGCGCTGGTTCCAGAGTCTGCAGTATTTTTGCCAGCACCTCATCGATGGGCGCACGCAGGGTGTCGTAATTCAGTGAACCGACATCCTCGTTGTAAAAATACCGGCCACCCATTTCCCGACGGCCAAAGTTCACCAGACAGGGTTTACCATTGTAGTGGCTGGTCAGGTAATCCACGGCTGCCGCCGGTGAGCGCATCCCCTCTTTGAGGAGTCGCCAATCCCGCACCAAGCCTTTTAAAACCACCGGTCGGTTGCTGCAGAGAATCTCTGCGGGGATCTCCCCAGGAGCGACGCCATCGAGGGCCTCTACGGGTTTACAACCGTGCATTTTTCAGTGCTGCCAGTTTTTCCACATTGCCCAGCGAAGCAAGCATCAGAAAAATCCCGCGCAGATAGCCGGCCTGATTCAATGCGTGCAGGGCCTCACCATCAAGCGCATTCAGGCGTTCTTCACTGACGGTGTAGTAACCGGAAACCTGGTGCTTGTCGCCATTCTTGAGGTCGACATTGATGGATACTGGCTCGATCAGGCCCAATTCATCCAGAGCCGAAAACATGGCGCGCGCCACTTGTTCGCCCTGGTGGATAATCCGCAACACTCCGGAAATGTATTCGAGATAGGGGCTGTTACCGCCAAATTCGAGAAACAGTGGTGCGCCCTCGCTGCGATTCAGCTTGGGGTGATTGAGATCCACATAGATCATCGGCTGCGGCACCTGATCGGGATCGTCTGTTGCTTCCTGAAAACCGATAATAAACGGTCCGCGGGCAATCATTGCGGGCAGGTAATTCCCCGCCCAGCCATTCTTCGTCGACTCCGTATCCGCCAGGAACAGATTTTCACTTTTCTGCAGCCCCAGGATGGCGACCGCCTGGAATTCGTTATTTTCGGGGTTTTTCCGCAGCAGGATAGGGTACTCCCGCTGGATATTTTCGAATTCAGTTGGGAATGTAAGAACAGCGGCAGCAGCATCGCCATACTCAGCGGAATATTGTTCCAGAGCCTTCAGGTCCGCGTGCTCGACATTGTTGAGCAGCACATAATTACTCTGCATGATCACCTCTTGATGTGCGTTATTATTGTTTAATTATTCTGCTTTTTTCTTTTTCTGGAATCTGTGCTTCATACTACCGGCATTTCCAGCAAACAAAAAGCCGCTGTTTCCAGCGGCTTTCTGCACTTCATACTACCTGGGATCTACTACAAAATTTTTCATCAGAATTTGTAGGAGGCCCCAATTTGATAGCGGGCACCGAGGTCATCCATGTAACGAACCATGCGCTCGTTGCGGTTGTACTCGGTGATGTCCTCACCAGTGATATTGATACCCTCAAACGCCAGGGAGATCTGGTCGGTCAGCTCATAGCCGATGCTCATATCGATCTGCGAGAAGGTATCCACATAACGCGGATTGCGCGACGAACCCTGGTTGGTGGCGGTCAGGAACTTGTCACGCCAGTTGTAGGCCAGTCGCGCCTGCAGGCCGAAGTTTTCGTACACCAGCACCACGTTGGCAGTGTCACTGAGACCGGTCAGGGCAAACTGGTTTTCGGTCGGCAGACCCAGGTTATCGAAGCCCACGTCACCGCGCACGATGGTGTAGTTGGCCTGAATACCAAAGCCGGTTTCACCAAAGAAGTGCTGCGCGGCCAGTTCGGCGCCGTGGATCTTCGCCTCGCGGTTGTTGATCGGCTTACTGGTGCGGAACACCATTTCCGGATCACCGGCTTCGGGGATCACGTCCCACCCTTCGGTCTCACCCAGCAACAACAGCTGCTCGTTGGTGCCCTCGAAGACGCCGTTGGGGAAGATATCGGGGTTGTCGGTAATCGCTTCCGGGTGCTCCATCAACACCACCATCGCGTAGAGGTTGGTATCGTCGGTTGCAAGGCCCAGGTTATCCAGCTCGGCGATGGCCGCATCAACACGCGGGCCCGCGGTCTGGTCGAGGATACCGAAGTGAGTCTCGTCTTCCTGACCGGTGCCGATGAAGTTGTCCACCCGCTTCTCGAAGAAACCCAGGGAGACGTAGCTGGAATCACCGTAGTACCACTCCACCGACAGATCCAGGTTGTTGGATTCCAGCGGCAGCAGGCCCGGGTTGGAGGACGTCGCGGTCGGGATGGCACCGTTGATGGTGGAGCCGTCGAGGCCGAAGTTGCCCGGTGCCACTTTCAGATCGCTGTAACCAGCGCGGGCGATGGATTTGCTGTAGGAGAAGCGCCCCACCAGATCCTCGGTGAACTGGATGTCAAAGTCGAGGCTCGGCAGCAGGTTGTCGTAGCTGGCATCGGCTGACCACGCCTGCTGGTCACCGGCGGCGCCCGGCGCGAAGTCATTGTTGTTTTCCCAGACCAGGTAGGGAATCGGGTTTACCAGCGACTGGGAGTCCACATCGGTGGTCTCGTAGCGTACACCGGCGAGGAAGTTCACCGGCATGTTCGCCAGTTCACTGTTCAGGCCAACCTGGAAGTAGGCCGCAGCGGTATCTTCCTGCAGAATGTCGTTGAAGGAGTTGGTATCAGAAACACACAGGCAGGTATCCGGGTACAGGCTGTTGGCGTAGCGAGTAAGCTCTACCGCATCGCCGCGGAAACCCAGTACCGGGCTGCCGCCGGTATTGAAGTCTTCAAACTGGCTGGCCACATTGATGACATCCAGCATCTCTGCGGGGAACTCGCCCGGGTTGGCAATACCCCAGTTACCCAGAGCCTGGTTCACACCGGAGGTCTGGTAGGCGTTCATTTCCATCTGACGGGTTTCAACACCGAAGTCAAAGCGACCGTTATCGAATTCGAAACTACCATCAAATTTTGCCTGGGTAATATCGTTTACAGAACCCGCGCCACGCACACGCAGAATGGAAGAGCCGACGTTCTCTGCGGTCAGCGCATTGCCGGGCACACTGGTGTTGTAGCTATACTGCGGCGTGCGAGCGCTGAAGTCGAGGGTCTTGCCGGTGACGGTCGGGGAACCGAGACCGATGGCCACTTCACCGGAGCGATCCGGCCCGGTAGGCAGACTTTCCATGCTGGAGTCGTGCACGTCGAACGCCAGGGTCAGGCGATCGTTCACTTCAAATTCTACGTTAATACCGAGGGAGTCCAGGGTGTTGCTCTGGGAGCGGTACTGCTGCTCGTAACCCACATCCACGGTGCCACCGTAGGCTTCGGTGATGCTCAGCGGCGTCGCAATATCGGAATCGTCAAACACCACGCGCGCGACGTTGGAGCCGTTCTGGATCCAGTTGCCCACTTCGCCGCGATGCTCTTCGATATCGTTGTCCGCGTATAGGTAATCCACGGTCGCGGTGATTTTTTCCGTCGGTTTGAATTGCAGTGTCAGCTGCCCATTGAGGCGCTCACGCTGGGTGTCGGAGAAGGCATAGCGGAAGTCGTTCGGACGCGCATACAGCTGGCCATCCTGCGGCGCATTGACAATTTCGGCCTTGTCCGCGTCGGGTACCCCGCCCTGGTTGTAGAGGTCGTCCTGCCCCCACACACCGATGTTCCAGTTGTTGACGGTGACGCCGGAGTAACCGGAATCGCGCTGCTGGTGGCTCAGTGCCAGGGCAGCACCCCAGGTTTCATCGTCGTTGGCAAAGCTGACGATGCCGGAAAATTCCGGAGTAATGTCATCGTTGTAGCGGTTAGTGGTATCCGCGACCGCTTTGACACCGACATTGGCGGTGAGGCCCGGATTGTCCAGTGGGCGCATGGTGTTGATATTGATGGTGGCACCGATACCGCCGGTCGCCACGTTCGCCTTGCTGGTTTTGTAGACCTCGACACCGCTGACGTTGTCGGAGGCCAGGTTGGCGAAGTTGAAGGCGCGGCTGGCTGCTGCGCGGGTGGTACCGTCAGCGCCACTACCGCCGCCATAGGTGGTACCGGTCGGCATCGTGCGGCCGTTCAGGGTCACCATGTTGTTGTCCGGACCGAAGCCGCGCACAGTTACTTCCGCACCCTCACCGTTGACCCGGTTGATGGATACGCCGGTAATCCGCTGCAGGGACTCCGCCAGGTTGGTGTCCGGGAATTTACCCATATCTTCCGCGGAGATGGCATCTACCACACCGGTGGAGTCGCGCTTGATGTCCATGGCGCGATCCATAGAGGCGCGAATACCGGTAACGGTTACCTCTTCCAGGGTCCCGTTGTCCTGGGCGAGAGCAGTGGCACAAGTCATCGAAGCGATGGCAGCAACCACAGCACCCGACAGTTTTTTGCGTTCGAACATTTTGGATTTCCCTCTTCGCATTTTGCCGCGATCGGCACTTGCCCGACTGGACCGCTCCGGGAAGGCTTGGCGGCATTTATTGGTTATTGGTATTGATTATTGTTGAATTTGTGATCTTTATGGTACCGCTACCATAATATTGGTACGCCTCTCGACTCTTCGAGTCAAGTGGTTTCTCTCCTATCTATTGGGAAGACGATTCATTGGCGGGGATAGTCCCCCCACCACCGATAAATTCAGGTGGATTTCGGTGAAAGGGGGAGGAATCAGCGCACCGCAGGTGCGCCATATCAGTGCATCGGAGTCGCGGGTTCTGCCGATTGATCAGTGGCCCGGCGCCCTGGGGTACTCGATAGACGTGTAGTGCTCGAGGCTGTGCGCCGGCGGCTTTACACCCTCGGGAAGCGGCCGCCCGGAGACCGACCGGAAATAGGCGATGGACGCGTCCCGCCACCATTGCGCCTCGCGCTCCTGCACCCTCAGCAGGCGCGCGGTCTTGTCAAAGCGCTCGGCGTCGATCAGCGGCTCCAGTGCCTGCCACTGCGCGCGCATGGTGCCGACGGCGTCCACGCCCCGGTCGTAGCGGTACACCAGTTCCTCCCACAGGTCGCGCCCGGAGGACATGGGGTAGTCCCAGGGCAGATGGTGGAACCATAGCAACAGGTCATCGCCCACGGCGCTGCGGCTGGCAAACTGCCTCGCCACCGCGGGGGCGTATTGGGAGACCGCATCGCTGCCCTCGCGAGTGCGGTCAAAGCCGATCCCGTTGCGATCCGCGCGGTGATAGTAGGCGGGGTTCCACTCGGGCCGCGCCAGATCCGAGACCCAGGGGCCGGGGCCGTAGTGGTGCCCGGTAGCCATCAGGTGGGCGAGCCCAAGGGGGGTCATATAGTCCACCACCGCCTGGCGCGAGGCCATCATCATGGCCAGCCCGGTCTCGAGTAGTTGCGGGTCGCGACCAAAGGTGATCTTCAGCCACTCCCGGGCAATATCCTCGGCGCCGAGCTCCGGATTCCAGGCCATGCGCCCGAACACATACCAGTTGGCTTGATTGAAGATCGAACCGGTCCAGTCGCGGGCGCTGCCGATATTCGCCACCCCGGCGATACCGGTGAGCCGGTGATTGTGCAGACTGCCGTCGATGACCTTGGCCACCGTGGAACCCGGTCCGGACACCTGGGTATCCGCCTGCAACGCTTCCTCATACATGGGGCCGAGATAGGCCAGGTGCGAGGCAAAACCCAGGTATTCCTTGGTGATCTGGAACTCCATCATCAGCGGTGTTCCCGGCATGGCGCCGAACATGGGATGGAAGGGCTCCCGCGGCTGAAAATCGATCGGGCCGTTTTTGACCTGCACGATGACATTGTCATCGAACTGCCCGTCCAACGGCACAAAGTCGCTATAGGCCTGTTTGGCGCGGTCTTCCGGGTTGTCCTGCTGGTACACGAAGGCCCGCCACATCACCACGCCGCCGTGGGGCTTCAGCGCCCGCGCCAGCAGGTTAGCACCCTCGGCGTGGGAACGGCCGTAGTCGTGCGGGCCGGGCTGGCCCTCGGAATTCGCCTTCACCAGAAAGCCGCCGAAATCCGGGATCGAGCGATAGATCTCGTCGGCCTTGTCTTGCCACCAGCGCTGTACGGCGGGGTCTTTCGGATCCGCGGTGTCGAGCCCGCCGATCTCTACCGGCGCGCTGAAGCGCGCGGACAGGTACACGCGAATGCCGTAGGGGCGGAACACGTCCGCCAGGGCCGCGGCCTTGGCCAGGTAGCGCGGGGTCAGGCTGTCGGCGCTGGCGTTGACGTTGTTCAGCACCGTGCCGTTGATACCGAGGGCGGCGTTGGCGCGGGCGTAGTCCGTGTAGCGGGGATCCAGCAGGTCCGGCAGGTGCCACCAGTCCCAGATCGACTGGCCGGCATAGCCGCGCTCCACCGTGCGGTCGAGATTGTCCCAGTGATTGAGCAGGCGCAGGCCGATGCGCGGCTGGCTGGCGATATTCACTTCGGCGAGGGGTGCACCGGTCTGCAACAGGCGCAACAGGTGAAAGCTGCCGTAGAGCAGGCCGCGCTCGCTGTTGGCGGCCACCAGGGTACCTTTATGCCCGCCCACGATGATGGGTCGGATCAGGTAGCCCTCGTCCCCTAGATCGCCAAGGGGAAGCCCCGCCTCGCGCACCGCGCCGGAAGTCTGCGGAGTGGCCACCAGCACAAAGCCGTCGCCGGTCACCCGGTCTTCCAGTTCCGGTACCCCTGCCAGCAGGCCGCCGACTCCGCGCACCAGTTCGCGCTCAATAGCCTGCAGGGTTGGCGAGCGCTCACTGGCAGGAATAACCAGTTGCTGAACCTGCGGCCGGTATCGATCCCGGGCGTCCGCAGCCAGCGGCTGGTAGCGCAGCCACAGGTCGTAGCCATCTTCCGCTTTCACCTGCGTGGACATCATGGCGATAACCGCGAGCAGCAGCGCCAGCGATTTTCCGATCACATGGTTTTTCATGGTTTTCTCTCGATCTTTTTATTGTTCCGCAGTCGCCACCTCTTCCTAATACGGGCGGCGCAAGGCTAGAATGGTAGCGCTATCAAAACTACGATAACACAGATTTTTATCCTGAGCGGCCAGTTGTAAAAACTTGCCGCTGCACAGGCTCTATCGCGGTCACATAGGGAAAAACGGCATGCTGAAAATACACTCTGCCCGGGTCATCACCACCTGCCCGGGGCGCAACTTCATCACCCTGCAAATTGAAACGGACGACGGCACCTGCGGCCTCGGCGATGCCACCCTCAATGGTCGCGAGCTGGCCGTGGCCAGTTACCTGGAAGACCACATCATTCCCTGCCTGATCGGGCGCGATGCGCATCAGATCGAGGACATCTGGCAGTACCTGTACAAAGGCGCCTACTGGCGCCGCGGCCCGGTCACCATGTCGGCGATTGCCGCGGTGGACATGGCACTGTGGGACATCAAGTCCAAGGTTGCCGGCCTGCCGCTGTATCAGCTGCTCGGTGGCGCCTGCCGCAAGGGCAATATGGTGTACGCCCATGCCAATGGTGAGAGCATCGAAGACACCCTTGCCGAGGCGAAAAAATATATCGACCAGGGCTACCGCGCCGTGCGCCTGCAGTGCGGGGTACCGGGACTGAGCTCCACCTACGGTGTGAGCAAGGATAAGGAGCGCTACGAACCGGCGGACGCGGACCTGCCCACGGAAAATGTGTGGTCCACGGAAAAGTACCTGCGTGTGGTACCGGAGCTGTTTGCCGCGGCGCGCGAAGAACTCGGCTGGGACATCCACCTGCTGCACGACGCCCACCATCGTATGACGCCGATTGAAGCGGCGCGTCTGGCCAAGGACCTGGAACCCTACCGCCTGTTCTGGCTGGAAGACGCGGTACCCGCGGAAAACCAGGCCAACTTCCGCCTGATCCGCCAGCACAGCACCACGCCGCTGGCGGTGGGGGAAGTGTTCAACAGCATCTGGGATTGCAAACAGCTGATCGAAGAACAGCTGATCGACTATATCCGCGCGACGGTAGTGCACGCCGGCGGCATTACCCATCTGCGCCGCATTGCCAACCTGGCCGCACTGTATAACGTACGCACCGGCTGCCACGGCGCCACCGATCTGTCGCCAGTCACCATGGCCGCAGCGCTGCATTTCGGGCTGTCGATCCCCAACTTTGGTATCCAGGAATATATGCACCACACGGAGGAAACCAACGCGGTCTTCCCCCACGGCTACACCTTCCATGACGGCTACCTGCACCCGGGCGATCAACCGGGTCTGGGTGTGGAAATCGATAAGGCGATGGCGAAGGAGTTCCCCTACCAGCGGGCCTATCTGCCGGTGAACCGGCTGGAAGACGGCGGTATGCACGACTGGTAAATGAACGCATCCAACAACAAAAAAGCCAGCGGAAATCCGCTGGCTTTTTTGACTCTGCCGGTCGCTTAACGCGGGAATTTACTCACACACATTCCCGGTCACCTCCGGCACCTCGGCACTGCTACCGCCCTTGTTGCCCTGCATACCAAAGCTTACGGTCTGGCCGGCACCGATGGTGTCGTTCCAGCCCACGCTGCTGGCGGTAAACGGCCCCATGCCATTGACCACGGCGTTCCAGGTGTTCACCAGTGAGGTGCCGTCGGTATAACCCCACTCGACTTCCCAACCGCTGACCGGTTCGCTACCGGTGTTGGTCAGGCGCACTTCGGCGGTGAAGCCATTGTTCCACTCGTTGGAAACCACATAATCACAGGCGACACCGGTGCCGGCGCTACCGCCGGAACTCGAACTGGAGCTGGAGCCGCCGCTGGACGAACTCGAGGAAGAGCTGCCACCGGAAGAGCTCGACGAGCTGCTGGACGTACCGCCCGAGGAAGAACTGCTGGATGACGAGCTGCTGGAACTGCTGGAGGATGACGAGGAAGAACCGCCACCGGAACCACCACCGTCAAACGCCACATCCACACAACCGTGGAAGCGCTCCCAGGTAAAGTAGTTGCGCCCCCACTCGCCATAGATAATATGCCGCCCTTCCCGCTGCGGCACCTCACAGGTGGTGTGGAACAGGTTGCTTGCCTTTTCCGCGACAATGTTCGGGTTGGCGCTGGGGTTGGCGTCGTCGTACTTCAGTACACAGAAGGCTTCTTCCTCGAAGTCATCCCAGGTCAGGGTGCCGCCCACCTGGTAGTCGAAATCCGGTTTGGTGATCCAGTAGCGGAATTCCTCGGTGTCATCCCAGTGCGGCCCCCAGCTGATATTCCAGCTGAAGGTCTGGGTACCTGCGCTCATCGGGCTGGTGGGCCAGTCGAACTGGTAATCCCAGGGGGTGGGGCCGCCGTTCCAGGTTTCACTGTCAAAACCACAGACATTGGTGCTCTCTGCCTGTGCGCGGCCCTGGGCATGGGTGAGCACGCTCATAAACTGATAGCCGCCGCTGAAGTCCTTTTGCGCCGCCTCGATACACGCGGGGGTGGTGGCCTGGTCCGGTTTTTCGTTCAGCCCGCAGTGGGCGTTGCGCGCCGGTGGCTCCACAATCAGGCCGTGGCCGAAAGCGGCACCCGCCACCAGGGTAAGCCCCACTACACCCAGGCCTTTCTTTACTAGTCGTTTACTCCACACACGGTTTCTCATCCTCGCTGTCCTCTTTTTCTACCTTTTATGGGTTTACTGCTGAGGAGGTGACGGGCCGTGTTTTTGCATGGTACCCACCATTCTGCGGCAAATCGCCACACTGTGGATAAGGTCAAACTAAGCGGGTGAATCAGGCGCAGTGTTGCGCGATAAATTCCCTGTGCGAGGGCATGGCCTGAACGGAACGCTCGACCACCGATTTGATCTCGCGCATCCGCCCGGCAAACATTTCCTGCGGCATGGCATCCACCAGCGGGTGGTAGCCGCGCGGAGTGATCCCCTGCCCCAGCATCACTTCCATCCAGCTCAGTTCGTTGAACAGCTCGTTGTTGGCACGCACGATGCGGCCATTTGCGCGGAAGTGATCAAGTTTCTGTTGCAGGGTATCGGGAATATCCATGGTGCGGCAGTAATTCCAGAAATCACTGTCGTCGCGCGCGGTGGCGCAATAGTGGAGGATCAGGAAGTCGCGGATGCGGTCCATCTCGAAATGGGTCTGGCGGTTGTATTCGTCGATATCGACCGAATCGAAATGGCGATCGGGAAACAGGCTGAGCAGTCGCGCAATGGCCGACTGCACCAGATGGATGCTGGTGGACTCGAGCGGCTCCATAAAACCGCTGGCGAGGCCGAGCGCAACGCAGTTCTTGTGCCAGAAGGCATTGCGCTTGCCAGTGGTAAAGCGCAGCAGTTTTGGCTCGCCCAGGGGTTTGCCGTCGAGATTGTTCAGGAGTATTTCCCGCGCTGTATCCTCGCCCATAAAGCGGCTGCTGAATACGTGGCCGTTACCGATACGGTGCTGCAGCGGGATGCGCCACTGCCAGCCGGCGCCGTGCGCGGTGGAGCGGGTATACGGGAGTGGATGCTCATCGCCCTCGCAGGGCACTGCCCAGGCGCGATCGCAGGGCAACCAGTGGCGCCAGTCCTCGTAACCGACACCAAGGGCCTCACCGATCAGCAGGCCGCGGAAACCGGAGCAGTCGATAAACAGATCGCCCTCGATTGCTCTTCCATCGTCCAGTGTTACCGACTCGATAAAACCGCTGTCGCTTTGCAGCGCGACCTGCACCACCTTCCCTTCGGTTCGAATCACCCCGCGCTGCTCGGCGTATTCGCGCAAGAGCTGCGCGTACAGGCCGGCATCAAAATGGAACGCGTAGGTGATATTGGACAGCGGCGAGTTGCCGGCGTTGATCGAGCGCATAAAGCGCCCCTGCAGTGCCGCCAGTGCGGTGAGGGTGTACTCGCCGATATCCTGGCTGCCGCCGGCGAGATGCTCTTTCAGCCAGTAATGGTAAAACGGAATACCCTCCATATCCTTGCCCACTTCACCGAAGGCGTGAATATAGGAGTCGCCTTCCCGACCCCAGTCCACAAACTGGATGCCAAGCTTGAAGGTGCCCCGGGTTTTACGCAGGAACTCGTCCTCGTCGAGCCCGAGCATTTTATTGAACACCTGAATCTGCGGGATGGTCGCCTCGCCGACACCGACGGTGCCGATCGCATCCGATTCCACCAGCTCGATCTGGGCACTGCCTCTCAGCACCTTGGACAGCGCCGCCGCGGCCATCCAGCCGGCAGTGCCGCCGCCGACAATCACGATCTTGCGAATATTATTATTGTGCATGGGACGCCCGCTATTACTTCCTGTTTTGGCTCAAACTTACCGTCCGCGCACCAAAACATCAAACAAAACACAAATATAAAAAAGGCGCACTACAAGCAGTGCGCCGACGAGAAAGCACAACAAAGGTCCTGTGAACGTAGTCGTGCAAAAAGTGAATGTGTTTAAAAATTTGCGCGGACGATCAGCGCATAGCGTCGATCCTGAATGAACCAGGAGCGTCCGGCCTCGGTACCCTGGTTGTCCAGCTGCATAATGGTCTCCGTCTGGGTATCCAGCAGGTTGGTGGCCTGCAACCCGACCGTTACCCCATTGTCGAAGTTATAGAAGATAGAGCCATCCATATACCCGGCATCATCGTTGAAGATCGGGTATTTACTGATGGTATCGCGGGTGGTCAGCAAATACTTGGAACGCCAGTTGTACGCCAGGCGCGCGGACCAGGGCCCCTTTTCGTACATACCCACCACGTTGAAGGTATGCTCGGAAACACCGCGCAGTGGCAGCAGGGAAATGTCCGGCAGCGGATAACGATCAAAGGCCTCCTCTTCGCCAGTCGTCGGCTCCGCAGCACCTTCAACACCATTGTTGCTGAGCCCGGAATCAATCCAGGTGTAGTTCAGCTGCAAACCCACGCCGTCAAACGGCGCTGGCAGAAAATCGTAGAACTGCTGGTAAGCCAACTCCACGCCCTGCATGAATCCGTCACCGCCGTTGACGGTGGATTCGAAATCGACGGTCTGCACCTGGCCGGTGACCGGGTTGGCGAAGTCCCGCGGGAAGGCACCCTTGATAAAGGTATCGCTCAGGTCCTTGTAGAATAGCGAGGTGGTGAAAGAGCCCACGTCGGCGAAGTACCACTCAACAGACGCGTCGTACTGAATGGACTCCATCGGCCACAGGTAGGGGTTGCCGCCGGAACCGGTCCAGTCCACTGGCGCTACCGATACAATATTGGTGCCGTTGTCTTCCGCCTCTTCACCGTCCGCCGGCGGCTCCACCGGGCCATCTTCACGCACCACACCCAGCTGGCGGGCACCGATGACGGCCTGGTTTTTCACTTCCGACATATCCGGCAGGGCAATCGCCTTGGACACCGCAAAACGGGCCAGCAGGTCTTCGCGCAGTTCCAGCTTCAGGTTGAAACTTGGCAGTACGGTGCTGTATTTGCTCCACGCTTCTTCGGCACTGAAGGCATCGTTACCAAAAGCCTTTTCCTCCGGCGTCAGCCAGTTATTGGCGTCGCGGGCATAGGCCATGGCCTCGCGCTCAGTGGCGAAGCGCTCATCCAGTACCGCCTGGGTGGCCCAGGCTTCAATGGAATCGTAGTCATTCAGCACCACCGGCGCGCCGTCCGGATACGGCAGGCCGACAAAGTCCGGATACTGCACAGACCCCAGCGCCTCACGCTCCAACTCTACGTAACGCAGGCCGACATTACCGGAAAAACGCAGCGCGGTTTCATCGGAACCAAAGTCGAGGCGCACATAGGCCGCGCGATTGGTCTCGGTGGTGTCGAATACTTCCGGTGCCTGGAATATACCTTCGGCGACAATATCGTCACGAGACCGGTAGGGTTCCCACGGATCGCCATCGGGCGAGATAAACAGGTCGCGATTGCCCTGCAACACGCCTTTTACATAGTCCGCATCCGGGAACAGGAAGCCGCCGCCGGGCACGCTGACAACGCCACCGCGGTGGAAGTCACTGAAGTTGATGTATTCGTACGGCTGATCGGCCACTTCCGGGTCATTGAGGTAGTACGGCGTATTCCACTCCGCACCGATGGTGCCCCAATTGTAAGAGGTGATCCGCACCGTCTGATCCCGCTGCGCCATACGCGCGCCGAACCTGGTCGCGCGCAGCAGGCCAAAGGGTTCTTCGTTGAAGTAGTAAGTACCGTCAAAACGACCTGCGATCGACTCGCCCTCGGAGCGCTCGAAATGGTCCATGGCGGAACGCCACCAGTAATTCTGTGGATTCTTGAACCAGTTGGGATCACTGCTGCCGTCGTACGGCTGGTTGGGATCGCCCACCACCAGGGTGGGTGTATCACCACTGGCATCATAGGTCTGTGACATCCACTGACCGAGAGCAACCTGTAGATCGTCATCCTGGGTTTCTGCCTGGATATACTGCAGGTCGAAGCTGTACTCCCAGTTTTCGTTGGGTGTTAGCTGCAGGTTGAAGGCCACATCGTCCACCACCGTGTGGGTGTCCTTGACCCGGGTATCGGTCTGGAACTTGGAGCCGTACTGATCACCACCCGGGGCATAGCCACCGCGCCAGCCGGCCTCCGTCACCATGGAACCCTGTTCGAAGACGCCGTCGTCGTCGAAGGAGAACTCGGTGCCCGCCAGCGGGCCGACGGTGCGCGCCCCATCGTAGGAGTCACCCTGGTATTTCACCGCATTCTCGGTCCAGGAGAGGCGTGAATCCGAACGCATAAACTGCGCGGTCGCGAGGATAGTCTCGTCGGTGTTGGCCCACTGGAAGGCACCGGCGTAGCCCTTGCGCGTGCGGTCGTCGTTTTTCTGGAAAAAGTTGGAGGCGTTGGGCAACCAGACGGTGTCGAAGCCTTTCGCTCCGGCAATGCCTTCGGCGTCAAAACTGAGGTAGGTATCGGACTGAATCCCGTGCGACGTGCCCAGCAACTCGGAGTGGGCCACATTGAACAGGACGCCGAATTCACCCGCTTCGGTCATCCAGCGATCACTGTACAGGGCAGACAGGCTGGGGGTTCCGTCCTCATCCAGATCGCCCTGTGAGAAATCGGCCGAAACCGAAAAGGTCTGCTCAGCGTTGTCGAAAGGCTTGCGGGTCCGCAGGCTCACGGTACCGCCGATACCGCCTTCGATCATATCCGCAGACTGGTTCTTGTAGACATCCACCCCACCCATCAGCTCCGGCGGTACATCCTGGAACGACAGGCCACGGCCGGAGTTGGCGGTGAAGGAGTCGCGGCCGTTGAACTCGGAACGGGTGGCGGTCATGCCTCGGATTACCGCACCGGAGCCCTCGACGCCGAAGTGGTCCGGATCGTCAGCGCCGGCAAAGCGCTCGATGGAAACACCGGGCATACGCTGCATTGCTTCCAGCACACTGCGATCAGGCAGTGAGCCGATATCTTCGGACGAGATGGAGTCAACGAAAGTGTCCGCGTTGCGCTTGATATCCTGCGCGTTCTGCAGGTTGTACCGCACACCGCTGACCATAACCTCTTCCAGGGTGCCGTCGTAAGCAGAGTTGCTCGCTTCGCTATCGCCACTGCCGGATTGCTGCTGGACAGGCTCCACCTGGGTCGCCTCCTTTTCAGCTTCCTGGGCATACGCAAAGCCCGGCCCCGCTACTGCGGTGGAGGTTGCCAGGGCAAAAATCACTTCGGAGAGCCGGTTTTTCTTGAATCGGCTTTTCTGAAACTGTTTTTTATTGATCTTGTTGGTACTAAACATGGGCGTGCCCCCATCTCGCTGTGTGCCACCGCACGGGAGTTCATCAGGCTCCGGAGCGGCTGCGGCGGCTTGTTATTGTGAGTTAAAGTCTTGCTTTGTTACCGCTAACAATTTCTAGAATTATTCACCGGGACACCCTCTGTCAAGGACTTTCAGCCCCCCAATTTACGCGCAACACCCAGCAATTGGAAGATTATCGCGCCACTTGTTGTAAACGTTTACATCGAATGGTAGCGTTACCGAAAGTTGGGTCGCAGAGCCTGACGGATAAGATGAGCACGATAAAAATAGCGATGACTCCAGCGATGACACACCCGCATTCCGTGTGGCCTCCCTGCGTCAGTAGCCTTGGGGTGGCCAGCAAACGCCGCCCTGACACACCGTATTTACAACAAAAAAGCCCGGAAAACCGGGCCAACGGGAAGGGTATCGACCATGAAAAACACTCTGTTTCCAATCGCCGTACTCGCCGTCGCCATCGGCTCGGCCGGCTGCACCAATAAAGAAATCGAACAACCCGAACAGGCGCAGGTGACCGATAACAATGTCGCGCCGACTGCCGACGCCGGCCCGGATCGCTCCGTCAGCGAAGGCGCCAGCGTGACCCTTTCCGGGTCCGGTTCCGACATGGACGGCAGTATTGCCAGCTACAACTGGAGCCAGGTTTCCGGTCCCTCCGTGACGCTAACCGCCGGTGACGCCGGCACCGTCACCTTTACCGCGCCGGCGGTAGAAGCCTCCACCCAGCTGGTGTTCGAGCTGCGCGTCAACGACGACGGTGGCGCCGCCAGTCCGGCAGATGCAGTGACGGTCACCGTGCTGCCCGTATACGACAAGTTCTTCGGCACCGCCATCGAGCACCCGGACGACTACAACCAGCTCACCACCTACTTCGACCAGATCACCCCCGGCAATGCGGCCAAGTGGGGCAGCGTGGAAGCCGAGCGGGATATGCCGGTATGGACCGACCTCGATACCGCCCACACCTTCGCCGCGGACAACGAGCTGGCCTTCAAATTCCACACTCTGTTCTGGGGCCAGCAGCAGCCCGGCTGGCTGGACGGCCTCAGTGCGGAAGAGCAGCGCGCAGAGATCGATGAGTGGC
>Ga0207814_100301_pt1 | contig 36250 bp, 32 predicted proteins | sample TtaePargueraPR_7_FD_187755 | JGI IMG/M metagenome (GOLD analysis project Ga0207814, IMG submission 187755) | Aerobic enrichment media microbial communities from Bioluminiscent Bay, La Parguera, Puerto Rico - Tt and P1 (2) (SPAdes) | ecosystem: Environmental > Aquatic > Marine > Unclassified ... | reverse complement strand
CCGCGCTATCCATCCCGGCCCTTGGCCTGACCGGCTGCGACCGCCCCCTGGCCGGGACCGCGCCCAAGCCACACGCCATGGTGGCGGCAAAAGCCTCCTCTAAAAAAGAAGCCAAGGCTGAGTTCGCCATCGACTACCAGCAGTTCCAGCTGAAGAACGGCCTCAATGTGCTGTTCCATATCGACCGCTCCGACCCGGTAGTAGCGGTATCGCTGACCGCCCATGTAGGCTCCGCGCGGGAGAAAGAAGGCCGTACCGGCTTTGCCCACCTGTTCGAGCACCTGCTGTTCCTGGAGTCCGAGAACCTGGGCAAGGGCGGGCTGGATGCGATGAGTGCGCGCATCGGCGGCTCCGGGGCCAACGGGTCCACTTCCCGCGATGTCACCAACTATTACCAGACGGTGCCGAAAGACGCGCTGGAAAAAATGCTGTGGGCCGAGGCGGACAAGCTGGGCTGGTTTATCAACACGGTGACCGAGCCGGTGCTGGCGAAAGAAAAGCAGGTGGTGAAGAACGAAAAGCGCCAGGGTGTGGATAACCGCCCCTACGGCCACGCCCAGTATGTGATCGACCGCAATCTGTACCCAGAGGGTCACCCCTACAGCTGGCAGGTGATCGGTTCGCTGGAGGATCTCGACAACGCCACCCTAGACGATGTGAAGACCTTCTTCCGCCGCTGGTATGTGCCCAACAATGTGACCCTGGTGGTTGCCGGGGATTTTGATCCGGCGCAGGCCAAAGAGCTGGTGAAGAAATATTTTGGCGAGATCCCCGCGGGCGAGGCCATAGAACGTGCGCCCAAACAGCCCGCCAAACTCAAGGAGACCAAGCGCCGCTATTACGAGGACAACTTCGCCCGCCAGCCGCAGCTGACCCTGGCCTGGCCCACGGTGCCGCGCTACAGCGCGGACAGCTACCCGCTGGCAGTGCTGACGCAGTACCTGTCCGACGGCAAGCGCGCGCCCCTGTACCGGGTGCTGGTGGAGGACGAGCAGCTGGCGCCGAGCGTGGCCATGGGTGCCTACGAATCCGAACTCGCAGGCCAGGTGCAGCTGGAGGTGCAGGCGTTTACCGGCGGCGACCTGGATGCGGTCTACGCGGGTATCCAGAAGGCCTTTGCCCTGTTCGAGAAGGAGGGCATTGCCGAGCAGGATCTGGAGCGCATCAAGGCCGGTCAGGAGGTGGCCTTCTACAACAGCCTTTCCAGTGTGCTGGGCAAGGGCTTCCAGCTGGCCCAGTACCAGATCTACGCGGACGACCCGGGCTACGTGAGCGAGGACATCGCGCGCCTGCTCGCGGTGACCGCGGAAGACGTCGAGCGCGTGTACCAGAAGTACATCGATAACCAGCCCTTTGTGGCGGTGAGCTTTGTGCCCAAGGGGCAGAAGGCACTGGCGCTGGCGGACTCCACCGAGGCGCAGGTGGTGGAAGAGAAAATTGTGAATGGCGCGGAAGAGGCGGTGGACGCATCCGCCCTGGCCGAGTATGAGAAAACCCCGTCGAAGATCGACCGCAGCAAGGAGCCCGCCTATGGCGAGCCGGCGCAGACTACCGTGCCGGAAGTGTGGCAGAGCGAGCTGAGCAATGGCATCGAGGTGTACGGCATCGACAATGACGAGGTGCCCACGGTGAACTTCAGCCTGGTGATCGACGGCGGCCAGTTGCAGGAGAGTATCGACAAGACCGGTGTGGCCAACCTCACCGCCATGCTGATGGAGCGCGGCACCAAAAACCGTACGCCGGAAGAGCTGGAAACGGCTATCCAGATGCTGGGAGCCAATATCAGCGTCTCCGCGGCGCGCGACGCCTTCCGCTTCGACGCCACCACCCTGGCGCGCAACTTCGACGAAGTCTTCGCATTGATGCAGGAGATGCTGCTGGAGCCGCGCTGGGACGAGAAAGAATTGGTGCTGGCGAAGAAGAGCGTAACGAGCCAGATCAAGCGCGCCGAGGCCGAGCCCAATGCCATCGCCAGCAAGGCCTTCGCGCGCCTGCTACACGGCGAGGACAGCATCCGTGGCTACAGCGGCACCGGCACCGAGGAATCGGTAGCGGCAATCACCATGGATGACCTCAGGGCCTACTACAAAAACTATTTATCCCCGTCCGTGGCCCGCCTGCATGTGGTAGGGGATATCACCAAGAAGGATTTCCTGGCCGAGGCGCAAACGCTGGCCAAACAGTGGCCCGCCAAACCGGTGGAAATCCCCGAGCCACAATCCGAGCCGGCCGAGCCGGGTATCTATTTTGTGGATGTGCCGGATGCCAAGCAGTCGGTGCTGCGCATTGGCCGCCCGGCAATGCCGGCGGTGTCGGACGACTACTACCCGGCGGTATTCACCAATTACATCCTCGGCGGTGGCGGCTTCGCCTCGCGCCTGATGCAGGAGCTGCGCGAGGGCAAGGGCTACACCTACGGCATCGGCTCCAGCGTGTCGGCCGACAAGACCGGCGGCCAGTTCGCTATCGGCACCGGGGTGCGCGCCAATGTCACCGCGGAATCGGTACAGCTGATCCACGACATCCTCGAGCAGTACGCGCCTACCTATACCGAGGCCGACCTGGAAAACTCCCGTTCGTACCTGGTGCGCGCCAACACCCGCGCCTTCGAGACCGCCGGCGCCAAGCTGGGCCTCCTGGAAAACATGAGCAAATACGACTGGCCCGCGGACTATGTGCGCGAGCGCGAGGCCATTGCCGAGGGCATGACGGTGGACAAGGTGCAGAAGATCGCAGAGACCTACATGCAACCGGACTCGATGATCTGGCTGGTGGTGGGCGACCGCGCGACGCAGCTGGAGCGGCTGGAAAAGCTCGGGCTGGGTGAGCCGACCGTGCTGGATGAAGCGCTGGCTAAGGACGCACAGGCAGAGCAGGATTCAGCGGAGTAAGTTTCTCATCAGGCCCGGAATTCCCGGGCCTTTTTTATGCAAAGTTCCCGGAGCTTGTCATGGATTACAAACTCTACTACTGGGATTTACCCTTCCGCGGTGTGTTTATCGAGATGCTGCTGGCGGAAGCCGGGGCGAGCTATTCCCGGCACCACGCCAGCGACATCTATCCCCAGCGCAGCCTGAAGATCACCAACCCGGGCATCGCCCCGCCATACCTCTATGAGTGCCGCAGCAAAACCTACTTCGCGCAGATGCCGGCGATCCTGATGCATCTGGCGCGGGAGTATGACCTGCTGCCCAAGCGCGCGGAAACCCACACCCTGGCGCTGAAGACCATCCTCGACTGCAACGATGTACTGATGGAAATCACCAACTTCAACGGGCAGGTGATGTGGGAAAAGACCGCGTGGGACGAGTTCCGCTACGGTCGCCTGTCGGACTGGATGCAGACCTTTGAAAACACCGGGCTGGCCCACGGGTTTAAAAGTGACGGTGGCTATTTGCTGGGTTCTACCCTCTCCGTGGCCGATATCGCCACCGCCGCGCTGTTTGGCCCCATGGTGTACAGCTTCCCGGCACTGGCGCCGGACCTTGAGGACAATGCCCCGCATATTGCCAGGCTGGTGCAGCGGGTCGAGGCGCGCGCGGCGATACGCGGGTTACTGGACAAGCGGCGTGCAGAGTGGGAGCGCGGTTACTGCGGCGGGCAGATCGAGGCTTCGCTGCGGGCAATGATCGAAGAGTGAGGCGGGGATAAAGCGAGGGGCTGATTGGGGAGTAACTAGCAGCCGGGAGCGGTTGCTCCCGGCCACAGTGTGTCCTTAGTAGGCCGGTGCCCAGGTGCCGTCCTGGCGGCGGCAGGCCACGTCCTGGGTGCGCTGGCCGTCCTGCCCGATGATCTCGGTCACAAACGAGCGGCAGTACTGGTCGCCACGCTGTTCGTAGGCGCCGGGGGTTACCGCGTAGTTATAGCCGTTGCTGCCGTTCTGCCAGGTGATGCGCTGGCCTTCCGGGGCGAATTCCAGGGCCTGTGCCACACAGGCCTGGTTGCGCTGGTCCATCTGGCGGCCGATCTTGCCGCCGACCAAGACTCCGGCAATAGCGCCGCCGATGGTGGCGGCGGTGTTGCCGCGGCCGTCGCCAATCTGGTGGCCGATCACACCGCCAATCAGCCCACCCAGTACATTGCCCACCTGCTCGCTGTTACAGCGCGCGCTGGTCGGTTGCGGGGCCGGGCGCCATTCGGGGCGGTACTCCGGTTCCGGGGCGCGCTGGTCAAACCAGGGCGGCAGCACCACCACGCGGGTGCCGTGGTCGTGGTGATGGTGGCCGTAATCGCGGCGCGCCTTGCACTTGCGTTCTTCCTCGTAGTCGCCGTTGCGCTTCCACTTGCGCTCCACCTTGCAGTTGCCGTCCCAGTACTCTTCCTTGTACTCGTGCTTGTGGTGCTTGTGCTTCTTCCAGCCGCGGCCTTCGGGCGGCTCGGCGTACAGGCTGGCGGAGAGGGTGCCGCAGAGCAGCGCGGCGATGGCGGTGGTCAAGTATTTCATGCTGATTATCCGCTGGGTTCTTTGGATAGCTGTTGGCGCAGATAGTAACAACGGGGATCTGAACAGACAGTGAATGAGTCAACGTTTCCGCCACCTGGCGGCGCAAGACGGCAGTATGTCCCGATCTCGAGTGCTATGCCCTGCCATCCATCCGGCGTTTTCAGAGCAGCTGTCTAATCTTCCTTTGACCCGGTCCGTCGAACGCTGGTCGGGGAAAAGGGGCTAAGCGTAGAAAGGAGAAACTATGAAGACGGCTCAAGGGAAGAAGCAATTTGTACGGAGGGCGCTGGTGTCAGCCGCCAGCGTCGCACTGGGATGTGTCGCCCTGTCCGGCGCCGCGCATGCCGAGCAGTTCGAGATCAAGAAGGGCGAGTTTTCCGGCTCGTTCAGTACCTCGTACCTGACGTACCGGGATAACGAGCGCACCGTTACCACCCTTGCCACCGGAGTTGCCAAGGGCAGCAAGCTGGGGGAGTTCCAGAGCCATACGGTGGCGGACTTTGATACCGTGGGCTCGGACTGTGATCCCTACGTGGAAGCTCCCCCCTTACGGCTTGAGCGCCTGTTCATCGTGGCAAAATCCCATGTGGTCATGACCTTCAAGAAGGGGCAGCTGTATCTCAAGGCCGAGGTCGATCCTGAAGCCACGGAAGCGGATGGCTGTATTTTTGTCGATTACGTGGTGGGGGAGAGCGACTTCGAGCTCGCTGAACTACCGGGCGGCTTTGAGCTGACGGTCAAATACAAGGTGGTGGGCGGTAGCGGCGAATTCGCCGGCGCGAAAGGCGAAGTGACCAGTACCACCAAAGGGGCAGCGCTTGAATTCAATGAAAGCTCCGATGGTGACAACTGGTTTGGTGGCGTTACCGGTACGCTGGAGGGTGAATTCTGTACCGACTGCTGAAGCCCGGGCCTGGGCAGCTCAATAGTTGTCCGGGTTCCTGATGATGTCGCGGGCGCGCGCCTTTAGCGCGTCCAGTGATTCCCCGTCCATTTTATCCAGCAAGTTAAACATCATCGCCATGCGCTGGTTACCTTCCAGGTGCTCGCGCTTCTCCGCCAGAAAGTGCCAGTACAGGCTGTTGAACGGGCAGGCGTCCTCGCCGGTTTTTTCCTTGACGTTGTAAACGCAGCCTTTGCAGTAATTGCTCATCTTGTTGATGTAACTGCCGCTGCTTACATATGGCTTGGTAGCAACCAGCCCGCCGTCGGCGAACTGGCTCATGCCGCGGGTGTTGGTGATTTCCACCCACTCGATGGCATCGATGTAGATACCCAGATACCACTGGTCCACCTGATCGGGATGCACACCGGCGAGGAGTGCGAAGTTGCCGGTGATCATCAGCCGCTGGATGTGGTGCGCGTAGGCGTGGTCGAGGCTGTTCTGGATGGCGTGGTGCAGGCAGTTCATCCTGGTGTCTGCGGTCCAGTAAAAGTCCGGCAGGTCATTCTGGTTGCGCAGCCGGTTGCAGCGCGCATAGCCCGGCATCTCGCGCCAGTAGACGCCGCGCATGTATTCCCGCCAGCCCAGTATCTGCCGTACAAACCCCTCCACCTCGTTGATGGAAATGGCGCTGCGGTTATCCTGCCAGTGTTCCACCACCGCATCGATCACTTCCCGCGGGTGCAACAGTTTGCTGTTCATGGCGAAGCTCAGGCGGCTGTGGAACAGGTAGACCTGCTCCGGGTCCATGGCGTCCTGATAATCGCCAAAGTGCTGTAGTAGCTGTTCGCAGAAATGGCGCAGTACTTTGAGGCCGTCTTCGCGGGTGACTGGCCAGCTGAAGTGCTCGGGGTCGATATTGCCGAAGGTCTTTACGCCGGATTTCTCGATGCGCGCCACCGTTTCACGCACATCCTTGCGGAAGCCTTTCTCGTGGGGTATCTCCGGCTTGCCGCTCCACTTCTTGCGGTTGCTGGCATCGAAGTTCCACTTGCCGCCCTCCGGTTTGTCCCCGTCCATCAATATGTCGTGCTTGCGGCGCATGTGCCGGTAGAAGCTTTCCATCAGCAGGGATGCTTTATCCCCAAAGAACGCTGCCAGCTCGTCGCGGCCGGTGAGGAAGTGCTCGCTGTCGAAGGCTTCCACCTCGACGCTGAGATCGTCGGCCAGCTGTTTTAACTGCTGATCGAGGCGGTATTCGTCCGGCAGCTGGTACTCGAATTTTTCAATGCCGTGGGCCTGGATCAGGGCGGCGATATTTGTACCGAGCTTGTGGGTGTTGTCCGGGTGGTCGAGGTGGTAGTGGATGACCTGCTTGCCGCGGGCTTCCAGCCACTGTGCGAAGGCCGCCATCGCCTCGAAGAAGGCGACCACTTTCTGTATGTGGTGTTTGACGTAGTCGGTCTCCTGGCGCATCTCGGCGATAAAGTAGAGGGTGTCTTTATCGTCGTTGCGATACCAGGAGTGCTTGTGGTTCAACTGGTCGCCGAGGATCAACCTGAGGGTCTTCAAGGGTGGCTCCTCCGGGCGCAAATGGCGAGGGTGCGTGACAGCAGGGGTTGAAATTGGTTTGTAGCAAACAAATCCATTGTGTACCACCCGGCGTAAACATTGCGTTGGAAGGGTAGGTTTTTGTTCGAATAATCGATTTTGGGGGCTTGAACGTCAATGAACATGCTCAATGCGGGTACCATCCAGCGCTTCTTTCAGATGGAGGCCGCCGGGGGAATTCTGCTGATTGCCGCCGCGCTGTTGGCCATCCTGCTGGCGAACTCGCCACTGGAGCCCTTTTACGCCCTGCTGCTGAGCACGCCGGTCCAGATCTCCATCGGAGAGTTTGCGATCGACAAACCGCTGCTGCTGTGGATCAACGACGGCCTGATGGCGGTGTTCTTTTTTATGATCGGGCTTGAGCTCAAGCGCGAGATGACCGAGGGAGAGTTGTCACGCCCATCCCAGGTGATCCTGCCGGGGATCGGTGCCATTGGCGGCATGATGTTCCCGGCGTTGATTTATGTGGCGTTCAACTGGGATCAACCGGAGGCGCTACAGGGCTGGGCCATTCCCGCCGCCACCGATATCGCCTTTGCCCTCGGTGTGCTGTCTTTGCTGGGGCCGCGGGTGCCCCGCGCCGCCAAGGTATTTCTTGCATCCCTGGCGATTTTCGACGACGTGGGCGCGATCATCATCATTGCCCTGTTCTACACCGACAATATCTCGATGCTGGCGCTGTCTGTCGCGGGTGGCTGTCTTATCGTGCTGTCGCTGATGAAAATGTCCGGTGTTGAGAACCGCCGCGCCTACTTCCTGGTGGGTGTGGTGATGTGGGCGTCGATGCTGAAAAGCGGTGTGCACGCGACCCTGGCCGGGGTACTGCTGGCGATGTTTATCCCGATGCAGTCGCGCAAGCGCCCGGGTTACTCGCCGCTGCGTGCGCTCGAGCACGGGATTCACCCCATTGTCACCTTTATGATTCTGCCGTTGTTTGCGTTCGCCAACGCGGGCGTGACCTTCAATACGACCGATGCGCAATATCTGTTGCACGGTGTGCCGGTGGGCATTGCCCTGGGGCTCTTCCTGGGTAACCAGCTGGGTATCCTGAGCCTGTGCTGGCTGGCGGTGCGCCTCGGCTGGACCCAGCTGCCAAAAGACATGGACTGGCTGACGCTCTACGGTGTGGCGATGCTCTGTGGTATCGGCTTTACCATGAGCCTGTTTATCGGATCGCTGGCCTTTGAGCAGAGTGGCATTGACCGCTTCTTTGACGAGCGCGTGGGTATTCTGGCCGGTTCGCTGCTGTCCGGTGTATGCGGCTACCTGCTGCTGCAGTTCGCCTTGAGCAGGCGCGCCGCGAGCAGTGCGGACACCCGCACCCTGGAGCCCGCAGCCTCCGCCTGATCACGATCCGGCGGCTGCCGTGTATGCGCGGCAGCCGTTTTCCATCCATCGCAATTGTCATTCGCCCCGGGTCTATACTTGCCGGACACGAGATATTTCCCTATGGATTAAAACGGTGACGCGGCCTCTATTCCGGCGCGCGCCGCGCACGGACTGCGATGCCTACCGATGTGCAATCCGGCGACCAGCGCCCTGCAGGATGGGGCGTCACCGCCTGGCCGCTGGCGCTACTTCTTTTTTCCCTTTCGATAGCACTGTGGCTGTTGTCACTGGTCGGCGCTGTGCAAGAGCAGGCACCACTGGTGCTCGGTGTCGGCTGGGTCCCGAGCCTGGGCGTGGATCTGGTATTCCTGATCGATGGACTCAGCCTGCTGTTCGCGCTGCTGGTGAGCGGTGTCGGATTTTTTGTTTCCCTGTACGCGGCGTTCTATCTGCGCGGTCACCCGTTGCTCAAGCAATTTTACCTGTACCTGCTGCTGTTCATGATCGGCATGCTGGGGCTGGTACTGGCGGGGAACCTGATCACGCTGTTTGTGTTCTGGGAAGTCACCACCGTTGCCAGCTACCTGCTGATCGGCTTTGACCACGAGAGCGCAACGGCGCGGCGGTCGGCGCTACAGGCACTACTGATTACCGCGCTCGGCGGGCTGGCACTGCTGGCGGGACTGATCCTGCTGGGGGCGGTGGCGGGCACTTATGACCTGATGCAGATTTTGACGGCGCGGGATCAGGTGCAGGGGCATGTACTGTACACGCCCATTCTGATTCTCGTGCTCATCGGCGCCTTTACCAAATCCGCGCAACTACCGCTGCACTTCTGGCTGCCGAACGCGATGGCTGCCCCCACGCCGGTGAGTGCCTACCTCCACTCCGCCACCATGGTGAAGGCGGGAATCTATTTGCTGGCGCGGTTGCATCCGGTGCTCGGCGGCAGCGATCTGTGGACATGGGTACTGACGCTCACCGGTGCCGCGACCGCGGTGATCGCGGCGATTCTGGCGCTGCGCCAGACCGATCTGAAACTGGCGCTGGCGTACACCACCGTGGTCGCGCTGGGAACGCTCACCATGTTTCTCGGCTCCGATGCGAGCGTGGCCATTGCCGCGGCAATTACCTTTGTGCTGGTGCATTCGCTGTACAAGGCTGCGCTGTTCATGGTGGTGGGGATCATCGATCACCAGACGGGCACCCGGGATCTGCGTAATCTGGCGGGCCTGTACCGCCGGCTCCCGATCACCTTTGCCATCGCCCTGGCCGCGGGCCTGTCGATGGCGGGGTTTCCGCCGTTTCTCGGCTTTATCGGCAAGGAACTCAAATACGAGGGCGCGCTGGCCATCGCCGAGGAACCGTTTCTGGTGGCCGCGGCGGCGGTGTTCGCGAATGCGCTGATGGTGGCGGTGTCGGCGACGGTGGCGCTGCGGCCGTTCCTGGGCAAACTGCCGCCGCCGCTGGCCTCCGCGCGCGAGGCCGGCGCTGGCCTGTGGCTGAGTCCGCTGGTGCTGGCGCTGCTGGGATTTACCTTCGGGGTGGCGCCGGGGCTGGTGGCCGACACGCTGGTTCAGCCGGCGGTGACCGCGATTCTCGGGCGGCCGGAAGTGGTGAAGTTGAAACTCTGGCACGGGGTGAACTTGCCGCTCGTGATGAGCATCGCCACGCTGATGCTGGGCGCCCTCGCCTTCCTCTTGCAGCACCGCATTCGCGCATTGCTTGACCGCCTCGCGCAACGGCTACCGGCGCGACTGGACGAGCAATGGGACCGAGGCCTGGCGCTGTTCAAGCGCGGTGCCGCGCTGCACACCCGCGTGCTGCAGCACGGTGTGCTGAAAGGATATATGGCGGTGGTGTTTGCGGCAGTAGCTCTGACGCTGCTGTGGGTACTGCTGCGCAATCAGGGTTTTGATGTGTCATTCAACTGGGCGCGCCTCACCCTGAAAGAGTGGGCGGCCATGGCGCTGGTGGTTTCCGGCACTTTGGTCGCCATGAGCTGTCGTGCCCCCCTCACTGCTATCTGTAGCCTGGGCGCCATGGGAGTGGGAATTTCGCTGATCTACCTGTTTTATGGCGCGCCGGATGTGGCGATCACCCAGCTGTTGGTAGAAACGCTGTTTCTGGTACTGGTGGCGATGATTCTGCATCGGCTGCCGCACGCCATGGCGGTGCGCGGTCGGCGCCCTCGTTATGGGCATGCTGTGATTGCGGTGCTGGTCGGCACTACGCTCAGTCTTGTCTTATTGGCAGTGATTCAGCAGCCGCTTGAAAGTCCCACGCGGGAATATTTTGAACTCGCGTCGGTGCCGGAGGCCCATGGGCGCAATATCGTCAATGTGATTCTGGTGGACTTCCGCGCACTGGATACCTTCGGTGAAGTGGTGGTGGTACTGGTCGCTGCATTGGGTGCCGCGGCGCTGTTGCGGCGCCGCCGCGGCAGCGGTGTTCCCGGTTACCGCGATCGCGGAGGGCCCTGGCAATGAACTCGGTGATTTTGCAGGGCGCCACGCGGCTGCTGGTGGCGCTGATCCTGCTCTTTTCGGTGTACATGCTGTTGCGCGGCCACAACTTGCCGGGCGGCGGGTTTATTGCGGGTTTGATTGCCGCTGCCGCTTTCATTCTTTACGCGCTCGCCTGGAGTTTGCGCGAGGCGCGCGAGGCGCTGCGGATATCACCGGTGCGGCTGGCGACCGTAGGCGCATTGCTGTCGCTGGCCTCGGCGGTACCCGGTGCGCTGCAGGCCTATCCGCCATTTACCGGGCTGTGGCTTTTTCTCGGCGGGTCCGACGGCGAGAAGGGCGTGCCATTGAGCACCGTGTTGCTGTTCGATATCGGTATCTATCTGGCGGTGCTGGGATCGGTACTTGCGCTGTTTTTTACGTTGGAGGAAGACTGACGTGGAATCCGCACTGGTAATCGTGATTGGTGTGATGACCGCCACCGGTGTCTATCTGATGCTGGCCTCCAACCTGCTGAGCTATCTGTTTGGGCTGATCCTGCTGAGCAATGCGGCCAACTTGGTCATTTTCGTTGCCGGGCGCCTCACTCGCATGGCTCCTCCGCTGATACCCAAGGGGCTGCAGGCACCGCCCGAACCCGTGGCCAATGCCTTGCCCCAAGCGATGATTCTGACCGCAATTGTGATCGGCTTCGGGCTGCTGGCGTTCACCCTGGCACTGGTGGTGGGCTGCTACCGCGAACTGGGCACTATCGATGCTGACCATATGCGCCTGGCGGAGCCCATAACGCCGGACGAGGCGCATTGATGGACTGGCTGCTCGCGCTTCCCTTCCTGCTGCCAATCGCGGTTGGCCTGCTGGCATTTTCCGCGCGCCGCCAGCCGCAACTGGCCCGCGTCATCAGTCTGCTGGGCTGCGTGGGTCTGTTGCTGGTGGCGCTCGCCATCTTTGTGCAAGTCGTGACGCTGGGGCCGGTTGCCACGCAAATGGGCAACTGGCCGGCGCCATTCGGTATCACCCTGGTGGTCGACCGGCTGAGTGCCATCATGTTGCTGCTGGCGGCACTGGTGGGGACTTCGGTGGCCGTATTCGCGCAGGCCGACATCGATCTCCACCGGGAAACCCTCGGCTTTCAGGGCTTTTATCAGCTGCTGCTCGCTGGAGTCTGCGGCAGTTTTGTCACCGGTGATCTGTTCAACCTGTATGTGTGGTTCGAGGTGATGCTGATCGCCTCGTTCGCGTTGCTGGTGCTCGGTGGCGAGCGCGAGCAACTCGATGGCGCGATCAAATATGTAGCGCTGAACCTGGTGTCGACGTTGCTGATGCTGATGGCCATCGGCATGATTTACGGCCTTACCGGCACCCTGAACATGGCGGCACTGCACCAGGCGCTCGGCCAGGTTGAGCAGCGGGCCGCACTGCAGTTGCTGGCGGTGCTACTGATTGCGGCCTTCGGTATCAAGGCCGCGCTGTTTCCGCTGTATTTCTGGTTACCGGCGTCTTACCACGTGCCGCCGGTCGCGGTCACCGCGGTGTTTGCCGGCCTGCTCACCAAGGTGGGGGTCTATGCGCTGATCCGGACCTTCACGTTGATCTTTCCCGCCGACCTGAGCGTTGCGCGCGAATTGCTGCTGGGCGCGGCGCTGTTGACCATGTTGAGCGGCGTGCTGGGTGCCGCCTCGCAATACGAGTTCCGGCGCATTCTCGCGTTTCACATCATCAGCCAGATCGGCTTTCTGGTACTGGGGCTGGCGCTATACAGTCCCCTGGCGCTGGCGGGCTCGATTTTTTACATGGCCCACAACATCATCGCCAAGACCAACCTGCTGCTGATCAGCGGCACCGCGCGGCGCATGGCAGGCAGCTTCGAGCTGCGCAAAATTGGCGGCCTGTATCGCGCGAGCCCGCTGCTCGCCGCGGTGTTTTTCATCGCCGCCTTCAGCCTGGCGGGCTTTCCGCCGCTGTCCGGGTTCTGGGCCAAACTGCTACTGGTGACGGCGAGTCTCGACCAGGCAGCCTACTGGGTGGCCGCGGTCGCGCTGGTTACCGGTGCGCTGACACTGTTCTCCATGAGCAAAATATGGAGCGAGGCATTCTGGAAAGCGTCCCCGCAAGAACCATCGCAGAAGCTCACCTGCCTGCCCGCGATCGAGCGGGTGCAGCGCATGGCTCCGGCGGTGGTGCTGGTACTGATTACCCTGTTACTGGGCCTGTTCCCGCAGCCGCTGATCGAGTTTTCCGAGGCTGCCGCCGCGGAACTGCTGGACCCGACGGCTTATGTGGCCGCGGTGCTGGCACCGGGGGCGCAGTGAGATGGGTACTGTGAGGAATAGGGAAGGATCCCGATGAAATTATTTCTGATGAATATTCTGCTGGCGATCAGCTGGGCGGCACTGACCAGCGATGCTTCGCTGGTAAATTTTCTGATGGGGTTTGTCATTGGCTACGCGGCCATGGCGCTGTCACCGGTGCGCAAAATAAGTAACGGCTACTTTCGTCGGCTGCCCAAAATGCTCGGGTTGCTGGTGTTTTTTCTCCGCGAACTGCTTACATCGGGACTGCGCGCCACCTGGGAAGTGCTGTCACCCGTCAAGCGCTGCCGCCCCAGTGTGATCCGGGTAACCACCGCATTGCATGATCGCGGCCAGTTATTGCTGTTGTCACAGCTGGTGTCGCTGACCCCCGGCACCCTGGTACTGGATGTAGATGCGCAAAAGGGCGCGCTCGAGGTGCACACCATGTTTGCGCGGGACCGGGACGCGTTCCGGCGGGAGCTGCGCGACGGGCTGGAGCGCAAAGTCCGGGAGGCCTTCGAATAATGCTGCAGGCAATCGTAGAAGGCAGTTCGCCGCTGCTGGCAATGGCCGTGGATATCGCCTCCTGGTTGCTGCTGCTCGCACTGGGGCTGTGCTTTTTCCGCATTGCCCGCGGACCGACGCTGGCGGACCGGGTGGTGGCGCTCGATGTGCTGAATATTCTGGCGGTGGCTTACTGTGCGCTGCTGGCGGTCGCCTCTGGCCGCGATGTGTTCCTGGATGCGGCCATCGCCCTGGCGCTGGTGGCCTTTCTGGTCACCGTCGCCTTCGGGCGCTTTGTGGAGCAGCGCGCGGAAAACACGCATTCACTGGAAGAGGAAGAAGGAGCGGAGCAGGATGGCGATCAGCACAATGGTTGAATGGCTGCTGGCGGCGCTGATTGTGAGCGGCAGCTTCTTCGGCTTTACTGCCGCGCTGGGGCTGGTGCGCATGCCGGATATTTATATGCGCATGAGCACTTCCGGCAAGGGCGCAACCCTGTGCTGTGGGCTGCTTCTGCTCGGTGTCATGCTCCTGTTCCAGGATGCGCGGGTCACCGCACGGGCAGTCGCCGCTATTTTTTTCCTGTTCCTCACCGTGCCGGTGGGTGCGCACATGATTGCACGGGCCGCCTATCGCACCGATTCACCCATGTGGAATGGCTCCTCCATGCAGCCACCAAAGAGCAATCAGGACGAACACCGCTGAGTGCCGCTAGGGCGCACCGCTCCGGTGACCCAACCACAACGCGCGATAGCGCCCGCGCGGGTCATACAGGCCCGTCTGCCGCTCGATATCAAAACGCCGGTCGCGCCGCCGGAAAATGGAAACGCCGTGCGCGGGTCGGGCACCGCTGCTGTTAGACCGAGTCTTGTCAGCGGAGGAATGTCTGTATTGCCGCGGACGGCGCAGAGGTTGTCGCGCGAGCCCTTTATTGCGCCTATTGCGCCGGACTCCACACCCCGCAGCGGTGCTCGCTGCCGAACTCCACGGCCGTGGTGACGGCCGCATCGCCGCCGAGGCGGATCAGTTGCCCATCCACGTCGAAGGCGGGCCAGTGTTGGTCGCTGTCGCCATTGGGATTGCCGTTGCGGGCAAAGCGGGTCCAGTAGCGGATCATGCGCTGGGAGAGTTCCACCTGGGCGTCGGTGGCGCCGCGCTCGCGGAAGGCGACTTCACTGCCCCAGAGGTAGGCGAGTTCGAACGCGTGGGACGCGCCCAGTTCCAGCCCCTCCGGGCGCATGGGGAGAATGGCAACGGGGGCGTCGCGGTCGGCGAATTCATACGCATAGGTCGCTGCCAGCGGTGACAGCTGCCCGGCCTGGCGCAGTGCATTACAGGCGAAGACCGCATCGGTGCCGATGGCGCCCATGGCCTGCCACACATTGCCGCCATACAGGTCCAGCGGATAGAAATTGGCGATACCGGCGACGGCCGGACTTGCGGTGGGCTGGCCGATGAGTGCGCCGATTTCTGCGTGGTACTGCTCCGCGGTGGGCGGTGTGGCACCGCTCAGTGCATCGATACCGACGAACAGGGTGTACTCGTCCTGGTTGCTGCCCATGAGCACCGGCACCGGTGCGTAGTTACCGCTGGACAGGGCGCTTTCGATGGAGTGCTGCGGCAGCATCTCCGAACCGTAATTGGGGTTTACGCCGGTGCCATCGGTCAGGCCCTGCTGTCGCGCGAGGATGTCTTCGACACTGAGCGCGCGCAGACAATCCGCATCCGCACATTCATCGAAAGCGGTGCTGCCCAGCTGTTCCGCTACGCCGAGAGATATCTGCGTAGGCAGGTAGGCGCCACTTTGCACGATGGCTTTGTGAAAAAGTCCGGCAGTGAGGGGCGATACCATCTGCGACAGCACACTGTGCCCGCCGGCGGATTCACCGAAGAGGGTGACATTGTTGGGGTCGCCGCCGAATTCGGCGATATTTTCCTGTACCCACTCCAGTGCCAGTTTCTGGTCGAGCAGGCCGTAGGCGCCGGAGCGGCCGCTCTGTTCGGCCGACAGCGCCGGGTGTGCGAGAAAACCCAGTGCACCGAGCCGGTAGTTCAGGGTCACCACCACGGTGCCCTCGGCCACCAGTCGTGCGGGGTTATAGGCTTCCCCGCCTGAACCGCTGATAAAGGCGCCGCCGTGAATCCACACCATTACCGGCAGATTGTCGCTCTCTGTGGGGGTGTACACATTGAGGTAGAGGCAGTCTTCGGACACGCTGGCACCGCCCATGACACCTTCGGCCTGGGCACAGTCGGGGCCAAATTCCGTGGCCTCCAGTACGCCGGTATGCACGGCTACTGGCTGCGGTACAGCAAAACGCAATTCGCCCACCGGAGGCTCGGCATAGGGAATACCGCGGAAGGCCAGCATATTGTTGGCGCTGTCGTTGCTACCGCGGATCTGCCCCTGGGCGGTGGTACGCAACAGTGGATCGGGTGTCGGTTCCGGGGTGGCGGCCGGCGGATTGGCGCCTGACCCGCAGCCGGTTAATGTCGCGGAGATGGTGACGGCGATGGTGGTGGCGATAGTGGTGGCCGCAGCGGCGAGAAAGTTTCTGCAAATCATCGGTGAATGCCTGTGGATCGTATTGTGAAGTGACCAGGTCCGCAGCGCACCGGAGGTGCGCGCGGACGTTGGCGCTAAAGGCATTCAGGATTCTATGGGCGCGTTTTCGGCGCGGGAATCACGGCAGAGACCAGACTTCGGGAGAAATGGTCGCTCGTGTATGTGCGCATTCGAGAGGCGTGGACTATTTATCTTTCAGCAGCTCGCGGGAAATGATCAGCTTCATGATCTCGTTGGTGCCGGCATAAATCCGTTGCACCCGCGCATCCGCCCAGGCGCGGGCGATGGGGTATTCCCACATATAGCCGAAGCCGCCGTGCAGCTGCATGCATTCGTCGAGCAGCTTGCACTGGAAATCGGTGGCCAGGAGCTTGGCCTTGGCCGCGGTGGAGACGTCGAGCTTTTCCTCGTAGTGGAGTTCCAGGCAGCGGTCGATAAAGACCCGCAGGGCGGTGAGCTCGCTGTCCAGCTCCGCCAGCTTGAACTGGGTATTCTGGAAGGCGGCGATGGGCTTGCCGAAGGCCTTGCGGTCGCGCACATAGTCGATGGTCCAGCCGATCGCGGCCTCGGCATTGGCGATGGCATTCAGCGCGACACTCAAACGCTCCTGGGGCAGCTCCTGCATCAGGTAGATAAAACCCTGGCCCTCGCCGCCGAGCAGATTTGCCGCGGGTACCTTGACATCGTCAAAAAACAGTTCGGATGTGTCCTGGGCTTTCATGCCCACTTTTTCCAGGTTGGTGCCTTTCTTGAAGCCGGGGCTATCCGCTTCCACCAGCAACAGGCTGACACCGGCGGCGCCCGCCGCCGGATCGGTCTTGGCGACCACCACTACCACGTCCGCATGCTGGCCATTGGTGATAAAGGTCTTGGAGCCGTTCAGCACATAGTGATCGCCCTCCCTGACCGCGGTGGTGCGCACACCCTGCAGGTCCGAACCGGCCCCGGGTTCAGTCATGGCGATGGCGGTGACGATATCGCCGCTGATGCAGCCCGGCAGGTACTTTTGTTTCTGTTCTTCGGTGCCGTAGTTGACGATGTAGGGCACGGCGATGTCCGAGTGCAGGCCCCAGCCGATACCGGTCAGTCCCTGTCGGGAGATCTCTTCATCGACAATAGCGTTGTAGCCGAAGTCCAGCTCCAGCCCACCGTAGGCTTCCGGCACCTGCGGGCACAGAAAACCCATGGCACCGGCCTTGCGCCACAGCTCGCGGTCGACCTGTCCGTCTTTCTCCCACTGGTGGTGGTAGGGCGCGGCTTCGGTTTCGAGGAACTTGCGCACGCTGTCGCGAAACTGTTCGTGCTCGGGGCTGAAGACGGTTCTCGGGATCATGATGCGGTGCCTTTCTGCTGCTGTCTTATTGCTGTTGTCCGTTGTGATTTCTGCAGGCACTGGGCCGTGACGGAATCATCGGTCTGAATAAATTAGCGCATGTACCGCCGGGCACAATGGCCTTTGGCGCCAAGTCACAGGACTGGACGCATTAAGAATCCTGATTTGTTAGCACTTGCTTATTCGTAAACGGACTAACTTGAGGATTTTGGTGCCGTACACTGTTGAGAGAGGTTTCTGCTGGCCGCACCGCAATCGCAGGGTAGAGAACGCAAGTCAATCGCAACGCAATCGCGAGGTACGCAAATGGCTGACAATCTTCTGGAAATGGCGGTACGCCATTTGGGCTCATCGGGTCTCAGTGCGCTGGGCAATGCACTGGGAATTGGCGATGACAAAGCGGAATCCGCCTTCAATACCGGTGCGGCTTCCGTGCTCGCGGGGATGTTGAACAAGGCGGGCAGCGAGAGTGGCCTGGGAACGCTGCTGAATATGGCCACCAAGAGCACCAGCATGGACCTGTCCTCACCGTCGGACATTTTTGCCAGTTCCGACAAGATGAGCAGTCTGCAGGATGTTGGCGGAAATATGCTGGATTCGCTGTTCGGTTCCAACCGCAGCAGTGTGGCAAATGTGATCTCCAGTGCACTCGACCTTGACAGTACCAAGAGCAGTTCGCTGCTGCGTATTGCGGCACCGGTGATCATGTCACTGGTGGGCAAGCTGGTTAAAAGCAAGGGCCTGAATATGGAGGGCCTGGCAGCGCTGTTGCTGGGGCAGAAAGCCCATATCAAGGACAAGCTGCCGCCGGGGCTGCTGAAAGAGCTGGATGCCGAAAACCTGGATGAACTGGCGGAGCGCACCGTGGTGGAAACCACACCGCGACAGACGGCACACGCCGCGCACACGCCACCTCCGGCCAAGAAGAGCGGGCTCGCCAAGTGGCTGTGGCCGCTGTTGATCGCACTCGGTGTGCTGTGGGCACTCAATATGTGCGCCAAGAAAGAACAGGTGGATGATGGTACCGGCGGTGTCATCATGGAGCAGGAAGATGTGACCGTGGAAGAGACGCCCACGGACCCCGCCCTCGATGACGGCACCACTACCGTGCCCGATAGCACGGCGAGCACTGAGTCTGCCGATTTCGGTCAGGCATTCCGCGAATACCTGAACAATGCCAACCGCGATCCGGACCGCGAGTTCCCGCTGAACATCGAATTCCCCACGGATGGCAGCATGCCCAATGCGGAATCGATGCCGGATGTGCAGACCCTGATCAAAATCATGCAGGAAAATCCGGGACTGTCCATTGTCATCGAAGGGCATACCGATACCGATGGCGATGCGGGTGCGAACCAGAAACTTTCGGAGGCGCGCGCCGTCGGCATCCGTGCACTGCTGATCAACTCCGGGATTGACGAAGAAAGGGTCAAGGCCGTGGGCATGGGGCCCGCTAATCCGGTTGCTGATAACAGTACCGAGGAGGGCAAGCAGAAGAACCGTCGTATTGTGGTGAAAGTGACCTCTTTCGAGCAGCAATAAATCCGACGCTTTTCCCGATAGAAAAAACCCGCGGCAGGCCGCGGGTTTTTTTGTGTGTTCAGAAGTGATCAACTCCGGTACTTGTCCCGGTAGGCACCGGGGGCGAGGCCGGTCCACTTCTTGAAGGCGCGGTTGAAGGCGCTGGGCTCGGAGAAACCGAGGCGCTCGGCAATTTCGGCCACCGGAGTCTCCTGGCCTTTCAGCTGGTACATGGCCATATCCCGGCGCACGGAATCCTTGATGTCCTGCCAGCTGTTGCCCTCGTCCTTGAGGCGGCGGCGCAGGGTCTGCGGCGAGGTGAACAGGCGCTCGGCCACATCGTCCAGCGACAGGTTTTCGATACTGTTGTCGCCCTGCAGCATACGGCGGATACGGCCGGTAAAACTGTTGTCGGATTTGTACTGGGTAAGCAGGCATTCCGGGGCGCGCGCGAGGAATTCACTCAGCTGTTGCGCGTCGCGGGTCAGCGGCATGCTCAGGTAGCGGGTGCTGAACACCAGGCAGGTTTCCGCCTGGTGGAAGTAGTGCCGGCAGGGAAACATATCGTTGTAGTCCTCGTCGTAATCCGGTGGTGGAAACGCGAGGTGTACCCGCTCCAGCAGGATGGTGCGGTCGATCATCCAGCTGAAAAAGCGCAGCCAGATCACCGCCATGGATTCGACAAAGTTCTGGTTGGGCAGCTGCTTGTGGTTTTCGTGGTGGAAAATCAGTTGTGCTTCCTCGCCGTTTTCCACCAGCTTGATATGAATGTCGTCACTCACCATGGCCACAAAGCGGCTGGAGCGCAGCAGGGCGCGGCGCAGTGTGGGGCAGGTGATGGTGGCGTGGCCCATCATGGCAAAGGTGCCGGGCAGCCACGGGCGGGCCAGGTAGCCTCCGGATTCGTCCCCCAGCTGATCCCACAGCAGTCGCAGCAGGCGCGCCAGTTGCTCGCGTCCGATACGGGCGTCCGGTGCGTTGGCAGCGGCGAGGTCTACGCCGGCGTCACTCAGCAACTGGTCACAATCGATGCCCGCCGCGCGCGCACCGGCGAGATGGGCAAACACCGCCGCGGCGAGAATACCGGGTTCGGCGTATTCCCTGGCGGGCTGCCCCATGTTCTGTTCGCTCGTGGTTGTCTCGAGGGTACCGGTTTCCACAGTCACACTTCCGCTGTCCATTTTTATCGATCCTGACCCGGCTTGTGCGCGGGTCGGAGTGTGGGGCTGATTATGCAAAAAGGTGCATAAAAAGTCCCGCGCTCTGCGGCGCGCTGGCGTGGAGCGGCGGGCAAACGGGCTGCGGCCGGCTTGGAAAAATGGGTGCCTTATGTGCTACAAATGGGTGACCCGTTATTCATACCACCTGTAACCAGGACACGCCCATGACCCAGCACGCGATCGACCTCAACCCCACCATCTGCCGGCGGCTGCTGGTGGCCTATCTGATCGAGCGGCTGCCGCGCCCGAATAACCCGGCGCTGGAGGAGGTCACCGGCTGGCCACGTCGCACGATTCAGGATGTGATTGCCAAGGGCTTGCCCGGACACGGAACCCGGGTGGAGTTTGTACAGCAGGGGGTGCGCAACAACGATGGTTACTACGAACTGACGGACTGGGGATCTATTGACGCGAGCTGGGTGCGGGCGCACCTGGCGGATATCGCCCGGGTGCTGGAGCTGGTGCCGGAGCAGATTCCGGCACCGGAATGATTGCCGGCTTGGTTACTGCTGGCCGGCCGCTTTCTGCAGGATATCGTTGACCCGCTGTAGCAGCGCCGGGTCGTTGCGCAACTGGGTGGCGATACCCTGGTATTCCTCTTTGCTCAGTCCCGCGTTCTGTACCGCGGCAACCATCTTGGACTGGGCTTCCACATTGATCGCTTCGGCGGCGGCGGCATCGGCTGCGGCCTTGATCTTGGGGGCGTACTCCTGGCTCAGGGTGACGATGGAGCGGTAGGCATCGGCAAACTTGTGCAGTTCGGCATCGCTCACGGCAGTTTCGGCGAAGGCACTGGAAACGGCGAGAGCCAGAGCAAGTGCGGCGGAGTAGATGGCGGTCGGCTTCATGGAGCACCTCTCGTTATCGAAAAAAACGCATCTGTGCGGAGTTGCACGCCCAGCGTTGGTTGAGGGCTACAGAGCCTTGGCATTGTTGCGGGTGCTGCAAAGCGCTGTCTGCAAAGGGTAGTTGGAATTCCGGTGTGCTTGCGTGATTTGCCGCCAGATCAGTCTGGCGGCGGGATTTTTGTGTGCCGGTGCACGAGGGCCGTCAGAACAGGCCGAGGAATTTTTTCCGCTTTTTCAGCGAAGCTTCGCAACTGTTCAACTGTCGCTGGTAGCTCTGGGCGCGCGCAGATACCTTGTGGGCCACATTCTGTAACCATTTTTTATTGCGGTAGGTGCGGCGGTTAAAGCCGCCCTGGCCCTCGTGGTAGGCGAGGTACAGGTGGTAGGTATCGTTGGGCTTGATGCGGCACTGGCGCTGGCTGGTGTTGTGATACCAGCCGACAAAGTCGATGGCATCCTCGAAATCGTCGCGGTCGCCACGGTAGTTGCCAGTGGCGCGCTGGTAGCCTTTCCAGGTGGTGCCGAGCGCCTGTGCATAACCGAACGCATCGGACGGGCGCGGTCCGGGAATGATCCACAGAATTTTGGTGCGCGGCGGTTTGGCGTCGTGCACAAAGCGCGACTCCTGGTGCAGGGTGGCCATCATGGTGGCGATGGGCGTATTCCACTTGCGCGCGGACTTGGCCGCGTCGTGATACCAGTCGTCTTTCTCGCGAAAGATCGCGCAGATATCGTCGGTATTGCTCGGCGGGGTGGTGGCGCAGCCCGTTGCCAGCAGCACAGGCAGGGCGAGCAGCGCCAGTTTCAGCTTCTTATTCTTGTGAATCATCAGATCTCGAACAACTTCTCAAACGCTTGCTAGATTTTTGATTTGACCGTCTTCACGCCGTCGGCGGTACCCAGCAGCAGGATATCGGCCGGGCGCGCCGCAAAGAGGCCGTTGGTGACCACTCCGGTGATGTTGTTGAGGGCGGCTTCCAGTGCCAGCGGTTTGGCGATCTGCATATTGTGCACGTCGAGGATGACATTGCCATTGTCGGTGGTTACACCCTCGCGGTACACCGGGTCGCCGCCGAGCTTGACGATCTCGCGGGCCACATAGGAGCGTGCCATGGGGATGACTTCCACCGGCAGCGGGAAATTGCCCAGCACCTCCACCCATTTGCTATCGTCGGCAATGCACACGAACTCGTCGGAACAGGCGGCCACGATCTTTTCGCGGGTGAGCGCGGCGCCGCCGCCCTTGATCAGCTGCAGCAGCGGGTTGGTTTCGTCGGCGCCGTCCACGTACACGCGAATGCCGTCCACCGCATTCAGGTCGTAGACCGGGATGCCGTGGGACTTGAGACGCTCGGCGGAGGCCTCAGAGCTGGCAACAGTGCCATCGAACAGGCCCTTTTTCTCCGCCAGGTAATCGATGAAGTAGTTGGCGGTGGAGCCGGTGCCGACGCCGACGATGGTGTCGGCCTCCAGCATGGGGGTGATGTATTCCACCGCGGCGCGGGCGACGTCCTGCTTGAGTTGATCCTGATTCATGGGGGCTGAGAGCTTCCTTGTGCAATATTTGCGATTAAAATGCCCGTTCGCGAATATTTTTTCGCGCAAAACCGGCTTTCGAGTGGCTTTGATGCTGTGTAGCGATTAGACTGGCGGGCTCGTTAACATCCACCGGCTGCCGATTTCTGTCATGCCCAAGTCCTATATCAAGCGCATTTTAGACGCGCGCATTTACGATGTCGCCATCGAAACCCCGCTGGAGCCGATGCGCCAGCTGTCCCACCGCTTTGGCAACCGCATTCTGCTAAAGCGGGAAGACCTGCAACCGGTGTTCTCTTTCAAGATTCGCGGCGCCTACAACAAACTCCTGCAGCTGGCGCCGGAGCAACGCGCCAAGGGCGTGATTGCGGCCTCGGCGGGCAACCACGCCCAGGGGCTGGCCCTGGGTGCCCAGCAGCTGGGCGTGCGCGCCACCATCGTGATGCCATCCACCACACCGGCGATCAAGGTCAATGCGGTGCGCATGCGCGGTGCCGAGGTGGTTTTGCACGGGGATACCTTTGACGAGGCCGCCGCGCTGGCGAAACAGCTGGTGGAAGAGCGCGGCCTGGTATTCATCCACCCCTACGACGATCCCGACGTGATTGCCGGCCAGGGCACGGTGGCCATGGAGCTGCTGCGCCAGCACCCGGGCAACCTCGATGCGGTATTTATTCCGGTGGGTGGCGGTGGCCTGGCTGCGGGTATGGCCGCCTACATCAAGTACGTGCGCCCGGAGATCAAGGTCTACGCGGTGGAACCGGAAGATGCCGCCTGCCTCAAGCTGGCGATGGATGAAGGCAACCGCGACGGGCGGCTGCCCCAGGTGGGCCTGTTCGCCGACGGCGTGGCGGTGGCACAGATTGGCGAAGAGACCTACCGGGTGTTACGCGAGACCATCGACGGGGTCATCACCGTGACCACCGACGAAATCTGTGCGGCGATCAAGGATATCTTCGAGGACACCCGCTCCATTGCCGAGCCCGCGGGCGCCGTGGGCCTCGCCGGACTGAAAAAATACGCCGACCAGAGCGGCGAGCAGAACCAGGCGCTGGCCACCGTGTGCAGTGGCGCCAACACCAATTTCGACCGCCTGCGCTACATCAGCGAGCGTACCGAGATTGGCGAGAAGCGCGAGGCAGTACTGGCCGTTACCATCCCGGAGAAGCCGGGCAGTTACCTGCAGTTCTGTCGCGACCTGGGCGACCGCTCCATCACCGAGTTCAACTACCGTTATGCCAACAGCGGCGAGGCGCATATCTTCGTGGGCATGCAGGTGAGCACCGACGCCGATCGCCAGAAACTGCTGGCGCAGCTCGATGCCGGCGGCTACCAGGTGACGGACCTGACCGATAACGAGATGGCCAAACTGCATATTCGCCATCTGGTCGGCGGCCGCGCGCCGGGTATCGAGAATGAGGTGGTGTACCGCTTTGAGTTCCCCGAGCGCCCCGGCGCGCTGCGCAAATTCCTCGAGCAGCTGGCGGGGCGCTGGAACATCACCCTGTTCCACTACCGCAATCACGGTGCCGCCTACGGGCGGGTGCTGGTAGGGCTGGAAGTGGCCGAGGACGAGCGCGCGGCTCTCAGGGCACTACTGGACCAGCTGCACTACCCCTTCTGGGAGGAGACCGAGAACCCGGCCTACCGCTTCTTCCTGTCCCGGGGGCGCGGCAGCCAGCAGCCGTGAACCGAGGATCAGCGGCGATTGGCGCTCAAATTGTGCTCTGGTGGTCGTTTTTTGCGGTGAGTAGATCACCTCTGAAGATCTGTCGAACTTGCAATTCTCAAAATGTGAGCCTTTTCTCAAAAAAAAGACCTTGACGGGTTACTATTTGGCCATCGATCGAGTATCTTTTGACCGGTGATTGGCCCCGATGGGCCAGCCAGGAAGGCATATTTGGCGTGAAATGTCGCCTTTATGTGCGGTTCTGAGCAGTTATGTGAGGAACTTTGAGGAACTTTCTGGATGGCCGAGGTCCAAATCGCCACTGGCGGCGCAGATTGCCAGTGTGAATAAAAGAGATCGAAATCGATCTGATAAAAAACAAGAATTCAATTCTTACAGGATGGTCCCATGAAACCCGATGCATTGACACTCGCAGTAGTTGTCTTTGTTGCGGGCGTACTGCTGAGCAGTTCCGGTCTGACCGAGGTGTTCTCCTCCGATGAGGAAGAGGCCCCGGCAGCCCTGCAGCAGGGAGTGGTCACTCGCTGATCCCTCCGCCCGCCGGCTGACGCCAAACCAGAAAAGCCGAACCCTGGAAACAGCGGTTCGGCTTTTTTGTGCCTGCAATAACCTCGAACGCTTATCGGCAGCGGTACAGGTGGTGATCCGTGGCCACCAGCCTGAGCGGAATGTCCCAGCTCTCCGTGTGGAGGTGATCGACACACTGCAGCTGGTGGGCAATGCCCACCAGGTCGGGCCCTCTGCCCGGGTGCAGATGCTTGAAGGCGAAGGTGCGGTCGTAGTATCCGGCCCCCATGCCCAGCCGCGCCCCGCTGGGGTCAAACGCCACCAGTGGCAACAGCACCAGGTCCAGTCGTTCGGGGCTGATGGACGCGCTGCGGCCCAGTACCGGCTCCGGAATACCGTAGCGATTGCGGTAGCGCAGGGTGGCGCCGGGCCAGTGCAGAAAGGTCATGGTGGAGCGCGTGGCCCGCGGCAGGGCGGGCAGGTAAAAGCGTTTGTGGGGAAAGCGCTTCAGCAGTGGGCGCGGGTCAATCTCACCATCCATCGGCCAGTAGAGGCCGATATCGCGCGCGCGTTTCAGCTCCGCACACAGCGCCAGTCGCGCGCACAGTCTGCGGCTGGCCATGCGCTGCTGGTGCGCACTGAGTGCGCGGCGAGCGGCGCGAATCTGGCGGCGCAACTGTTGCTTGGAGGGAGGCGCGGAATTCGGCATCGGGGTGGCGGCTGGTGTGAGTCTTTTTATGACTGCGTAATCACTGCTTACGGCTGCGCGGGTCCGGTGCGAACGGCGCAGGGAGGGAAATCAGGTGCCCCGAAAATGCGGCTGATGACATAGCCTTGAACCGTAAGGCTCAAGGTGGGGGCTCCCGGAATGCATAAGGCTTTCCGCTGCGTGGCGGACTTGCACACCAACATCCGCTGGGATCCTCCAGGGTAGAATTATCGGCTCAGGACATAGTCAACTGGCCAACACTTCAGGGCGAGGGTTTAGTATACCTCTTGTGGCCAACCATGGCTAAACCGACTTTCCCGCCAAAATGTGCTTTTTAACGATAGTCAAGTGACGCAATAAAAGCGCGCAGAAGGTCTGTCCGCGAGAAAACGCGCGATGAGTAAACAGGGAATTCCGGGAGTGCCAGCGCGAGGTCGCGCTTACAGGTTGTCGAACTTTTCCAGCGCGGCCTGCACTTTTTCATGCAGGCGATCGAGCATCTGTTCTTCCACCGGCTGGCGGGCGAGGTCGGCCTTGGCCTGGATCAGTTCGTGGGCAATATTCAGGGCCGCCATCACCGCAATGCGCTCGGCGCCGATGACGGTACCGCTGTTGCGGATTTTTGCCATGCGTTCGTTGAGCAGTTTTGCGGAGGCCTGCAGTCCGGGCTGCTCGTCTTCAGAGCAGGCGACCCGATACTCCTTGTCGAGTATCGTCACCGCAACCGTGGCTGAATTGTTCGCTTTACTGCTCATCCGTTTTCTTGGCCCAGGCCCTTGAGCCGGTTGATCATGGTTTCAACACGGCTGCGAGCCACTTCGTTGTTTTTAATCAGCCGCTGGCGCTCTTTCTGCCACTGGCCTTCCTGCTCGCGCAGCGCGCGATTGTCTGCAGCCAGCTGCTGGCACTGTTGTAGCAGTGTATCCAGCTTGAGTTCTAACGCCTGTATTTTATCCATAATTCCTGCGTGTTCCGTGGTCCCCTGCGCTTGTAGCTGCGCGGCGAGAGACTGACAAAGCTCCGGCGACCTGCGCAAGGCGGGGGATTCCGCTACTATATTGCCGGTGTATTTGGGGGTCAATTGCCCCCAATTGCCAGTTGGCGTGTATATGACGTCTTCACGCGCGAAAGCGAGCCACTATTTCGCCAGTTTGGCGAATTATTCGCTTGTTCGGGCTGTGTCCGTCCATTGTCCGGGGGCGTTGTGCAAATTTCCCGGTCACCGTTCAAATTTTCAGCAGAGTGCGGATTATTTTTTGGGGGTCGGGTCCTTTCCGGCTCCGGTGGTTCGCCCAGGTGTTCAGGAGTCTTTATGTCCGCAGTGCAGATTTCGTTCGACGATCTGGCCAATCAGATAGTGGCCGCGGGCGGAAAAATCGGGCCGAGTGAATTGCACGGATTTATCTGCGGGCTGCTTGCCGCGGGTGCGCGCCCGGACAAGAGTCGCTGGCAGAAAGAAATCGGAGAGTTCCTCGACCTGGATGCGCTGCCCGCAGACCTCAGCCGCGACGCTCTCGCCCTCATCGAGCAGAGCCGCCAGGACCTCGCGGACAAAAACTTTTCTTTCCAGCCGCTGCTCAGTACCAGTGATGAACTGGCCGAGCGTGGCCAGACCCTGTGCCTGTGGTGTGAGGGTTTTCTGCACGGGTTCGGGATTGGCAAGCACGTCGGTGAACTGCCGCCCACCAGCAGTGAAGCGCTGAAGGATTTTGCCGAAATCGCCCAGCTCGATGCCACGTCGCTGGAAAACGGGGCAGAGCAGGAGCGCGAGCTGTTCGAGGTGCAGGAGTATGTGCGTATGGCCGCACTGAATATTTTCGTCGAGTGCAATCCGCCTTCCGCAGCGGAAGCGAGTGACAAGCCTGCGGGTCCCACCCTGCACTGACTTCTGGAATGCCGTTGTTGCCATGAGTATTACCAAAGCCGAATACGCCCGCCGTCGCCAGCGCCTGATCGAGGCCCTGGATACAAACAGCCTGGCGATCGTACCCGCTGCCCGCGAGCAATTGCGCTCCCGGGATACCTATTTTCCGTTTCGCCAGGACAGCGATTTTTCCTACCTCACCGGCTTTGACGAGCCCGAATCCCTGCTGGTTCTGATCCCGGGACGCCAGCAGGGGGAGACCCTGCTGTTCTGTCGCGAGCGGGATGCAGAAAAGGAAATGTGGGATGGCCCGCGCCTCGGCCCCGAGCGCGCGGCGGAGCAGTGCGGCCTGAGCGATGCGTTTCCCATCGGCGACCTGGATGACATCCTGCCGGGGTTGCTGGAAGGCCGCGACCTGATTTACTACACCATGGGGCGTTTTCCCCAGCTCGACCGCCGGCTGCAGGGGTACCTGCAGGCCATCGAGCATGCCCCCGGCAACAGCGCTACCGGTGCGAGGCGGGCACCGGAAATGGCAAGCCTGGATCCACAGCTGCACGACCTGCGCCTGTTCAAGAGCGCGGCGGAAATACGCTTGATGGCGAAGGCGGCCGAGATCAGTGCCGAGGGCCATCGCCGCGCCATGCAGCGCTGCCGCCCGGGGATGTACGAATACCAGCTGGAAGCGGAATTGCTGCACACCTTTGCCACGGCCGGTGCGCGCGAACCCGCCTACCCGAGCATCGTCGGCGGCGGCCGCAATGCGCTGGTGATGCACTACATCGCCAATCGCGCGCAACTCAAAAATGGCGAGCTGGTGCTGATCGATGCCGGTTGCGAGTATCGCGGCTATGCCGCGGACATCACCCGCACCTTTCCCGTCAATGGCCGCTTCAGCGGGCCGCAAAAAGCGGTGTATGAAATCGTGCTGGCCAGTCAGCAGGCGGCCATCGACAAGATTGTGGCGGGCAATGACTGGGATCACCCGCACCTCGCCAGTGTCGAGGTGATCGTGCGCGGCCTGAAAGATCTCGGCCTGCTGAAAGGGGATGCCCACGGGCTGATCGAGTCCGGCGCTTACCGGCGCTTCTATATGCACCGCGTCGGCCACTGGCTGGGAATGGATGTGCACGACGTCGGCGACTACAAGGTCCACGGCCAGTGGCGTCAGCTGGAGCCGGGCATGACCATGACGGTGGAACCCGGTATCTATATCGGCACCGACGATGCCGCGGTACCGGAAAAATTCCGCGGTATCGGTATCCGCATCGAAGACGACGTCGCCCTGCTCAGGGACGGCGCGCAGATTCTGTCCGCGGCAGCCCCCAAGTCGGTTGCGGATATCGAGTACCTGATGCGCTCCGGCGATCTGGTGCAGGAGGCGCTGTGGTGAGTAAAGAGTGATGAGTGAACAAATAGCTGTGAGCGAACAAACCGACATCGCCATTGTCGGTGGTGGTATGGCCGGTGCCAGTCTGGCACTGTTGCTTGCCCACCACTGCCCGGGCCTGAAGGTCTCGCTGCTGGAGCGGCACCCGCTGCCGGACAGCACCGCAGCACTGAAACTGCCCAGCTTTGATACCCGCGCCACCGCGATCGCCGCCGGTAGCCTGCAGATCTTTGATGCGCTGGGGCTGTGGCCGGCGTTGCGCGAGCACGCGGCGCCCATTACCCGGGTGCAGGTGTCGGACCGCGGCCACTCGCTCGGTGCCAGCCTCAATGCCGCGCGGGAACCGGCGGCCAGCTTCGACGGCATGCTCGGTGCGGTGATCGAAAACGCCGCCCTGGGTCCACTGCTGTATCGCGCGCTGGCCAGTACCGGTGTGCAAGTACTCGCTCCGGCGGAAGTGACCGGGGTGGAGATGAATGCGGACGGCGCGCTGCTTTCGTGGCGCGCCCGTCGTGCTGGGAACGATGATGAAGGTGCCGGGCTCCACACCCTGCAAGCGCGCCTGCTGGTGGTCGCCGACGGGGTCAATTCACCACTGTGTCAACACCTGGGTGTCGCCACGCAAGAGGTGGACTATCACCAGCAGGCCCTGGTCACCACCGTGGGCTTGCAGAGGGACCACGGCGGCGTGGCCTTCGAACGCTTTACCGACAGCGGCCCCATGGCGCTGTTGCCCCTGCCGCGTCGCGAGGGGATACACCGGGCGGCGCTGGTGTGGACCTGTGAGCAGGACGACTGGGAGCGCCTTGCCGGGCTGCCTGAGAGCGAATTTATCCGCCACCTGCAGCGGGCCTTTGGCTGGCGCGCCGGACGGATTGTGCGCGCCGGGCAGGTGCAGGGTTATCCGCTCAAATTGTCGCTGGCCCGCGAGCAGGTGCGCAGGGGACTGGCACTGGTAGGCAACTGTGCGCACTTCCTGCACCCGGTGGCCGGTCAGGGGTTCAACCTGACCCTGCGTGACTGCGACGGTCTGGCCCGCACCATTGGTCGGGCAATGGCGGCGCAGCCCACGGATTTCGGGCAATCCGGCCCCGGAGAGCTAGACTTACTGCAGGCCTATTGGCGCGAGCGTCAACACGATCAGCAGCTGACCATCGGTTTCAGTGACCGCATCCCGCCCCTGTTTGCCTCCCGCAACCTGTTGCTGGGTGGCCTGCGGCAGGCGGGGCTGCTGGGCCTGGCACTGGCGCCGGCACTGCGCGCCGGCTTTGCCCGCCAGGCAGCCGGATTGGCGCTTTAGCAGGCCGTGCGAAGCGAAAAGTCACCAAACCCTCCGCATTGCCCGCTAACCACACTATAACGTTGCAGTTGTACAGGCCGCCCGAGTGCGGGCGCCTGTCGCTCAATCAAAAATTCTTGGGGAGTTACTGCCTATGAACAGACAGCGAATGGACGTGACCATCGTCGGAGGCGGCATGGTGGGGATGGCCCAGGCGGCACTGCTGGCCGTGCGCCACCCGCAATTGCGTATTTCGCTGCTGGAGGCATCGAATGTGGATCCCCTGGTCCGCGAAGACAGCTACGACGCGCGCGTGGTTGCACTTACCGAGGCGTCGCGCGCGCTGCTGGAGGAAGTGGGCGCCTGGCAGCGCATCGCCGGCAAACGCGAGTGCCCGTATACCCAGATGCGGGTATGGGATGCCGAGGGCACAGGCTCCGTATGGTTTGACTGTCGCGATGTGAAGTTGCCGAACCTTGGGCACATCGTGGAAAACAGTGTGATCCTGGCGGCCCTGCGCGAGCGCATCGCCGAGCTCGACAACGTCGATCTGGTGACCGGGTTCAAGCTGGAGAGCTGGTGGCGGGATTGCGGCCTCTGGCATCTGCAGTCCCGCAGTCCGGATCGGGATGCGGTTGAAGGGCTGGATATCCAGTCGCCGGTGCTCACCACCCGCCTGCTGATCGGTGCCGATGGCGCGCGCTCGCGGGTGCGCGACCTGCTGCGCATCCGCACCCGCGACGTCGAATACCAGCAGACCGCGCTGGTATGTGTGGCCCGCTGTGAGCAGTCCCATCAGTCCACCGCCTGGCAGCGTTTTCTGGATACCGGCCCGCTGGCATTCCTGCCCCTTGCGGGCCTCGGTGACGATCGCCACTGCGCGGTGGTCTGGTCCGCGGACGACAGTCTCGCCCGTGAACTGGTGATGCTGGATGACAAGGCGTTTGCCCTGAACCTGGAGAAGGCGTTCGAGAGCCGTCTTGGCACCATCGAGTCGGTCAGCGAGCGCTTTTCCTTTGCGCTGCGCGCGCGCCATGCAGAATCCTATTTCGGGCCGGGTGCGGTACTGATTGGCGATGCGGCGCACAGTATCCATCCCCTCGCCGGGCAGGGGGTCAACCTCGGCCTGATGGATGTGCAGGTATTGAGTGAGGAAATTGATCGCGCGCTCAAGCGGGATATTTCTCCCGCGCACGCGTCGGTGCTCACCCGCTACCAGCGCCGTCGCCGCGGCGAGAATGCCGCGACCCTAAAGGCCATGAGTACCTTCAAATCCCTGTTCGGCGCCGGTGACCTGCACTGGCGCTGGTTGCGCAACACGGGCCTCAGCATGGTGGACGCCAGCCCTCTGCTGAAAAAACGCATCATCATGCGCGCCATGTCGGTGTGACCGCGGCGCGAAATTGAATCCCCGGCAACTGACATCGAAACAGAAAAACGCGGCACTCCAGCCGCGTTTTTTATAGCCGGCCCGGTGGGCCGGAATCCCCTGACGAAATTTGTTAGAGTCGCGCTTCCCATGATTATTTTCAGGTAGGTTGCCTTTGAGTCACTGGATCCCCGTTTGTGAATTCCCGCTGGGCCAGGATCTGTCCGCAGTGGCGGACTTTATCCATCGTCACCAGCTGCCCCTGCGTATCACCGAGGAAAACAATCGCCAGTGCGTCGCCAGCCTGGCACCGCAGCTGGTGGAGCCGATGAAGCAGTTGTTGCAGCGCTGGCAGGCGGGAGACGTGGATCTGGCACAGATTCAGGTGCATACCTATGACGAGAGTGCACCGCAGCCGCAAATGGCAGATTCAGAAAAGGATTCTGCGGAGGGCGCTCAAGCGGATGCCGCGACGGGTGAAAAAAAGCCGGGGGCTGCAGTGGGCGAACAATCCCAGGCTGTGGTGCCGCCGTCGGTCATTCCCCAGTGGTCGCTGCGGCAGACACCGCTGAGCCTGATCCTGATTGCGCTGTGTTTTATTGGCTGGGTGATGCTGCGTCAGGGCTGGTTTGAACCCCTGATTATTTTTCCGCAGAAACCGGGTGACTTTGATGCGTCGCAGTCCTCTCTCGCCTGGCATCTGGCGCAGGGGGAATTCTGGCGCCTGTGGACGCCGGCGATGGTGCACTTTTCCCTGCCGCACGCCCTGTTCAACAGCCTCGGCATCTGGATCGTGGGTCGCTCGCTGGAGGCGCGTGCTGGCAGCTGGTGGTTTGCGCTGCTGGTGTTGATCGCGGCACCGGTCTCCAACCTTGCGCAATATTTCTGGGCGCCGCAGAACCTGTTTGGCGGTATGTCCGGGGTGGTATACGCGCTGTTTGGCGCGGCCTTTGTGATCCAGCGCTGGCAGCCTCAGTGGCGGGATGTGCCGCCGTCACTGGTGTGGCTGGCCGTGGTCTGGCTGCTGGTGTGCATGGTCGGTGTGGTGGATTATTTTATCCCTGGCGGCATCGCCAACGCCGCGCATATCGGCGGTTTTGCCGCGGGCCTGCTGCTCGCGCTGGTGTTCTGTGCGGCTGGCGGCGCGCGCCGGTATTTTTCCGCCGGGCCCGCGCACACCGCAGACGCTTCCCCCATTTCCGGCAGGGAATTCTGATCGCTCATGTTGCTACTGGTTATCTACGTTCTGATTGCGCTGGGATTTTCGTTTCTCTGCTCCATTGCCGAGGCGGTCATCCTCAGTGTCACCCGTCCTTACATCAGCCTGCTGGAACGCGAGGGGCACCGGTCCGGGCGCGTGCTGCGGCGCCTGAAAGAGGATATCAATGCGCCGCTCGCCGCCATTCTTACACTCAATACCGTGGCCCATACCGTCGGTGCTGCCGGCGCCGGGGCGCAGGCGGCTGCGGTATTTGGCAGCCACTATCTCGGGATCGCCTCGGCAATACTTACCCTGCTGATTCTGGTGTTTTCGGAAATCATTCCGAAAACGCTCGGCGCGGTGTACTGGCGGCAACTGGCCCCGGCCACCGCCTATGTGCTGCGCTATCTGGTGCTGCTGTTGAAACCCTTCGTCTGGTTGTCCGAATGGCTCACCCGTGGCCTGGCCCACGGCCCGACCCTGACCGGCTTCAGCCGCGAGGAGTTCGCGGTGATGGCAGAAATTGGCGAGGCCGAGGGACAGCTGGAGCGGCACGAGTCGAGCATTCTGCACAACCTGTTCTTCACCCTGCGCGATCATACGGTGCGCGAGGTGATGACGCCGCGGACGGTGGTCTTTTCCCTGTCGGAGGCGATGAGTGTCGGTGATGCCTACGAGCAGGTGGAAAAAAGCCGCTTCTCACGGATCCCCGTGTACGAACAGGATGACCCGGACCTGGTGGTGGGCTTTGTGCTCAAACAGGATCTGCTGCAGGCGTACGCCCGCGGTGTACGCGACGACACCCTGCGCAGCCTGCGACGGGATTTGCTGATGCTGCCGGAGACTGCGGCCATCTATCAGGTGTTTCACAAGATGTTGGCGCGGCGGGTGCAGATCACCGCAGTGGTCGACGAGTACGGCAGCCTCGAAGGGGTGGTCACCCTGGAGGATATTCTGGAGACCCTGCTGGGGGAGGAAATCGTCGACGAGGCCGACAAGACACCAGACCGTCAGGCGTTGGCCAAACGCCTGTGGCGCTGGCGCTCAAAACGCTATGGTCTGCGGGTGGATGAAGATGCCCAGCGCGAGCAGGAGGGGGATGAACCCCAGGACGTTCTGCGCGATGAAATCCAGCGGCAGCTGGGTGAAGAATCCGGCTTCGACCAACACGCGCAGGACCCGGATACCGGTGGCAGCCCGGCGCAGGACAAAAATAAAAGCGACGGCAACGACGAAAAAAAATAGCGGTTACAGAGCGCGGTCGGTCGAACGTGTCCAGGGCTCACCCCGGGCGCCCGCCTAGAGGAGCCGGCCCTTAGCGGGCCGGGTCGATGGTTTCGCCGAGGCTGTTGTTCACCCGGAACCAGCCGGTGACACTGTAGCGTGGTCGGTGACTGGTGAGCACTTCGTGGGGGAACTCCTCGGACAGGAAGATCACCATCTGCCCGAAGCGCGGCGCCACCTTTTCGATCACCGTGTCGCTGTCCGGTGCGTAGATCTGCAGCTCGCCACCGTCCTTGGGTTGCCAGTTGGGGGTGAGGTACAACACGGTACTGACGATCCGGTTGGTATTCCCCTTGAAGGCGTCCAGGTGCTTTTTGTAATAGCTGCCGCGGTCGTACCGGGCGTAGTGGCACTCGTAGTCGAACAGCCCCAGAAACAGCCGACGGTTGAGCCCCAGGCGCAGGCTTTCCGCCCAGCTCAGGTAGGCGGCGACGGCGGGGTTGCTTTTGTCCAGCCAGAAAATTTCATCGGTGCGTACAAACTGGTTCAGCTGGTGCTCCTGCTCGCGGCCGATGCCGGCGGCCTGGAAGCGCCCGCGGTCAATAGAGCGGAAATGCCGCAGCAGCGACCCCAGTAGTGACGGCGGCAGGGGCGCAGGCAGCACGATATAGCCGGTGTCGCGCAGCGCATTGGCAATCCGGTCCAGCGGGTCGTCGCCATCGGGGCCCCGTTGCCAGATGTTGTCCACGAGGGATCCCGCGGAGGCATCCGCAGAGAGAAGAGCAGCGTTCAATCAGGTCGGTTCCGAGTTGGCTGCGGGGAGTGGGCCGGGCCGGCGGGTGCCGACAAGGGTGTGGGCCATCGGGCGCAGCAGGTTGGTCAGGGCGGCTTTTATACCGCCGCCCGCGCCGCTGCGCCAGTAAAAAGTTGGGCGCGGAATACTGGATCGTTACTGAGCGGCGGTGAGGTCCCATCCGGTCAGCAGAATGGTCACCGTCACCGCGCCCACCAGCAGGTTCATGGGGATGCCCACCTTCAGGTAGTCGGAGAAACGGTAGCCGCCGGGACCGTACACCATCAGGTTGGTCTGGTAGCCCAGCGGGGTGGCGAAGCTCGCGGAGGCCGCCATCATCACCGCGAACATGAAGGGTTCCGGATTGAGTCCGGCACTGGCGGTAATCTGTAGCACGATGGGCACCATGATGATGGCCGCCGCATTGTTGGTCACCATCTCCGTGAGCAGGGACACACACAGGTACACCAGGATCAGCATCAGCCAGGGGTGGCCGTAGGAGAGCGAGATGACACCCTCGGCCAGTACTGCGGCGACGCCGGTTTTCTGCAGCGCCACGCCCAGCGCAAAGGACGCGGCAATGGTGATCAGCACCGGCAGATCCAGGCTTTTCTGCGCCTGGTTGACCGAGCAACAGCGGGTGAGCAGCATGGCGCCGGCGCCGATCAGGCCCGCGTTGAGCATGCTGATCAGGCCGGTGCCCGCGGCCAGCACGATGGCGATTAGGATCAGCCAGGAGGTCAGTCCCTTCTCGTGGCGGGGGCTTTCCGCCTCCAGGTCGTTGATCAGCAGGAAGTCCTTGCTGTAGCGCTGGCGCAGGGCGAACCCCGGGCGCGCCTCCAGCAGCAGGGAGTCACCGGCCTTCAGTTTGATACTGCCCAGATTGCCCGCTACCCGCTGCCCCTCGCGCGCCACCGCCAGCACCGCGGCACCGTAGCGTTTGCGGAACTCCGCTTCGCGGATACTGCGGCCGATGACCTCGCAGTGGGGGGATACCACGGCCTCCACCAGGCGCCGCTCCTCCACGGTAGTGCCAGTGGTGTCGCTGTCGTGGTGGTCCGACGGCACTATGCCGCGCATGCGCAGCAGGTCCGAGATGGCCTCGGTGTCGCCGGCGAATACTAGGCGGTCGCCGCCGCGCAGGATTTCTTCCGAGCGCACCGGCGTGATCACCCGTCCGTCACGCTCGATCTCTACCAGGTAAACCCGTCGCAGGCCGCGCAGGCCGGCATTTTCCACCGACTGGCCCACCAGCGGACCGCCGCTGTCGATGGCGACCTCCAGGGTAAATTCACGCAGGTTGCCGAAGGGCTTTTTCTCGCGCCGGTCCGGCAGCCAGCGGGGGAAAAACACCAGCATGAAGAGGATGCCCGCGAGCGCGGCGGGCAGGCCCACCGCGGCGATGGAGAACAGGGAGAAACCCTCGTTGCCGGTAATGGCCTGGTACTGGCCGTTGACCACCAGGTTGGTACTGGTACCGATCAGGGTCAGGGTGCCGCCGAGGATGGCGCCGTAACTGAGGGGGATCATCAGCTTGGAGGGGGCGATATCGATGCGCTTGGCCCAGGCGTTGAGTGCCGGGATCATGGTGGCGACCACCGGGGTATTGTTGAGGTAGCCGGACAGGGCCACCACCGGGGCGAATACCCGCAACATCGCCGCTCGCACCG
>Ga0207814_100299_pt1 | contig 36858 bp, 27 predicted proteins | sample TtaePargueraPR_7_FD_187755 | JGI IMG/M metagenome (GOLD analysis project Ga0207814, IMG submission 187755) | Aerobic enrichment media microbial communities from Bioluminiscent Bay, La Parguera, Puerto Rico - Tt and P1 (2) (SPAdes) | ecosystem: Environmental > Aquatic > Marine > Unclassified ... | reverse complement strand
TCGTAGCGGCTGCGGCTCATGGTACTTCTATCTGGCTCGGTCTTTGTTGGCCGCGGATTATAGCATTGCAGGCTGGCGCGGTTCGGCGAGCTCGCAGTGCTCCACTTCGGGAATCAATTTACCGTTGCTGCACTTCCTTTTTGTCGGGCGAAAATAATCGCAACGGCGGCGAGTGCCAGGGGGGTGAAGGATACGGCGAGTACGGTGTTCCAGCCGTAAGCGCCGAGGATGCCGCCGGAGGCGAAGGAGCCGATGGCCATGAGTCCGAAGACGATGAAGTCGTTGAAGGACTGCACGCGGGTTTTCTCTTCCGGGCGGTGGCTTTCCAGTACCAGGGTGGAGGCGCCGAGGAAGCCGAAGTTCCAGCCGATGCCCAGCAGGATCAGCATGCTCCAGAAGTGCACCACGCCGACGCCTTCGAGGCCGATGACGGCGGATATTCCGGTGAGTAACAGTCCCAAAGTGGTGATGGCGCCGGCGCCGAAGCGGGTGATGAGTTTGCCGGTGAAGAAGCTGGGGGCGTACATGGCGATGACGTGCCACTGGATGCCGAGGTTGGCGGTTTCCTGTGAGTGCCCGTGCATGTGCATCGCCAGCGGGGCGGCGGTCATCAGGAAGTTCATCAGGGTATAGGAGACGGCGCCGCAGGTGGCGGCGGCGATAAAGCGCGGTTGCAGTGCGATGGTGGCGAGCGGGCTGCCGCCGGCCTGTTCCGCGGCGGTGGGTTTGGGCAGGCGCACCCCGAGCAGGATGACACCACAGGCGGCGGCGACCAGGGCCTGGATCAGGAAGGTGGCGACGAACAGTTGCTGCGGCCACAGGTGCATGGTCCAGGTGACCAGCTGTGGGCCGATTACCCCCGCCGCCACGCCCCCGGCCATTACCAGTGACAGTGCCTGGGCCTTGCGTTCCGGCGCGGCGGCGTCGGCGGCGGCGAAGCGGAATGACAGCACCACTGCGGCGTAGGCGCCGCCGCAGAAGGCGGCCAGGCAGAACAGCCAGAAGGACGCGACGATCATCGCGTACATGGACAGGAGTCCACACAGTACGCCGGCAGCGGTGCCGGCGAGGAATGCGGCGCGGCGGCCGTAGCGCCCGGCGATGGCGCCCGCCGGCAGGATGCACGCGGCCATGCCGACGACAAAAATGGACAGGGGCAGGGTGGCCAGCAGTGGCGAGGGTGCGAGGGTGTTGCCGACGATGGCGCCGGTGGCATAGACCACCACGGAATTTGCCCCGGCCAGGGCCTGGGCAATGGTGAGCCGCCAGATATTGCTTCGCTGCACGCGTTCGCTGGGATCGGCTGGGGATTCGCTCGTCAGAGCGCTGCTGTCATCGCTGTTCATGTGTATTGATTCGTCAAAAAGTTACTTCAGCGGCGCTTGAAACGGTTCCACCGTCACCCAGTCGCCGGTCTCACAATTTCCGCCTTCCCGCGGCAGCACCACAAAACAATTGGCCTCGGCGAAGCCGGAGAGAATATGGCTACCCTGAATACCGCGGGTTCCCACTACCTGAATCCCGTCACTGTCGCGGTAGGTAAAACCCCGCTGATAATCCGTGCGCCCGGGGTTCTTGCGAATGGCATTCAACAGCCGCGCGCGCAGCTGCACGGGCGGTTGCCGGTATTGCCCGGCGGTGCCACACAACTTCTCCAGTGCCGGAAGCACGAGTTGGTACAGGGTGACAATGGCGGAAACCGGATTGCCGGGCAGGCCGAAAAACAGGGCTTCTCCATCGGCTTTCGGCAGCCTGCCGAAGGCAAACGGTTTGCCGGGCTTGATCGCCAGTTTCCAGAAGCCGATTTCCCCCAGCTGCTGCAACACCGTCTTGGTGTAGTCCGCCTCGCCCACGGATACACCGCCGCTGGTAATCACGAAGTCGGCATTGTCCCGGGCCTGCATAAATGCCTCGCGAATTTTCTCAGGCTGGTCGGGCCAGCACCCGAGATCGAGAACCTCCACGTCCAGCTGTTCCAGTGCCGCTTTCAATGCGATGCGGTTGCTGTCGTAGATGTCGCCGTCGCCCAGTTCTGATACCGGTGTGCCAATGGGCTTCAGTTCATCGCCGATGGAGAGCAGGGCGGCCTTGATTTTACGCAGAACGGTGACTTCCGCTACGCCGGCGGCGGCAAGCAGGGCGATATGGGGAACCTTGATCTTGCTGCCCACGGGAATGAGGCTCTGCCCGGTGTGCACGTCCTCGCCGCGCCGGCGGATGTTCTCGCCGGGTCTTGCCGGACGGCTCATGCTGAGCTGGTCGCCGTCCAGGGTGCAGTTTTCCTGCATCTGCACCCGGTCGGCCCCCGGGGGCACAGCGGCGCCGGTGGTGATACGGGCGGCCTGGGCGGGTTCCAGGGTACCGTTGAAGGGGTGCCCGGCGAGGCTTTTGCCGATCACCGTGTAGCTTGCAGATTCCCCACACAGGGCATAGCCGTCCATGGCGGAGTTGTCACACGGCGGGAGGTCGAGTGCGGCGATGACCGGTTCGGCGAGCACCCGACCGGAGGCCCGGCCCAGGGGAATGGTTTCGCAGCCGGTAATTGGCGAAATGCTGTCGATGAGTTCCTGTTTTGCGGCCTCTACGGAGCGCAATCCATTTTCTGCACAGGTGTCGGCCATTTCTCATGCCCTATTTTTAACTATCTGGTTGGGAAGATAGCTGTCTCGGCTAGGTCTTGCCAAGTGCTGCTATTGCTTCAGTAGTTAGGGCGAAAGTCTTAACCGACTGCTACTGCGAGATTGGTATTCAGTAGTGCGGAGATCTCCGGTTTGCAGGAACCGCAGTTGGTACCGCAGCCCAGTAGTTCTCCCAGTTCATCTACCGTTGCCGCACCGTCGGCAATGGCCGCTTCGATTTCCTTGCGCGAGACCTGCAGGCAGGTGCATACCATCTGGGCGCCGGCGGGGACGTTCTGCAGTAGCTGGGCCGGTACTTCCGGCAGGGGCTTTTGCAGTGCGTCCTCTAGGGTTTTGCGGTCCGGGAGGGTCTGCCAGTCGGCGCTGGTGAATACCAGTAACTCCATCTGCTCGCTGTGCAGCAGCCAGCGTTCACCGCTGGGTAATTGCAGGCGCTGGCGATGGAGTTGCTGGCCGTTCAAGGCGAACAGCTTGTCGGCAATGGCCTGCCAGTCCGGTTTGCGGGTCAGTGCCAGCTCGAACCGGTAGCCACCCTCTACCGGTACCCGGTACCAGTGCAGTATGGTTTCCTGCAGCAACCTGTCGCCGGCCTGCAAGCGGCTGTGGAGTTCTGCTGCGGTTTTGCTGCGCAGCAGCAGGCAGGCGTAGCTGTGGGCGTTCAGGGGCTCGATCGTGACTGCCATCTGCTTCAGCTCCGGCTGCCCGGAGAAAGGGTCGGTAACGGACATCGCCAGGGCGCTGACGGTGGCGTTGTGGGCGAGGCTGTCGCTCCAGTGGATGGGGGCGAACAGCTGGCCGGGCTTCTGGCTGGCGGTAACCCTGGCGCGGCCGAAGAATTGGCCTTTCTCGCTTTCAATACGTACCAGCTGCGCGTCTTCGATCGCGAACCTTTGCGCTTCCTGCGGGTGTACGTGCACCTCCGGCGCCTCGCTGTGATCCAGCAGTTTGCGCGCGCGCCCGGTGCGGGTCATGGTGTGCCACTGGTCCCTTAAGCGGCCACTGTTCAGTACCAGGGGGTATTGTTCGCGGATCTCCTGTTTCGGGCACTGGGGACTGACGGCGACAAAACGGGCGCGGCCACTGGGGGTGTAGAAGTTCCCGTCGGCGAACAGGCGCGCGGTACCGGCGGGGCTTTGCCGGGTGACCGGCCACTGCACTGGGGTAAAGTTGTCGTACTCCGCATCGCTGATATTCGCGAGCGCGGAAATATCGAAGGCGCGCCCGGCCTGGTCGCGGTTGTTCTCGAAACCGGACAGCGCCGCGTGTTCGCGGAAAATATCCGCAGGACCCCGATAACTGAAGGCATCGATATAGCCGAGGCGGCGGGCCACCTCGCAGATGATTTCCCAGTCGTGGCGGGCTTCGCCGGGTTTTGCAAGGAAACCTTTCTGCCGGGAGATGCGGCGCTCGGAATTGGTCACGGTACCGGTCTTCTCTGCCCAGGTAGTTGCGGGCAGCAGCAGGTCGGCGCAGCGCGCGGTATCGGTGTCCGCCACACAGTCGGAGACAATCACCGTGGGGCACTTTTTCAGCGCTGCGGCCACCTTGCGTGCATCCGGCATACTCACCGCCGGATTGGTGGCCATGATCCACACGGCTTTTACCTTGCCGCTGTCGATCGCATCGAACAGATCCACCGCCTTCAGGCCCGGGCCCTTCGCCATATTTTCGGCATTCCAGAAACGACCGACGCGGTCGATATTGTCTCCGGTGAAATCCATATGCGCGGCGAGCATGTTCGCCAGCCCGCCCACCTCGCGCCCGCCCATGGCATTGGGCTGGCCGGTGATGGAAAACGGGCCGCAGCCGGGCTTGCCGACTCTGCCGGTCGCCAGGTGGCAGTTGATAATGGTGTTGTTCTTGTCAGTTCCGCTGCTGGACTGGTTGACGCCCTGGGAATAGAAACTCACGGTTTTTTCCGTGGTGCGGAACAGCTCGTAGAAATCGAGCAATTGTGCGAGATCGACGCTGCAGTAGTCCGCCACCTTTTCCGGCGTCCACTCCGCGGCAGCGTAGAGTGCATCGCTAAAGTTTTCGGTGTGCTTGTCGATAAACCCGTGATCCAGCGCACAGGATTCGCTGAGGTAATGCAGCAGGCCATTGAACAGCGCCGCATCACTGCCCGGCGTGATCGCCAGGTGCATGTCCGCCATCTCACTGGTGGCGCTGCCGCGCGGGTCCACCACCACCAGCCTGGCCTCACCGGCCTGCATGCGCTGGAACAGAATGGGATGGGTCCAGGCCGCGTTGGAACCGATCAACACTACCAGCTCCGCCTCGTCCAGGTCCTCGTAATTACACGGCACCGTATCCGCGCCGAACGCGCGCTTGTATGCGGCAACCGCCGAGGACATGCACAGGCGGGAATTGGTATCCACATTGCCGCTGCCGATAAATCCCTTCATCAGCTTGTTGGCAACGTAATAATCTTCCGTCAGCAACTGCCCGGACAGGTAAAACGCCACCGAATCCGGCCCGTGCTCCTCAATGGTTTCCCGGAAACGGGACGCCGCATAATCCAGCGCAGTGTCCCAGTCGCAATCCTCCCCGTGCAGCCGCGGTTGTAGCAGCCGCCCGTGATCTCCCAGGGTATCTGCCAGGGAAGATCCCTTAACGCACAGCTTGCCCCTGTTCGCGGGATGCTGCTCATCGCCCTGAATGCGGATCACCACCTCGCCGCCCGGTTGCGACTCCTGTGTCGCCGCCACCCCACAACCAACACCACAATAGGGACAGGTAGTGCAGGACTTGCGGGCACTGAACAGTTCGGTTAAAGCCATCTTTCACTGCTTACTGGATTTTGATTTTTTATCGCACTTACTGATCGAACTTGATCAGCACATCATCGCCTTCAAATGCAACCGGATAGGCTGCCAGCTGAATATCCGCCTCTTCCAGACACTGGCCGTCGGTCAGGCGGTAATGCTGCTTGTACAGCGGCGAAGCCACAGTCAGCTCACCGTCGATCTCCGCCACAATGCCGCGGCCGATCACACCGGCGTTGGCAACAGGATCCCAGTTGTCGATCGCGTACAGCTGGGATTCCTGCTCGGGTAAAAAAAACAGGGCAATCTGACGACCGCCCACAAGAGCACACACTCCGGAATTGGCTACAAGGTCTGATCGCTTGCAGACTTGCAGCCACTCGGTGCGGGTTATGGCAACTTCGCTCATTCTGGTTCTCCACATTTAAGGGTGGTGAAATTCTTTTAAAACTGGTGTTTTGCAGCGCAAATTTACGCTGGCTCGGCAATCTTGACGATCTCTTCCTGAGTGGCCGGGCGGCGTTGTTTGCGCTCTTCCACGAATACGATCTTTTCATCCTTTACATCGGTGTTCACAAACTGGCGGAAGCGCTTCAGCATCTCCGGGTCGTTGATCGCGGTTTTCCACTCACACTGGTAAGTACCGACCACGTTGCCCATCTGACGCTCCAGCTCCTCACAGATCCCCAGCTTGTCCTCGATCACCACCTCGCGCAGGTAATCCAGGCCACCCTCCAGGTTCTCCAGCCACACCGAAGTCCGCTGCAGCTTGTCCGCCGTGCGCACATAGAACATCAGGATGCGGTCGATATATTTAATCAGTGTCACATCATCCAGATCCGTCGCAAACAGGTCCGCATGACGCGGGCGCATACCGCCGTTACCGCATACATAAAGGTTCCAGCCATTCTCTGTGGCAATCACCCCGATATCCTTGCTCTGCGCCTCCGCACATTCACGAGTACAACCGGAAACCGCCATCTTGATCTTGTGCGGCGAACGCAGGCCCTTGTAGCGGTTCTCCACGGTGAGCGCCATGCCCACACTGTCCTGAACACCGAAGCGACACCAGGTACTGCCCACACAGGACTTCACCGTACGCAGGGACTTGCCGTAAGCGTGGCCCGTCTCAAAGCCCGCATCCGTCAGCTCGCGCCAGATCTCCGGTAACTCCTCCAGGCGCGCGCCGAATAGATCGATACGCTGGCCGCCGGTAATCTTGGTATACAGATCGTATTTTTTCGCCACCTGGCCGAGCACAATCAGTTTTTCCGGCGTGATCTCACCGCCGGCGATGCGCGGCACCACAGAATAGGTACCGTTCTTCTGCATGTTCGCCATAAAGGTATCGTTGGTGTCCTGCAGGCCAACATGCGGCTTCTTGTGTATATGTTCGTTCCACAGGGAAGCGAAAATGGACGCGGCGGTGGGCTTGCAGATTTCACAGCCCTTGCCGGAACCGTGCTTGTGCAGCAGCTCGTCGAAGGTCTTGATCTCCTCCACCTGCACCATGTGGAAAATTTCCTGGCGGGTGTAGGGGAAGTGCGGGCACAGGTCGTTGTTCACTTCCACGCCCAGCGCCGCCAGCTCTGTATCCACCACATTTTTCAGCAGCGCGGAACAGCCGCCGCAGCCGGTGGAAGCCTTGGTCGCATCCTTTACATCGCCGAGCGAGCAGCAGCCACCCTGTACCGCACCGACGATATCGCCCTTGCTCACGTTGTGGCAGGAACAGATGGTGGCGGTGTCCGGTAGCGCGCCCGCACCCAGAGTCGGCGCCGCACCGTCCAGTGCCGGCAGGATCAGCTGCTCCGGGTGCTCCGGCAGATCCATATCGTTCAGGTGGTATTGCAGCAGGGTGTCGTAATCGCCGGTATCGCCCACCAGCACCGCGCCGCGCAGTTTCTTGCCGTCGCGGTCGGTGATCATGCGCTTGTATACACCGGTCTGCTCGTCGACAAAGGTAATCGCCGCGGAGCCTTCCGTACGACCGTGGGCGTCGCCGATGGAGCCCACGTCCACGCCCAGCAATTTCAGTTTGGTGCTCATGTCCGCACCGTTGAACTCCGCCGCCTCGCCGCACAGCAGGGAAACCGCGGTGCGCGCCATGGTGTAGCCGGGGGCGACCAGACCGAAGATACGGTTGTCGAACAGGGCACACTCGCCGATAGCGAAAATATTCTTGTCGGAAGTGCGGCACTGGTTGTCGACCACGATACCGCCGCGCTCGCCCAGGGCGATGCCGGCAGAATTCGCCAGCTTGTCTTCCGGGCGAATGCCGGCGGAGAACACGATCAGGTCGGTGACCAGTTCCTTGTCACCCTTGAACTGCATACGCAGGCGACCGCCGTCGACTTCTTCGATCAGCTCGGTGGCGGTGCTGGTGTGGACCGTCACGCCCAGCTCTTCGATCTTTTCCCGCAGCAGATTGGAGCCGCCCTCATCCAGCTGAACGGACATCAGGCCCGGGGCGAATTCCACCACATGGGCTTCGAGGCCCAGCTGCTTCAGCGCATTGGCCGCTTCCAGCCCCAGCAGGCCGCCGCCCACTACCACACCAATCTTGCCGTCCTTCGCCGCGGCCTGGATCTTGTCGAGGTCTTCCAGGGTGCGGTAGACGAAGCACTTGTCGTGCTCGTGGCCGGGGATTGGCGGTACAAAAGGATAGGAACCGGTGGCAAGCACCAGGTGATCGTAGGGTTCGCTGGCGCCGCTGGCGGAGGTGACGATTTTCGCTTCGCGGTCGATAGCCACCGCCGCATCGTTCAGGCGCAGGTCGTAGCCCCATTCGCGATACTGCTCCACCTTGCCCATGGCCAGGTCGTCCGCGGTGCGGCCGCCAAAGTATTCAGAGAGGTGAACCCGGTCGTAGGCGGGACGGGGTTCGGCGCAGAACACCAGCACATCGAACATTTCCCGCTCGGAGCGATTTGCCAGTTGTTCCAGGAAGTGGTGACCCACCATGCCGTTGCCGATGACGACGATTTTTTGCTTAACCATAATCTCTGCCGTTGCTGTCTGAAGTTCACGGCAGGAAGGAGGAAGTGGGGCGGGCAGTGGTCAGCGCAGCACGGACGTCCCCTCTTCTCTGCCGAAGAGTTTCAGGCGCCGTTGCCTTGCTAGTAGAAAAGTCGAATTGTGACAAAAGATATTCAAACTCTGTGCCAACTAACAAAATACCCCGGAGAATGGCGGGAAGCCGCAAGGTTTGTGGGGATAGGTGTCGGCAGTAGAGCTCGGGGCAGGTCACAGTGGCCAGACCCGGACCTGCCTTATGACTGTATGTGCGCGAATTCGGTGCGCGCCAGGTATAAACGCCCTAAGTTGGCACTTTGCGCTCAGAGCAGGTGCAGCAGATGGGAAAGTAGCAACAGCAGTGCCACCAGTTGCCAGAACAGCAGCGGATTGCGCTCCATCAATGGCGGCTTCTCCTTGCGGGAGAGCTTCTGATTTGGCGTGCTCAGGTCGTGGACGAATTCCGACAGCGCCGGATAGCGGTACTTCGGGTCCGGCGCGCAGGCCTTGCGCAGCGCGTCGTCGATCCAGGCCGGCATATCCTGGCGCCACTGGCGGGCACTGATATAGCGCATGCTGGCATAGTTCTTCAGCTGGAAGTGACTGCTGCCGAAGCGCTCCTTGTAAGGGTAGTGCCCGGTCAGCATCTCGTACGCGATTACCCCAAGGGAAAAAATATCCGAGCGGTGGCTGGCGGCATCACCAAAGAAATATTCCGGCGCGCAGTAATTCTTGCTTCCCGGCGGCGCACTGTCCTGGTAATGCAGCAGTTCCTGCAACCCCGCCGCATTGGCCCCGCCCAGGTCAATCAGCTTGAGGCGACCTTTGGCGTCCACCATGATGTTTTCGGGCTTCAGGTCCCCGTGCACAATCTCCAGTCGCTGCAGGCGGCGCAGCGCGCTCACCAACTGCTGCACCAGGTTGCGCACCTGTTCTGCCGGGGGTTGCGGGTTCAGCTGCATCCACTGCCGCAAATTCTGCCCGTCCACATATTCCATCACATGGTAGAGAAACTGCCGTTGCTTTTTCGGGGGGAATATTTTCACGATACCCGGATGATCCACCCGGCGCCCGGTCCACTCCTCGGCAATAAAGCGCTCGATATAGGCCGGGTCATCATTGAAATTTTCCGACGGCGCCTTCAGTGCCAGCAACGCACCGGAATCCATATCCCGCACCAGGTACAGATAACTGCGGCTGCTGGCATGCAGCTCCTGCAGCACCTCGTAACCGTCAAGCTTATTGCCCGGCGTCAACGGAGGGGGAAACGGCAGCTGACTGGTAGCCACCAGCAGATCATCCGAATCCAATTGTTCGACCGCGTTCACCCGGCACAGCGCCAGGCTCAGATTGTCCTTGCTACCGTTATCCAGCGCCGCCCGAATCAGCGGTTGCGCCGCGTCCAGCTGGTGTGTTGCCAGTAGATCGGCGAACTGTGCGCTTGGCAGGAAATCGTGAATCCCGTCCGTCGTTACACAGAACAGGTCCCCCGGTTCCACCGGCTCGCGGCGATAATCCACCTCGATATGCGCATCCATCCCCAGCGCCCGACTGAGAAAAGTGCGCCCCGGCCCCAGCGTGCGCGCGTGATCCCGGGTCAGGCACTCCAGCCGGCCATCGCGCAGGCGATAAATCCGGGAATCCCCGATATGAATCAGGTGCGCCGTCGCCCCTTTCACAACCAGCGCCGAAAACGTCGTCAACCAGCCCCGCTGCACCTCATCCGCACCGCCGCTCTGGCGATACAGCCAACCGTTCAGCGCCTGCAACACCCGCGCCGCCGCCTGCTTCACCGACCAGGAATCCGGCGTACTGTAATAGTCGGAAAGAAATCCGCTCACCGCCGCCCGCGCCGCCGCACCACCAGCCTCCGCACTGCCCACCCCATCCGCAATCACCGCCAGCGAACCGCGATACCGCGCCTCGCTACCTTTAGCCTGATACACCGCCACGGCATCATCGTTATACGCCCGCTGGCCGCACTCGGTGGCGGTGGCGAATTGTAGCATTTCCATCGGGTGAGTTTCTGGCCTTTTGGCAGAAGGTTTAGGTTTGCAGGTGGTAGTCAATAGGTTCGGTATTTATCTGATGGTTAATGTTAAGGCAGGAGCTGGCGACCCTTTGCCGGACTGTCGAAAAGAGGGACCTTTTCGACAAGCCCCCAGGGATGGGTTTACGGCGTGTCCGGCAAAGGGTTGCCAGCTCCTGGCGCCCGGATATCTATTCGGGGCACCAACGGAATTACAATCAGGCTACGTCAATCAGAGAAACACTGCCATCCGGCATCACCTCGGCCATCTGGCCTTCCGGCTCTTCCAGGAACAGCAGGGTCACAAAACCCAGCACCGCGGTACAGGCAATCACCAGGAAAAACGTCTGGTATGAAACCATGCTCAGAATGGTCAGGTAAAACACCGCACCCACATTACCATAGGCACCGGTCATCCCCGCAATCTGCCCCGTCAGCCGGCGCTTGATCAGCGGCACCACCGCAAACACCGCCCCCTCACCAGACTGCACAAAGAAAGAACAGGCCATCGCCGCAGCTACCGCCAGATACAGCGGCCACTCCGAATCGATCATACTCATCGTCAGGTAGCCCACCGCCAGCCCCGCAGTCAGAATCAACAGCGTAGACTTGCGGCCAAAGCGGTCACTGATCAGCCCGCCCGCCGGGCGCGACATCAGATTCATAAACGCATAGGCCGAAGCTACCAGACCCGCCTTCACCGGATCCAGGGTAAACGTCTCCGAGAAAAATAGCGGCAACATAGAAATTACCGCAAGTTCAGAACCGAATGTCGCAAAGTACAGAATATTCAGCACCGCCACCTGCTTGAACTTGTAACGGTGAATCGGCTCCGGCAGCTTTACGAACACCTCCTTGTTGATGTCGTAACACTTCTTCGCATCGTAGAAATACAGCGCCGCCAGCGCCACATAAATCGCAATCGCCACCGGCTGTGCCAGCATCGCCACACCGTTGGGAGAGAGCTTCCAGGTCAGCAGCGCCAGCGCCGCATACATCGGCAGCTTCATGATCAGCAGCAGGATAAAGTCCGACGGGCTGGAAACCTCCATACCGCCGATTTTTTTCGGTTTGAAATAGGTGCTGCCCTTCGGGGTATCGGTTACCGAGTGGTAATAGATAAAACTGAATACCAGCGCCAGAACCCCGGTAATACCGATCGCATAGCGCCAGCCATCCGCGCCACCGAACAGCAGTGCAATGGTCGGCAGGGTCATGGCGCCGGCCGCAGAACCGAAATTGCCCCAGCCTCCATAGATCCCCTCAGCGGTACCCAGCTGCCTGGCCGGAAACCACTCGGAAACCATGCGAATGCCGATAACAAAGCCGGCACCGATAAAGCCCAGAAGGAAACGGCCGATAGCGGCCTGAATAAAGTTGTCCGCCAGCGCAAAAATGAAACAGGGAATACTGCCTACCGCCAGCAGCAGGGAATAGGTCAACCGCGGACCGTACTTGTCGGTAAGCATACCGATGATCACCCGCGCCGGAATGGTCAGCGCCACGTTCAGGATCAGCAGGGTTTTGACCTGGTCCTTGGTCAGCGACAGGCTGTCGGCAATGGCCACCAGCAGGGGGGCGTGGTTGAACCAGGCGAAAAAGGTAATGAAAAAAGCCATCCACGTGAGGTGGAGGACCTTGATCTTTCCCTTGAAGGAAAACAAATTGAGAGATTCTGAGGACATGGTCTTTCCTGTCGGGTCGTAACGCTACCCGCAGGCATAAAAAAAGCCCACGGGTACAGCGAGGCTGTAGCCGGTGGACTTCGTTGTCCGCGATATTGCAGTTGAAAGCTGGAAACCATTGCCCGCATCGGCAAGCACCGGAAAACCGCAGGTGCCGGGTTTCCACTTCCTCATATATTGAATATTCAAGATTTGTGCCATTGCTGTGCGCACCCCGCATTGCGGTGCGGTGTGCGCTATATGGCGGGGCGCGGGGGCCGATTCAAAGTAGAAGGGGGCGTCGCAGCCCCAAGCTGGTGATTCCGGTGCACCCCATGGGCGCGCCGTGCCATCAAACAGTGCGCGCCCGGTTGCGCAGAAAGTCCAGGGTCTGCTGGTACAGATCCGCACGGAAACGATCTGCCGTATCGGTGTCCACCGGCGCGATGGCATTGCTCAGTGCCAGCAGCTCGCGGGCCTTGCCGGCTTCCGGGCGGCCGTGGTCCGACAGCGGGTGGGCGAACAGGTGCCAGTCCCTGCTTTCCACCGTCGCCGCGGCGTGGCGGCGGACCAGTTTGTCTTCCAGGGATTTGCCGATCGCCTCCTCCGGCAGATCCAGGTATCGGGTATTGGCCAGCAGGCTGACCGCATCGCGGCGCTGGGAGCGCTCACCCAGGACCGCACAGGCTTCCAGCAGCGCCGCGCGCAGGGCCAGGTGGGTGGCGGGGTTGGCCTGGTGCCAGCTTTCGGTGACCGCGAGCACCTTTTCCGGCATCGCCGGCAGCAGGGTATTGCAGGTAGTGGCGATGACGCCGATGCCTTGCTCCACCGCCAGGGTGTTCCAGGGTTCACCGACACAGTAGCCATCGATGTCGCCCCGGCGCAGGTGGTCCACCATCTGCTCCGGGGGCAGTACTACGATGCGCACATCCCGGTCCGGGTCGATACCGGCGGTGCCCAGCCAGTGGCGCAGTTGCAGGCTGTGGCTGGAGAAGGGGTAGACGGTGGCAAAGGTCAGCGGCGGCTGATCGCTGTCGCGCTGCGCGATGTGGTGTTTGAGCGCGGTGCCGGTGTCGCCAGTACTCTCCAGGTCGAGCTGGCGGTACAGGGTTTCTGCCAGGGTGATGGCGTTGCCGTTACAGCTCAGGATCAGGCCGGTGAGCAGTTTTTCGCTACAGCCGGGCAGGGTCTGCTCCAGGGTCAGCGGCATGGGCGCGAGCATGGCGGCGGCATCGGCGGCACCGCCAATCAGCTTGTCGCGCAGAGTGGCCCAGGAGGTTTCCCGCTGTAATTCCACCCTGAGGCCGTATTGTTCAAAGATCCCCATCTCCTTCGCCACGATCAGCGGTGCGCTGTCGGTGAGGCGCAGGTAGAGGAGTTTCAGGTTCGGTTTTTCTGCTTGCAGGGCTGTCACGGGCTTAATCTCTACTTATCTGTCTTTGCGGGCGCTTGCGGGCTTTGTGGAAGCAGTTTTCTACACTCGGCTTTGCAAGTGCGCGACTATCTGCTCCGCCACGGCCTGCATGGTGGAGTTGCTGTTCATGGCCAGGGTGCGCAGGGTCTGGTGGGCGGACTGCTCGCTGATATTCTTGCGCGCCATCAGCAGCCCCTTGGCGCGTTCGATAATCTTGCGCTCGTCCAGCTGCTTTTGCGTACGTTCGAGGGATTTGCGCAGTTCCTGATAGCTGCGGAACTGGGCCATGGCGATCTCGATGGCCGGGGCCACCCGCTCCGCAGACAGGCCCTCGGCCATATAGGCGCTGACGCCGGCCTCGACCGCACTGGTGATGAATTCCGCTCCGCCGCGGGCGGAGAACATGGCAACCGGGGTGGGATTGTGCTGGTTGATTACCGAGAGGCTTTCGAGGATGTCCCGGTCCGGGGATTCGATATCGATAAGCACGATATCCGGGCGGTGTCTTTCCACCTGGAACAGGAGGCCCTCGGCACTGGAGAGTTGGGCCAGGAGGTTGTAGCCGGCGGCACTGAGCTGGCTGGCGACCATCTCCGCGCGCTCCGTCTGGTCATCGACCAACAGGATACTGATAGGTGTCGTTGTCATCGCTTTTAGAACTTCAGTTCGAACTGCAACCAGAACTTGTCGGTATCGCTGCTGTAGGTATCAGCGTCGTACCCCGCGTACTTGACTAGCAGGTCGATATTTTTTGTTATTGCCGTGGTCGCCACCAGGTCCAGCTCGTTGCCGTAATCCTGGCCGCCGCGATCACTGCGGAATTTATGTACAGTTGCTGCAATCTTCATACCAGAAATTACGAATGAGCCTCCGACGTAGTAGTCGCGAATGCCATCCACCGGCGTGACCAGAAACTTGTCGGCGAACCCCTGGAATTTGTGCAGGGTGGCCAGGGGTGTCTGGAAGGCGCGCTCGTCGTTGCCGGTCAGCCATTCGGTGCCCACCAGCCCCACAAACTTGTACTGCTGCAGGGGCAGGGTGGCGATTTCCGCGTTGTAATAATTGGCCTGGTAATCGAAGGGATTGCCGCCCACATCCCGCTGGGTGGCGGCGCGCAGGTGCCAGCGGAAGCTGTTGCATTTCACCGCGAACTTGGCGCCCGCGGTGACGTTGGCCAGGGCCTCCTGGTCGTGAAAATTCTCGCTGTAATAAAAGCCGCTGAGAGTCTGGTTGGGCTGCACCTTGTAGTCGACCGTCAGCGCATTCACCGGCCCGCTCAGATCTGCATCCGCCCCGTCGGGGCCAAAAATGCGATTGACGTTCCAGATATAGAAGTAATCGGCGGAAAGTTTTTCGTTAAAAGCCCATATTCCGCGAACAGCGTCGTAGGTCTGCTCGTTCTGACGCCAGCCCACCCCGCCGAAAAAGCGCTGGTCACCCAGGTTGATCCGCTGGCGCCCCAGGGTGAACAAACCCTGCTCCGGCGCATAGCTGATCTGCGCCCGGTTCATTTCGCTGTAGTCGGGGTCGGCGATCACCGGGTACTGGGTTTTGCCGTTTTCCGTGTTGTTGAAATGCTCGCTGCTGATATAGGTGACATTCTCCCCCTCCAGCAGCACTTCCCATCCCCGCCACTGGGCACTGGTCCAGGTTGCGCGGCTGCGCAGGGTGCCGGCGGTGGCGTGGTGGGGAAAGGCAACCTCGCGCACATGCTCGTAGCGGGGGCGGAAATTCAGCGCGAAATCGCTGTAGCGGATCATGTCGCCGACACTGTGCACCTGTGGTTCCGGCGCGCCCGGTTGCTGGTCCTGGGCACTGGCGGAGTACACCGGCAATAGCGCTGCCCCCGCACAAAGGCGTGCAACCAGGGATCCTTGTGCTGTGAAATGGCTGAGGTGCATAAAGCGCTTCCTATCCTCGATGGAAGGCATAAAAAAAGCCCGGCGACATCGATTGTGTCGCCGGGCTTCTTTGCCTGTGGCGGTTTGACAATCAAAAGTCGTACCAACTACCGGTAATCTAGTTAACTCTCGTCGCCGGAGACGGAAAGAGTTCGACAACCGGATGAAATGCACGCAGCGAGGGCACGGGCTGCGCGGAATGCCTCCAATTGGTGCGCTTTGCCGGCGGGTTTGTCCGGCAAAGGTGGCGCCACTCCGGTGCGGGTGTGCAATGGTAGTGCGTGTAATGGGTTATCCTGTGGCACAGTATTTGCCACCCTGAGCACCGCCCGGGCCGGAAGGTGAGAATGGTGGGGCTTTCAATTGTCAGAAGTAAAGGCAGGCTGCACGGATGGGTTTAAACGAAACGGCTGGCGGGATAAAACGGGTTTGTCCCCTGGTGCTGGCGGGCGGGCAGTCCAGCCGCATGGGGCAGGACAAGGCACTGCTAAAATTACCCTGTGGGCAAACGATGCTCGAGCGCGCCAAACAATTGCTGGACGCGCTGCAGGCACCGCCAGGTATCGAATTGCTGCCCACACTGATCAGCGGCGCGCGCCCGGGAGGCATTCCCGACCGCTACCCGGCGGCGGGCCCGCTCGGGGGCCTGCAGGCGGTGGCGGCCCACCTGCAGGAGCAGGCCGCAGTCTGCGATGCGCTGCTGGTGGTACCGGTGGATATGCCCCTGCTGCAGCCCGGGCAATTGAAAACGCTGTGCAGTGCCGGCCAGTGCGTGGAACAGGCGGTGTGTTTCGATAGCCACTTTCTGCCCTGCTGGCTGCCGCTGAACCCGCGCTGCCGGAACTACCTGGATGCGGCGGCGCGGGGAGATTCGATACCGTCCGTGCGCGCGCTCTTCGGTTACCTGGGGTGCGTGCAGCTGCCGGCACCCGCAGGCCACTGGCATTTGAATGCAAATCGCCCGGAGGAGTTCGCACAAATTGCGGCACTGGCGACTCGGAGTTAAGCCTATGCAGAGTTATCCCCACCCGACGCCGATCAGCTGCAGCAGGCGCTGATGCCGCAGGAAGAGTGCCATGTGGCAAGCTGTCTGGTCTGAGCGCCCATCGCCACCGCAGCGGCCGGGGCGGCTGCGAAAGCTGCTTGCCGCACTGGCACTTCTCACCCTTGCCCCCGCATTGCTGGTCGCTTGCGGAGAGCGCCCGCGAAAGGTGCTCAATCTCGCCGCAGACGCCAGTTTTCAACCGGCGCTGGAATCCCTGCGCCCCGACTTCGAGCAGCACTGCGGCTGCCGGCTGAATATCACCGGCGGTGCCAGTGGCCTGCTCTACAGCCAGATACGCGAGGGCGGGCACTTTGATATTTTTCTGTCCGCAGATACCTCCCGCCCGGCGCAGCTGGTGAAAGACGGCCTCACCGTCCCCGCCAGCCTGCAGACCTATGCCCGCGGGCAGCTCGCCCTGTGGGTGAGCCGCCGCCTGATCGAGACCGCCGGTGAGCAGGAGGGGGAGGACTATTCGGCGATGGTCCGCCTGCGCTCCGGTGAGCTGACCCCGCGCCAGCTGATTTTGTTACTGGGCCGGGGCAAGCACAAACTGGTGGTGGCAGACCCGCAGCTGGCGCCCGATGGCAATGCGGCGGTGCGCATGCTGAAAGGCCTGCGCCTGTGGCCGCGGGTGCGCGGGCGCATGGTGTATGCGAATCACGCCGGGCACGCCCAGATTATGCTGCAGCAGGGGGAGGGGGATATGGGGCTGGTGGCCTACGGCCAGGCGCTGACCTCCGGCAGTTCCGGCGAATTTATGCGGGTGCCGGCACGCTTCCATCCGGCACTGAATCAACAGCTGGTAATTTTGCGCGCCACTCGCGAGCGCACGCTTGCAATTCAGTTTGTGCAATTTCTGCTGTCCGACGAGGTGCAGGCGCGCCTGCCAGAGCTCGGATTCCTGCCCGCCGCGACTGCGCGCTGACAGTTTTCTTTACCTGTGACTTTTTACAGTCAAAAAGTCGTAGCGAGTACTTAATCCCCCCTGATCTCCGAATTGCCGGCCTGGTGTGCCGGCAGCGACCCCGCTTTGCCCGCAGAAGGGGGGGATCTGTGCCGCTGGTGTGGCACATCGCGGGATCACGGGCTATTAGTTTGTGACCTATGGGGGCAGCGGGTGTTAGTGAAAGGCACCAGAAATTTGAAGTCGGACCTCCCTGTAAAACAATAATGATAATTTTTTACCTGTTGGCTACGTAGCAGCGACATAAATCCAGGAACAGTATGGAAGGATTCCACGCCGACCGGCGCAACTTCATCAAGCTCTGCACCGTCGCCGGTATCACCGTATTCGCTGCGCCGGCGCTGTGGCAGATGGGAAGCGCCCGGCAAGCTCAAATCGCGAGCGACAACCTGAATTGGCGGGGTGCCGGTCCTGCCCCCGCTTTCCGCTCAGATGGCATATCCAAAGTTACCGGCCAGAAGATATTTGGCCGGGACTTCCGCGCCCGCGACATGCCCGGCTGGAAGCAGCAACAGCACTACGCTTTTGTGCTGCGCTGCAACCGGGTGGGGCGAAGTTTCAATGGATTCGATTGGGGTCAGCTTCCCGCCGAAGCCCAGCCCTACGTAAAAATCACCGCAAGAACGCTGGCAGAGAAACAGTTGAAGTTGCCCCCCTTCTACGGTGAGGCAATGCTGCTGCCCGAGGGGGATTCACCGCAGTACTACGGTCACGCGGTGGCCATGCTGCTGTTTGATGACTTCGAGAAATACGCTGCGGCCAAACAGGCACTCCAATTTAACCAGCAAGTGATCCGTTACGGTGACCAGACGCCCCCAATAGAGCGAGACCCTTACGCAAGCTGGCGGATCATCCGGGTTGAGGGGCCGCAAGGGCCGGAGGGTGAAGACCTCTATTCTCCATTACAGGACGGTCTGTTCTTCCCGAGCTACCAGGACCACAAGGCACAGTGGCCGAGGGTTGCCAATCAGACGGGCAGCGTCAGCGAACGGGGTATTTACTTCGCACAGCAGATTCGCAGTCAAACCGAGAGCGAGGCCGGTTCCGGCAACTGGCACCTGGTACGTGGCGAGTACAAGACGCAGATCGTCGATCCAATGATGATGGAGCCGGAGACCGCCAATGTCTGGTTCGACAGTGATCAGCGAACGCTACATGTGGTGATCACCTGCCAATCGCCACAGGATTTCCAGGAGTTCGCCGCACATGTGATTGCCGAAAGTGCGTTCGCCGGAAAGATAAAAAACATCGTGGTGCACTCTTCGGTCATTGGTGGGGGTTTTGGCGGCAAAGACCACTCTATTTTCCCCTATTACGGCCTGGTCGCCGGGTTGTTCGGTTCTGCCCCCGTCCGCCTTGCCAATAATCGCTTCGAGCAATTCCAGTCTGGACTGAAACGCCATCCTTTTCATATGCGCAATACCCTGGCAATCGATAAGGAAACGGGAAAATTCCAATCCCTGATTGCCGAAATGCAGGCGGATGGTGGAGGGCGACAAAATTTCAGTCCGTCCATTGCCATGGTCGGCGCCAGCGCAATCCAGAGTATCTACTACCTGCCGCGCAACGATATTTCCGCGGTCGCAAACCACTCGATGAATATGGATTCCGGCTCCATGCGCGGCTACGGCACGCTGCAGACCATGACGGCGATGGAGATGATGGTAAACCAGGCCGCGGAAGAGCTTGGGATTGATCCCATCGAGTTGCGTCTTCGCAACGCCTCCCAGACCGGGTGGCGCAATACCCAGGGGGCCATCCCGAAGGTGGGCGTACGCTATCGTGAACTGTTGGAGCGCGCGAGAAATCACCCCATGTGGCGGGAGCGAGGCGAGCGCAAAAAAGCCTTTGAGCGAGAGCATCCCGGATTTCTGTTTGGCACCGGCTATGCCATCGCGACCAAGGATTACGGTACCGGGGCGGCGGCTCCAAGCGCTGCGATCCAGTTCGATAGCGCAGGCCGGCTGTCCATGGCCGTTGAATATATGGAAATGGGCACCGGAATCAGCACCTCCCAGTCCCTGCTGTTGGAAACCGTACTCGGGCGGGCAGCGGATCACTGCGTGGTGGGGGAGGTTGACGCCTGGCACGCGCTGCAGCAATTCCAGACCGAAAGCCCTTACACCATGAGCCAGCAGCATCAGGACCAGCAATCTGGCGATCCCCTGTGGACGCCGGTGACGGCGATGGCGAGCGCGGCGTCGATGTCTTCCTACTTCCAGAGCCACGCGACACAGCAGGCGGCAGAAATACTGTTGCAGCAGGGCCTGCTGCCCGCCGCGCGTCGCCTGTGGAAAAAGGAAGACCTGGATGGCGCGCAAGTGCAATGGCGTGACGGCAAGCTTCATCACGCAGACCTACCGCCCCTCGCCCTGACGGAACTGGCTGCGGAGGCCCATCGCAATGGCGGCGTCACCGGCGCGATGGTGCACAGCTTTAACCGCTGGGAGTGGGCCGAGGCAGACTTCGAACTGGACGGCCAAAAACAGGCCTGGAGTATCGACGGCCTTGCGTTGCGCCGTGGAGGAACTGCCGAGAAGGTGAGCGCCGACGAGTACCAGGTAGAGAAACGCACGGCGGTGCGCTATCCGGAAGCTGCACTGAACAATGCGATGGTCACCTACTATGCGCCGACCGCGGCGCTGGTGGAAGTGGCTGTGAACGCGGGCACTGGTGAAGTTCGCATCCACGGATTGCAAAACTATATGGATTGCGGTCGCACCATCGTGCGTCAGTTAGTAGAAGGACAGATAGAAGGTGGCGTGGCCATGGGGATCGGCCACGCGCTCTACGAAGTCCTGCCGCCGCTTGCACAGGGCGCAGGCAACGGTACCTGGAATCTGAATCGCTACCAGGTGCCCCTGGCGAAGCATGTGCCGGTGTGGAATCAACAGCACGACATCCTGCCGCCGGCCTCGGAGAAAGATCCGCACAAGGGAATCGCCGAAGTGGTGATGATTCCCATCGTTGCCGCTCTCGCCGAAGCGGTTTACCAAGCCACGGGGCAGCGTTTTAACGAGCTGCCCATTACGCCGGAAAAACTGCACCGCGCGCTCAATCCCCAGGTACTGTGAGGAGGTGGACCAGATGGCGAAGATTCCGGTTTCAATGATTGTGAATGGTGAGAAGGTCGGTCCGCTTGAGGTGGCGGAATATACCTCCATGCTGGACTTCCTGCATGAATACCTGAACCTGACGGGCACCAAGCTCGGCTGCGGTATCGGAGTCTGTCACGCCTGCACCATCGTGGTCGAGGGCGAGGATGGCGCGCTGGAGCCGGTACGCAGCTGTATCAACAACGTGGGCCGGTTTAACGGTAAAGTCGTCACCACCGTCGAAGGGCAGGCAGAGCTCGACGCCGCAGGCGAGGTCGTGGCGCTGTCGCCTGTGCAGCAGGCGTTTCTGCGCAACTTTTCATTTCAGTGTGGCTGGTGTACTGCGGGCTTTGTCAATGGGGCCACGGCACTGATCGATCGCCTCAAGCGAGACCCGGCGCCGGCGGACAAAGTCGAGGAGGTTATCGGCGAAGCCCTGGGTGAACATATCTGTCGCTGTACCGGCTATGTGCGCTACTTCCGGGCCGTGAGGGAGGTGATCGAATCCACTCCCGGGCTACTGAAGGAGGCGGAATAAATGGGTAAATGTATCGTCGTTCTTCTTTTCTTGCTGCTGGGCGGCAATGTTGCCGCACAGTCAACGGTGGAAAAAGGGCGTTACCTGGCCGCCGCAGGTGACTGCGTCGCCTGCCACACGGCGACCAATGGCCGCCCATTTATTGGTGGCAGGCCCTTCCATACGCCATTTGGCACCCTCTATTCCACCAACATCACTCCGGATAAGGAAACCGGAATCGGCAACTACACCCTGGAGGATTTTGCTGCAGCCATGCGTCGCGGTGAAGGTGCGCACGGGAATCTCTATCCGGCCATGCCCTATACCTCGTACTACCTGATCGCCGACGAGGATATCGCGTCCCTGTATACCTACTTTATGCGGTTGCCAGCGGTCGAGCATGTGGTGCCAAACAATGACCTGTTTTTTCCGGCCAATCTCAGGTTTGGTCTGAGTTTCTGGGACTGGGCGTTCTTTGATAAGGCGCCCCTGGTCCAGCCTGAAGGCAAGAGCCCGGAATGGCAGCGTGGCAACTATCTGGTCAATGCGCTGGGCCATTGCGGCGAATGTCACACACCGCGTAATTTCGCCTTTGCCATGAAGCGGGATGAAAAATTTGCCGGCAATATTCTCGAGGGATGGGACGCGGTGGATATTCGGGCCGAGTCGCTTCGCCGTCAGGGGTGGGACAGAGCACAGCTGCGGTTGTTGTTCACCACTGGCGCTAGTGAACGCGGTACCGCCTTTGGGGAAATGTTCAGTGTGGTGAAACACAGCCTGAGCCGTCTCTCCGACGATGACATCAACGCGATCATTACCTACCTGCTCGATGGCGACGACAACGTGGCTGTTAACGGGGGAGACTCCCAACTCGCCGCGCAACAGTATGCTCAGGGGCGCGCGGACTTTGTCGCCTACTGCGCCGGCTGTCACGGCCGGGAGGGCAGCGGGGTGACACCAGTCTTCGCGCCGCCAATGGATCGCAATGCCGGCGTCCGGGCAGAAAGCCCCTTCAACATGATTGCCGTCATACTGCGCGGGCTGCCCGCTCAGCGTATGAATCGTACCAACGCCCGGGCGGGTATGCCCGGGTTCCATCGTGAACTGGATGACGCCCGTGTGGCCGGCCTGGTGAATTTCATGCGTAGCGCGTGGGGTGGCGCGGAAACGCCGGTGACGCAGGAAAAAGTGGCAGAGATTCGCCATCAGCTGCGGAAAGATGATTATCTGGGTGTGGTGGAATGACAACTATCGGCCGTTTCTGGGGACTGTCATCGATATTCGCCCTGGCCGTAGTTTACCTGATGCCTGCTCAGGCTGCGGAATGGTCCGCCACTGAAGCCCAGTTGCAATACGGCCGACTGGACAACCCCTTCGGCGGTGGCAGCGCCGATACCACCATCCTTACCCTGCAGCATGCAAGTGGCTGGAAGTACGGGGACAACTTTTTCTTTGTCGATTTTATCAACGATGGCGTGCGCGATGGTTTCAACGATACCGATGTCTATGCCGAGTGGTATCCGAATTTCAGTCTGGGGAAAATTACACACTGCGATTTGAGTTTCGGGCCGGTGAAGGATTTTGGCCTGTTGGCTGGATTCAATTACTCCGCCGACGCCAACGTGGAAAAGTTTTTACCGGGGGTTCGGGTCGCCTGGAAGCTTCCCGGTGACGCCTTCCTGAATACAGATATTACCGGCTTCCAGGATATCGGCTATGGCGATGGTGCACCGAAAGAAGGTGACAGCTATATGGTCGACTTCAACGGTGCATTTCCCTTCAGTATCGGCGACCAGGATTTCAGTATCGAGGGGCACATCGAATACATTCACAACCGCACCAGTGAATTTGGTGATGTGAAGGGCTGGGTCCTGGCACAACCCCAGTTCCGCTGGGACATGGGCAAGGCACTGTTCAGTAGTCCCAAGCAAATTTTCATTGGTATCGAATACCAGTACTGGCGCAACAAGCTGGGAAACGAAATCGATGAAAGCGCCGTGCAGGCGTTGCTGGTGTGGCGTTTCTGAGTCGAGGTCCAAAGAGAGCCGGAGCGTCAGGGGGGAGAAAAGGCCTATTTCCGCGAAATACCTGAATGGCATGTGCGCAGGGTTGGGTGGGCCCGTGCGTGGTAATGTGCGCCAAAAAAGGTAACGGTTGAAACCAAAAAGTGGTTTTAGCCGTTACCTATTCCGTTGCCGAATTCTTTGTATATCAAACGGTTATTTCACGGTTAAACGATTTGGAATAGCTGGGTAAATATTCCTTTATATGTATTCCGATAATATTGCTGCCGATATGTGTGTGAAGCAATTAATCGCCAAAAACTCTGGTGTTTGCATCAATAATTCCCCAAACCTGTTTCTTGTGTAACATTATTGATGGTTTTTTTAGCTTTTTTTGGAATTCTTAATAAAATTCATCAAAACGAGTAATAAGAAACGACTATTTCCGTTGCCCGCGGTATTTCCCTTTAATGCATCCACCTACCGAAATGTATTTGGTCGTCCCCGAAAAAAATCCTTTTTTCGGGGTGCTCGAATTCGCGCTGAATTCGGGATTAAATAACAGCGGTACCGACTGGCTTCGAAAATCGGAGCGCTATGGAGCCTCGTGTTTTCCAGGGGTTCCCCATAACAACGACAATGATTTTTTGAACGGGAGCACAAACGGTGATTATTGCCATACCAAAGGAGACTGCGCCGGGCGAAGCGCGGGTGGCGGCAACGCCAGCCAGCGTGAAGCGATTGCAGGCGCTGGGTTTTGATGTTGCGGTTGAAAGGGGTGCCGGGGAAGCAGCAAATTTCCCCGACGCGGAATACGAACAGGCCGGCGCGAAAATTTGCGACAGCGCAAAAGACTGCCTGAGCGATACCGGCATCGTCCTCAAGGTTCAGGCCCCAGATGATGGCGAGCTGGATCTGGTTCCCAGCGGCGCCACCCTGGTGGCCTTCCTGAAGCCCGCCCAGAGCGGCGAGCTGCTGCAGAAATTTGCCGACCGCAATATCAATGCGCTGGCAGTGGAATCCATCCCGCGCATTTCCCGCGCGCAGAAAATGGATGCGCTGAGCTCCATGGCCAATATTGCCGGCTACCGCGCGGTGATCGAGGCAGCGCACAACTTCGGCCGCTTCTTTACCGGGCAGATTACCGCCGCCGGCAAGATCCCCCCGGCCAAGGTGCTGGTGATCGGCGCCGGTGTTGCCGGCCTGTCCGCCATCGGTACCGCCAAGAGCATGGGCGCCATCGTGCGCGCCTTTGACACCCGCGCGGAAGTGCGCGAACAGGTGGAATCCATGGGCGCCGAATTCCTCACGGTAGAAATTGAGGAAGAGGGCTCCGGTGGCGGCGGTTACGCCAAGCAGATGTCCAAGGAATTCATCGATGCGGAAATGGCCCTGTTCCGCGAGCAGGCCAAGGAAGTGGACATTGTCATCACCACCGCCCTGATCCCCGGCAAGCCGGCGCCCAAGCTGTGGCTGGCGGACATGGTGGATACCATGGCGGAAGGTTCCGTGGTGGTGGACCTGGCGGCGGAAATGGGCGGCAACTGTGACTACACCGTGGCCGACGAGCGGGTAGTGAAAAGCGGCGTGACCATTCTCGGTTACACCAACCTGCCGAGCCGCGCTGCAACCCAGTCCTCGACCCTGTACGCCACCAACCTGTGCCACCTGTTGACGGACCTGACTCCGGAAAAGGACGGCCAGATCGATATCAACTTCGACGACGAGGCGATCCGCGGTGCCACCGTGGTGAAGGAAGGCGAGATCACCTGGCCGCCCCCCGCGCCGAAAATTTCCGCCGCGCCGCCGCAGAAAAAGCCGGAGCCGCAGATTGAGGTGGAGCCGGCACCGGAGAAGAAAACCACTCCGCTGCAGTATGTGGCGTTCTGGTCGGTGGCCGGTGCGCTATTGCTGGCGCTGGGCAAATCCGCGCCGGCAGATTTCGTCGCCCACTTTACCGTGTTCGTGCTGTCGATCTTTATCGGCTGGCAGGTGATCTGGAATGTATCCCACTCGCTGCACACGCCGCTGATGAGTGTGACCAATGCCATTTCCGGCATCGTCATCCTCGGCGCGCTGTTGCAGGTGGGCGCCACCGGCTCCTTCCTGGTGACCCTGCTCGCATTCGTGGCGGTACTGTTTGCCAGTATCAATATCTTCGGTGGTTTCTTCGTAACCCACCGCATGCTGAAAATGTTCCGTCGTTAAGGAGAAACAGACATGAACAGTGTAATTTCCATGGCGTATCTGTTCTCCGCGGTGATGTTCATCCTGAGCCTCGGCGGACTTTCCAGCCACGAAACCGCGCGCCGCGGTAACGCCTACGGCATCGTCGGCATGGCGGTGGCGATCATTGCCACCATCGCCGGTATCGCCAGCGGCGCCTACCTGCTGGTGGGCATCGCCATGGCGGTGGGGGCGGTGGTCGGCCTGCACCTGGCGCGTAAGGTCGAAATGACCGCGATGCCGCAGCTGGTGGCCCTGCTGCACAGCTTTGTGGGCCTCGCCGCGGTACTGATCGGCTGGGGCGGCTACCTGGATCCGCGGGTAAATCTCGAGGGGGCGGCGCATATCGTGCACAACTCCGAGATCTATATCGGTGTATTTATCGGCGCCATCACCCTTACCGGTTCCATCGTCGCCTTCGGCAAGCTGCAGGGGCTGATCTCCGGTAAACCGCTGATGCTGCCGGCGCGCCACTGGCTGAACCTGATCGCGATCCTCGCGTGCGTGGTGCTGGGTGCGCAGTTCATCCCCGCCGAGGTGGGTTCCGCAACCATCATCAACCTGCTGGTGATGACCTCCATCGCGCTGCTGCTGGGTATTCACCTGATCGCGGCGATCGGCGGTGCGGACATGCCGGTGGTGATCTCCATGCTGAACAGCTACTCCGGCTGGGCGGCGGCGGCCACCGGTTTCATGCTCAGCAACGACCTGCTGATCGTCACCGGCGCCCTGGTAGGTTCCTCCGGTGCCATCCTCAGCTACATCATGTGTCGCGGCATGAACCGCTCGTTCGTCAGCGTGATCCTGGGCGGCTTCGGTTCCGACGGCGGTGAAGTGGCCGCAGACGGCGAAGTGGAAGGGGAGGCGGTTGCCACCACCTACGACGAGCTGGCGGACGACCTGAAGAATGCCGGCAGCATCGTCATCGTGCCCGGCTTCGGTATGGCGGTGGCTCACGCCCAGCAAGCGGTGAGCGACCTGACCGACAAGCTGCGCAAGGCCGGCAAGACCGTGCGCTTCGGCATCCACCCGGTGGCGGGTCGCCTGCCCGGGCACATGAACGTACTGCTGGCGGAGGCCAATGTGCCCTACGACATCGTGCTGGAGATGGAAGAGATCAACGAGGACTTCCCGGAGACCGACCTGGTACTGGTGATCGGCGCCAACGACACGGTCAACCCGGATGCGGTGGAAAAGCCCGGATCCCCCATCGCCGGCATGCCGGTGCTGGAAGTGTGGAAGGCGGGCAAAGTGGTGGTGCTGAAGCGCTCCATGGCCTCCGGCTACGCCGGTGTCGCCAACCCGCTGTTCTACAAGGAGAACTCGCGGATGCTGTTCGGCGATGCCAAAGACAGCCTGCAGACGGTGCTGGGCAAGCTGACCCCGGCCTGACCGGGAAGGGCCTACATACCCAAACAAAACGGGCGGCCAACAGGCCGCCCGTTTTGTTTGAGGAGATTGGTCTTGCAAGTTTACATCGGTGGTCGCCCAATTCTGGCGCCGGTGTTAACCTTCACGCTGGGTAAACAACATAACAATATCTGATCATGGCAAATCCATCTCGCGGCCTGTCCCGCAGCACCATCAAGACCTCCCTGCTGGCACTTTCCCTCGGGCTTCTGACCGCCTGTGGCGGCGGCGGTGGCGGTTCCGGCTCTTCCGATCCGGTCGACATTGTCGATCCGCTGCCCCCGTCCGGGGACGGGCCCATGACCCTCAGCGGTGATACCTCGGCAATGGCCGGGGATTCCGTCGGTATCGTCGCCAGTTTCAGCGAGCAGGGTTACCAGCGCTTTGCCTGGGAACAGTTGTCCGGGCCCAGCGTGGAGCTTCCGGGGAACGGCACTGCCGGGGTCAGCTTCGATGTGCCCTCCAGTGGCAATTACAGTTTCCGCCTGACCGCCACCGATGGCGAAGGCAATACCCTGTCGGATACCTTTGACCTCTCCGTTGCCAGCAACAGTGTCTCCACCCAGGTGCAGTTTCGCGCCGACCGCGCGGTGAGCGAGGGGGCTGAGTTTTCCCTGCGACTGAACGCCACCAAATACGTGGGCACCGTGAACGGCTGGCACTTCAGCCAGTTGAGCGGCCCGGCGGCGACCCTGGAGGAAGATGACTCCGGCCAGCCGGTGGTATTCGTGACCGCGCCGGATGTAGACGGCGACACCGTGCTCACCTTCGAAGCGACACTGGAGACTACCGCCGGTAACTTCTCCGATATCGCCTACGTGGTGGTGCAGGACCGCGCGCAGGTCACCAGCGAGTACTTCTGTGACGGGGACGGGGAGTACTGTGCCACCGACAGCCCGCTGAACAATATGTACAGCTATCGCGCCGACAGCCCCTACCGGGATGACCTGGCGGATTGCGTGTTCTCCAACCAGCTGGACGACAACAACCTGTGTACCCTCGGCCGCCTGCCAGTGATCGGCATGCGCAGCAGTGCGCCCAGCGTCGACCTGATCATGCAGCACGTACTGGTATCCCACGACTGGATGGGCGAGCGCTTCGAGACCTTCCTCAACAATCTCGATCCCCACAGCGATTTTGCCAACCTGCTGCGCGCCACCACCGCGGTGGTGATCTCCAGCGATATCCGCCCGTCGTTTTACTGGTCCCTTACCGGTGCCATCTACCTGGACCCGGACAGCCTGTGGCTGACCGCAGAGGAGCGGGACGTGATCAACGAGCAGCCGGATTACCGCGCCGGCTTCGGCTCCGCACTGAATTTTGTCACCCCCTGGCGCTATGTGAAGAACAACAATTACGTGTTCGACAGTTACGCGGTTTCCCAGCGCTACGGTCGTTCGCTGCAGGACCTCGAGGCGGACCTGGGATCCCTGCTGTACCACGAACTGGCCCACGCCAACGATGTGATGCCGCAGAGCAAGCTGAACAGTGGCCTCGACAGCAGCGATATCTTCTTCAACCAGGCGCACAGCGGCGCGGCGGTGAATGAATCCGTAAGCACCATCAACCCCCTGCAGTCTGCGGAACTGTTCGCGCTGGCGGACGTGCGCTATCGCGGCATGGAAGCCACCGCGGTGCAGCGCGCCTATACCCCGGAAGATATTGCGGGTTTCTTCTTCCCGGACAGCGCCAGCGACTTCTATGCCTATTCCACGGACTACGAAGACCTGGCGATGCTGTTTGAGGAAACCATGATGAGCCTGCGCTACGGCATTCAGCGGGACGTTGCGGTAACCAACAAACCGGCAAACCCCACTTCCGCAGACGATTACATTGTCAGCCAGGGACAGCGCAACCGCATTGGCAGCTCGTTGCTGCGCCCGCGCGCCAGCTCTGCGGTGCAGGGCCTGCTGCCGGAAGCCTGGGCTGAGGCGGATGCCCACCTGCAGCAGCTGAACCCCATGCTGATGTGCGCGGGCGAGGGCTGGGGGCAGAACCTCAACCCGGCCTGTGAAGGCAATTCCGGCCTGCTGCGGTTTGCCGCGCCGCTGCCGAGCAAGGCGATCCCGATGCCGAACGAGAAGCCCCGTCACCAGCACCCGCCCATGTGGTATTGATGGGGCATTGGTGACGGCAACAGACAACAAAACCACAACCGTAAACCGACGAGAAAAGGACGAGAGAAAGTATGCGTAAACTCGGAAAAATTCTGCTGGCGGGCGCGGCCTGCCTGATGGCACACACAGCGGTAGCCGCAGAGGTCACCAGGGTGTTCATGGCCGGCGACTCTACCATGGCCATCAAGGACGTGAAGGACTACCCGGAAACCGGTTGGGGCGTGCCGTTTGCCTATTTCTTTGACGACAGTGTGCAGGTGGACAACCGCGCCAAAAACGGCCGCAGTACCCGGACCTTTATCGAGGAAGGGCGCTGGAAGGGCATCATGGATGAGCTCAAGGCCGGCGACTTTGTGGTGATCCAGTTCGGTCACAACGACGAATCCGAGAGCAAGAAGGACCGCTACACCACTCCGGAGCAGTACAAGGCCAACCTGTCCCGCTTTATCAACGACGTGCGCGGGGCCGATGCGCACCCGATCCTGATGTCACCGATCACCCGCCGTTACTTCGACGGTGAAAACACCATCGAGCACACCCACCCCTACGCGCCGCTGGTGCGGGAAGTGGCGGCACAGGAGAAAGTGCTGTTTATCGATATGGAGGTGGTCACCCGCGAGTATTTCCAGGCCATGGGCGACCGGGACTCCGCGCTGCGCTTTATGCACATCGCACCGGGGCTGCACCCCAACTACCCGGTGGGGGTGCGCGACAATACCCACCTGAACCAGATGGGCGCGCGGGAAGTGGCGCAGCTGGTACTGGCGGAGCTGAAAAAGCAGGATCACCCGCTGGTGAAACACCTGCGCACGCCGGACCCCAAGCACCTGGCCCTGAAATACTGAGTTTGATCTGTTGTTGAAATGGGGCGGTTGAGAGGGGATGGGGACGGCCGCAATGGGCGGCCGTCCCGCGGACGCTGCCCTCAGCAGGGGCGCAGCAGATTGGACAGTTTGGCGTTGGGCTTCTTGGCATTGCGCAGGATCAGCGCGATCTTGCCAATCTCCTGCACCAGCTCGGCACCGGTGGCGGTGCACATCTCGGCAATCACTTCCTTGCGCACATCGCGGTCCGGAATCGCCATTTTGACCTTGATCAGCTCGTGATCTTCCAGGGCGCGATTCAGCTCTTCCAGCACACCTTCAGACAGACCTTTGTCGCCAATGGTCACAATGGGCTTGAGATTGTGACCGATATTGCGCAAGGCTTTTTTACGGTCGTTGGTTAAAGGCATACAATACTCCATCCTTACAGCAGGAATTCTTAACGGCAGGCTCCGGTGTGCGCCAACAGGCGAGAGTGAACGGGGGCTTGCGAGTGGCACGGCTGATGGCAGCCTGTTTCCTGCCCGATCAACCCTTTGACGATGTATTGTAACTGATGGGCCGATCCAAGAGCAGCCACCGCTGGCTGCGTGAACATTTCAACGACCACTATGTCAAACAGTCCCAGAAAGAGGGCTACCGCTCCCGCGCGTCCTATAAACTGCAGGAACTGCAGGAGAAGGACCGCCTGTTCAAGCCCGGCATGACCGTGGTGGACCTGGGTGCAGCCCCCGGCGGCTGGTCACAGGTGGCGGCAGAACTGGTTGGCCACAAAGGCCGCGTGCTGGCTTCCGACATACTGCCGATGGACGCCCTCGCCGGGGTCGAGTTCGTGCAGGGGGACTTTACCGAGGAGTCCGTATTCGAGGAGCTGCTGGGCAAGCTCGGCGATGAGCGCGCCGACCTTGTGATTTCCGATATGGCCCCCAATATGAGTGGAGTGCGCGCGGTTGATCAGCCGGCCTCCATGTACCTGGTGGAACTGGCGGTGGATATGGCCCGGCATGTGCTGAAACCCGGCGGCGCCTTTGTCGCCAAGGTGTTCCAGGGCGAGGGCTTCGATGAGCTGATCAAGGACCTGCGCGCCAACTACCAGACCGTGGTGACCCGCAAGCCGGGTGCATCCCGCCCGCGCTCCCGCGAAGTCTATGTGGTGGCGCGGGGCTTTAAGGGCTGAAGGCCTATACCCGCGCTAAGGGCTCTCAAATATTTGGGGCCCGACAGCCGCTGTGGTAAAAGGAATCACAGCATACAGACATGACCCGCAGGTTGCGGGTATCCCCCGGCGCCAACTGCGTCCGGGATTTCGACAGTGAGAGCCGCCTATACTGGGTGGAACGGAATTACCTGCACAAGGCAATGGCAAGAGGGCAAACCCTTTGAACGATATGGCAAAGAATCTGGTGTTGTGGCTGATCATCGCTGCGGTGCTGCTGATGGTCTTCCAGAACTTCAAGCCGCAATCCCGGGACGAGTCCATCAGCTATTCCTCCTTTGTGCAGGATGTGCAGTCCGGCCAGGTCAAGAAAGTACTGGTAGACGGCCTGGTGATTACCGGCGAAAAGGCCGATGGCAGCCATTTCAAGACTATCCAGCCACAGATCATCGACGACGAGCTCACCAACGAGATGGTGCGCGGCGGCGTCCAGTTCAACGGCCGTGAGCCCGAATCCCCCAGCATCTGGCAGCAGCTGCTGGTGGCCAGCTTCCCGATCCTGATCATCATCGCCGTGTTCATGTTCTTCATGCGCCAGATGCAGGGCGGCGCCGGCGGCCGCTCCGGCCCCATGGCCTTCGGCAAGAGCAAGGCGCGTCTTTTAGGTGAAGACCAGATCAAGACCACCTTCGCCGACGTGGCGGGTGTGGACGAAGCCAAAGAAGACGTACAGGAGCTGGTGGAGTTCCTGCGCGACCCGTCCAAATTCCAGCGCCTCGGCGGTGCCATCCCCCGCGGCGTACTGATGGCGGGCCCTCCCGGTACCGGTAAGACCCTGCTGGCCAAGGCCATTGCCGGTGAAGCCAAGGTGCCGTTCTTCTCCATTTCCGGTTCCGACTTCGTGGAAATGTTTGTCGGTGTGGGCGCCTCGCGGGTGCGCGACATGTTCGAACAGGCCAAGAAGCAGGCCCCGTGCATCATCTTTATCGACGAGATCGACGCCGTCGGCCGCCACCGCGGCGCCGGTGTGGGCGGCGGTCACGACGAGCGCGAACAGACCCTGAACCAGCTGCTGGTGGAAATGGACGGCTTTGAAGGCAATGAGGGCGTGATCGTCATCGCCGCCACCAACCGCCCGGACGTACTGGATACCGCGCTGCTGCGCCCAGGCCGTTTCGACCGCCAGGTATTCGTCGGTCTGCCGGATATCCGCGGCCGCGAACAGATCCTGAAAGTGCACATGCGCAAGGTCCCGCTGGACGAGCGCGTAGATGCCCAGACCATTGCCCGCGGCACCCCCGGTTTCTCCGGTGCCGACCTGGCCAACCTGGTCAACGAGGCCGCGCTGTTCGCCGCCCGCGCCAACAAGCGCATGGTGACCATGGATGAATTCGAGCGTGCGCGCGACAAGATCATGATGGGCGCCGAGCGCAAGTCCATGGTGATGAACGAGAAGGAAAAGACCAACACCGCGTACCACGAAGCCGGCCACGCCATCATTGGCCGCCTGGTGCCGGAGCACGACCCGGTGCACAAGGTCACCATCATCCCCCGCGGCCGCGCCCTGGGTGTCACCCAGTTCCTGCCGGAAGAGGACAAGTACAGCCTGTCCAAGCGCGCGCTGGAGTCCCAGCTGTGCTCCCTGTTCGGCGGCCGTATCGCGGAAGAGATGACCCTGGGTATCGACGGTGTCACCACCGGTGCTTCCAATGACATCGAGCGCGCTACCGACATCGCCCGCAACATGGTCACCAAATGGGGCCTGTCCGAGAAGCTCGGTCCGCTGCACTACGGTGAAGACGAAAGCGGCCAGCCCGGCCACGGCAACCCGGTATCCGGCAAGACCTCCAACGAGATCGACGAGGAAGTGCGCCGCATCATCGACAGCTGCTACGCCCGCGCGCAGCAGCTGCTGGAAGACAATCGGGATATCCTGGAAGCGATGAAAGACGCGCTGATGGAATACGAGACCCTGGACGCCGAGCAGGTGGACGACCTGATGTCCCGCCGCAAGGTGCGGCCGCCGAAAGACTGGCACGACAACGATTTCGGTGCCAGCGGCGGCAGCGGCTCCACCGGCGAGCCGGAAGACACCGCGCAGCCCAAAGACGGCGACAGCCCGGTGGGCGGCCCCGTCAGCGGTCACTGATCCGACAGCAGGAGCCCGGATACTGATTCCGGGCATCCCTTCCGTAACAGCGGGCCATTGGCCCGCTTTTGCGTGCCGGCTGGCGCACAAATTATCCAATTGGTAGCTCCCTGTTCATGCAACTAGTCTGCGGCAAGCGCACCCTCGATCTCTCCCGCCCCCAGGTCATGGGCATCCTCAATACCACCCCGGACTCCTTTTCCGATGGCGGCAGCTATTACGCCGGCGGCGGGCTGGATCTGGACCTGGCCCTGCGGCGGGCGGAACAGATGTGCCGGGAGGGCGCTACCCTGATTGATATCGGTGGAGAGTCCACCCGCCCCGGTGCGGCGCCGGTCTCCGAGCAGCAGGAACTCGAGCGCGTGGTGCCGGTGGTGGAAGCCATCGCCCGGCGCCTGGATGTGGTGATCTCGGTGGATAGCAGCACCCCCGCGGTGTTCCGCGAGTCCGCCGCCGCCGGTGCCGGCCTGCTCAACGACGTGCGCGCGCTGAACCGCGCGGGCGCGCTGGAAGCCGCCGCCGCGACCGGACTGCCGGTGTGCGTCATGCATATGCTGGGGGAGCCCGGCACCATGCAGTCCAACCCGGAATACACTGACGTGGTGGCGGAGGTGAAGGACTTCCTGATGCAGCGCCTCGAGGCCTGCATCGCCGCCGGAATCCCGCGGGAAAAGGTCGTATTCGACCCCGGTTTCGGCTTTGGTAAAAATGACGACCACAACCTGGCGCTGCTGCGGCAGTTGCCGGACACCGCGCCGGCAGATATTCCGCTGCTGGTGGGCATGTCGCGCAAATCCATGATCGGGCGCCTGCTGGACCGCCCGGTGGAGTCGCGCCTGCCCGGCAGCCTGGCGCTGGCGATGCTGGCCGCGCAACGGGGCGCCCATATCATCCGCGTGCACGATGTCGCGGCCACGGTGGATGTGCTGCGCATGCAGCAACTGGTGGACTGCACCTAGAATATTGCCCGAGAAAAATAGATGGATCGCGGACCCGGAGTGCCCGGCCGCGCATTGAATCAAGGTAGAAGTATCCGATGACGAGAAAATATTTCGGTACCGACGGTATCCGCGGTCACGTAGGCGAGGGGGTGATCACCCCGGATTTCATGCTGCGCCTGGGCTATGCCGCGGGCAAGGTGCTCGGCGCCAAGGGCCATGCCGGTGGCCACAGCCGCATCCTGATCGGCAAGGACACCCGGGTATCCGGCTATATGTTCGAGGCCGCGCTGCAGGCGGGGCTGATCAACGCCGGTGTGGATGTCGGCCTGCTCGGCCCCATGCCCACCCCGGCCATCGCCTACCTGACGCGGACCTTCCACGCGCAGGCGGGGATCGTCATCAGTGCGTCGCACAATCCCTACCAGGACAACGGCATCAAGTTCTTCAGTGCCGACGGCAGCAAACTGCCGGACCAGGTGGAGCGGGATATCGAAGCCGCCCTCGACCTGCCGATGGAAACCGCCGAAGACCTGGGCAAGGCCTGGCGCATCGACGACGCCGTCGGCCGTTACATCGAGTTCTGCAAGGCGAGTACCCCCTGGCGCTACGACCTGGAAGGGCTGAAGATCGTGCTCGACTGCGCCAACGGCGCCACCTACCACATCGCCCCCAAGGTGTTCCGCGAGCTGGGCGCCGAGGTCCACGCCATCGGCGTGCAGCCGGATGGCCACAATATCAACCTCGATTGCGGTTCCACCAAGCCCCAGCAGCTGCAGAAGGTCGTGGTGGAGAAGGGGGCTGACCTCGGCATTGCCTTTGATGGCGACGGCGACCGGGTGATGTTCGTGGACAAGGACGGCACCCTGATCGACGGCGACCAGCTGCTGTTCCTGATCGCCATCCACCGCCAGCAGTACCTGGGCGGCTGCAATGGCGTGGTCGGCACCCAGATGAGCAACTACGGCTTCGAACTGGCGCTCAGGGACCGCAAGATCCCGTTTGCCCGCGCCAAGGTGGGCGACCGCTACGTGCTGGAACTGATGCATTCCAACGGTTGGACCCTGGGCGGCGAGTCCTCCGGCCACATCGTGTGTACCGATGCCACCACCACCGGCGATGGCATCATCTCTGCACTGCAGGTGCTGCGCGCGGTCAGCGATTTCGGCGAACCCCTGCACCAGCTGAGCCAGCGCATGCAGATGCTGCCCCAGCATATGATCAATGTGCGCCTGGGCAGCCGCGACGGCGTGCTCGAGGATGACCGGGTCACCGCTGCAGTGGCCGAAGCCGAGGCCAAACTGGCGGACAGCGGCCGCGTGCTGCTGCGCCCCTCCGGTACCGAGCCCCTGATCCGGGTCATGGTAGAGGGCAAGGATTCCGCCCTGGTGGAGCAGCTGGCGGGCGATATTGCCCAGGTGGTGGAGCAGGTCGGCAACCGCTGAGCCCGCGGTGCCCGCCCGCGGGCGGCGCACCACTTGGAAGTTATTGATATTCCGATAAATAGTGCGGGTTGCTGGTTGTATGTTGCCGGCAATGTCGCTAAGATTTGCGCCCCTTGGAGGAGCACTGATGCGCACATCCCTGGTAGCAGCCAACTGGAAAATGCACGGCACGCAAGCGTTCGCGCGGCAACTGCTGGCTGATCTGGACAAAGGACTGGCGTCGAGTAACTGCTCCGCACAGGTGCTGATCTGCCCGCCATTCCCCTACCTGTCACTGGTGGGTGAAGCGGTAGGCGGCAACCTGGCACTGGGGGCACAGAACCTCAGCGAACACGCCAGCGGTGCCTACACCGGCGAAGTCTCTGCGGAGATGCTGCTGGATTGCGGGGCCCGCTACGTGATCGTCGGGCACTCCGAGCGCCGCAGCCTGTACGGCGAAAGCAGCCAGCTGGTAGCGGAGAAGTACGCCGCCGCCAAGCAGTCCGGCCTGATCCCGATACTCTGTGTCGGTGAATCACTGGAACAGCGCGAAGCGGGCAAGACACTGGATGTGGTGGCCGAGCAATTGGCCGCAGTGACCGAACTGGCCCTGGCAAATCCATGGCAGGACGCGGTCATCGCCTACGAGCCCGTATGGGCCATCGGCACCGGCAAGACCGCCACGCCGGAGCAGGCGCAGGACGTGCATCGCTTTATCCGCGAGCAGCTGGGTGAAGCCGGAGCCGTGACCCAGATCCTCTACGGAGGCAGTGTCAAGGCAAACAACGCCGTAGAGCTGTTTGCCCAGCCGGATATCGACGGCGCACTGGTGGGTGGTGCTTCCCTGAAGGCGGAAGAATTCGTAAGTATCTGCTGCGCGGCAAACGAATAACGCCAGCGGATCAAACATTTGTAAACGGGCCCAGGCCCAACACAGCAGGTTTCCTGAACAATGGAAAAACTGGTTTTAGTGGTTCACATCCTTACAGCGCTGAGCATCATCGGCCTGATCCTGCTGCAGCAGGGTAAGGGTGCGGAAGCGGGTGCCTCCTTCGGTGCAGGCGCCTCCCAGACCGTATTCGGCAGCCAGGGCAGCGGAAATTTCTTTTCCCGCTTGACAGCAATCATGGCTACCGTATTCTTCGTCACCAGCTTCGGCCTGGCCATCCTCGCCAGCAAAAGCAACGAAGCCAACGTCGGTGCCGACCTGCCGCAGGTTCCGGCAGTCGAAGAGCAGCGCGGTGACATGCCGGCGGTACAGGAAGGCGACATCCCTGAAATTCAGGAAGAAGCCCCGGCCGCAGGCGAACTGCCCTCCGTAGACGAAGCCCCGCAGGCTGAACTTCCGGAAGCCGGCAGCGAAGAGCAGACTGAAGAAGGCACTGAGGAACAGCCTCAGTAAGCCGCAAGGCTTAAATCAAAAACTGCAAAGTTTTTGCCCAGGTGGTGGAATTGGTAGACACGCTATCTTGAGGGGGTAGTGAGCTATGCTCGTGCGGGTTCAAGTCCCGCCCTGGGCACCACATCAAAGACCAGAGAGATCTGGCAACATCCGGAAAGCCC
>Ga0207814_100297_pt1 | contig 37094 bp, 31 predicted proteins | sample TtaePargueraPR_7_FD_187755 | JGI IMG/M metagenome (GOLD analysis project Ga0207814, IMG submission 187755) | Aerobic enrichment media microbial communities from Bioluminiscent Bay, La Parguera, Puerto Rico - Tt and P1 (2) (SPAdes) | ecosystem: Environmental > Aquatic > Marine > Unclassified ... | reverse complement strand
CCGACACCCGCCGCGGGCCCATCGTCCTCAACCAACTGCAGCGCAACCCCCAGTGCCGGCTGCCCGAACTCGACGGCATCGCCAGCGAAGCCTGGGGCCGCCGCTCCACCTTCTGGCTGCACGACAAACCACTGCTGGTTGCAGAGACCTTCCTCAGCAGTTTCAATCCCCACAAACCACCCCTGGCCTGAGCCAACCACAAAGCCGATTGCAAGAGACAAGCCATGATCAGCCAACAGATACAACAGCGCTGGCCCGCCGCACTCCCGTACTGGCAGCTCGCCCGACTGGACAGGCCCATCGGCTCCCTGCTGTTGCTGTGGCCCACCTGGTGGGCCCTGTGGATTGCCGCCCAGGGCTGGCCCGGCCTGCACCTGTTTGTGGTGTTCACCCTCGGTGTGATCCTGACCCGCGCCGCCGGCTGCGCCGTCAACGACTTCGCCGACCGCAACATCGACGGCCACGTCAAACGCACCAATCAGCGCCCACTGGCCACCGGCGCCGCCACCCCCCGGGGCGCGCTACTGCTGTTTGCGGGGCTGATGCTGCTGGCGTTTCTGCTGGTGCTCACCACCAACCGGCTTACCATCCTGCTGTCACTGCCGGCGCTGGCGCTAGCCTTCTGCTACCCCTTCGCCAAACGCTATACCCATCTGCCCCAGGTGGTGCTCGGTGCCGCCTTCAGCATGGGAATACCCATGGCATTTGCCGCGGTGACCGGCGAGGTGCCCGCGGCGGCCTGGCTGCTGTTTACCGCCAACCTGCTGTGGACCGTGGCCTACGACACCTTTTACGCCATGGTGGACCGCGACGACGATCTCCGGATCGGGGTCAAATCCACCGCCGTGCTGTTCGGCGATATGGACCGGGTGATGACCGCCAGCCTGCAGGGAATGGTCATACTGGCGCTGCTGATGCTCGGCAGCCGCGCGGAGCTGGGCGCGCTCTACTACACCGGCGTCGCCGCTGCCGCGGGCCTGTTCGGGTATCAGCAATGGCTGATCCGGGACCGGCAACGGGATGACTGTTTCAGGGCGTTTCTGAACAATAACTGGGTCGGCGCTGCGGTATTCGCGGGAATATTTTTCCACTTCCTGGCAGCCTGACTGATGTTTGTCCCCCCGGAATTCGTGATCGTCGGGCGCCTGTCATATGTTTGTCATTAAAGTGACGTTAAATGGCCACTCTAAGGAAGAAGTGTCAATTGAGTGACACACTCAACAGTTAGGGTACGGCAGGCAGATGCACAACAAAACGATTCTCATCGTCGACGACGAGGCCCCGGTCCGGGACATGTTGCGAATAGCCCTGGAGATGGCCGATTACCGCTGTCTGGAGGCGGAGAATGCCCAGGCGGCACACGCCCTGGTGATCGACGAAAGGCCGGACCTGATTCTGCTGGACTGGATGCTGCCGGATGTCTCCGGGGTCGAACTGGCCCGCCGCCTGAAGCGCGACGAACTGACGTCATCCATCCCGATCATCATGCTCACCGCAAAGGGTGAGGAGGACCACAAGATCAAGGGGCTGGAAACCGGCGCCGATGACTACATCACCAAACCGTTTTCTCCCCGCGAACTGGTCGCGCGCCTGAAGGCGGTATTGCGCCGCGCTGGCCCGAGCACGCCGGAAGAGCCACTGACCGCCGGCGGCCTGGTGCTGGATCCGATCAGCCACCGCGTCACCATCAACGGCAACCCGGTGGACATGGGGCCCACCGAGTTCCGCCTGCTGACCTTTTTCCTGTCTCACCAGGAGCGCGCCTATACCCGCACCCAGTTGCTGGATCACGTGTGGGGCGGCAACGTGTATGTGGAAGAGCGCACGGTGGATGTGCATATCCGACGCCTGCGCAAGGCGCTCACCGTGGACGGTCACGAGCGCTATATCCAGACGGTACGCGGCACCGGCTACCGCTTTTCTGTACAGACCGCGGAAAGGGTGTAACCTAGCACGCACGAATATGTAGAGGACTCTGAATAGGGTCCTGTGGCGGTCAAGCACCGGGCAAGCATTTTTGAAACCGCTGTAAATACATCCCTGTACGCTGCGTCGGCGACCTCCCTGTCGCCGACGCTTTCAAAAATGCTTGCCCGGTACTCGACCTTCGCTTAGAGCTTCAGTAATTCCCGTGATTGCTGAGTTCGCCTACCTGAAACAAGATGGCCCAACCATCATGCTCGATCGCAGTATTGGCGAGTTCTCGCGCTTTATCGTCATCGCCCTCGGCACCACCATTCTCGGTTTTACCACCGACCACTGGTGGCTGGCACTGTGTGCCGGCCTGACCATCTATCTGTTCTGGCTACTGTATCAGCAGAGCCAGTTTGACCGCTGGCTGTCCAACGGCCGCCGCGGCCCCGCGCCGACCAACTTCGGCGTGTGGGGCGATATTTCCGACGATTTCTACCGCCTGCAGCGCCGCCACCGCAAGGAAAAGCAGAAGCTGCACTCGATGCTGCGCCGCGTCCAGGACAGTACCAGCGCCCTGCGCGAGGGCATCGTGGCGCTGGAAGACGAGGGCAGCCTGGCCTGGTGGAACCCGGCGGCGGGGGAGATGTTGCGCCTGCAGGGGGATGACGCCGGCCAGCCGATCGTGAACTTCGTGCGCGACCCGCGCTTCGTGGAGCACATGTACCAGCGCATGCTGGAGCAGAACAACAAGACCCAGGAGCCGATCACCCTGCCGGCGCCGGGGGATGATTCGCGCATTCTGCAGATGGAGGTCACCCGCTTCGGCCAGGACGAGGCGCTGGTGATCGTGCGGGATGTGACCCGCCTGCACAATCTGGAGCAGATGCGACGGGACTTTGTGGCCAATGTATCCCACGAGCTGCGCACCCCGCTGACGGTGATTGCCGGCTACCTGGAAACCCTGCAGCTCAGCGGCCAGGCGCCGCGCAACTGGGAGCGACCGCTGGCGCAGATGAGCGACCAGACGGTGCGAATGACCAGCCTGGTGAACGACCTGTTGCTGTTGGCGCGGCTGGAGACTTCCGAGCGCGACAGCGGGCGCGACCGGGTCTCCGTGCGCGAGCTGATGGAGCGGGTCGCCGGCGAGGCGCGCTCACTGAGCAACGAGCGCCACCAGATCTCCGTGCACTGTGCGGAGGACTGCATCATTACCGGCGACGCCGGTGAGCTGCACAGCGCCTTCGCCAACCTGGCCTTCAACGCGGTGAAGTACAGCCCAGACGGCGGCCCCATCGAACTGCGCTGGGTCACCGATGCCGCCGGTGGCCACTACTCGGTGAAGGATGCCGGCATCGGCATCGACCCCATGCATATCCCGCGTCTGACCGAGCGCTTCTACCGCGTGGATGCCGGCCGCTCGCGGGAGAGTGGCGGTACCGGGCTGGGCCTCGCTATCGTCAAGCACGTGCTGCTGCGCCACAGCGCCAGCATGAGTGTCACCAGCGTGCCCGGCCGCGGCAGTACCTTCACCCTCAACTTCCCCACCCGCAAGCTGACCCTCGCCAGCTCTGCCTGAGCAGACACAAACCTGAGCGGCCACAAAAAAGGGGCCAGTTATGGCCCCTTTTGTTTACCGCGGTTACCTGGCGCGATCCGCCCCGTCGTTACAGATCCAGGCCGAACTGCAGGGCGGCACCCAGGGTGTCGTCCGATGACTTGATCGCGGACAGGTGGAAGTGCACCACGTTGAAGGGGGTAAAGCCGATACCGGCGGTAATGGCACCGTCGAAGGTATCCTTGAGGTCATGGCGGTAGCCGATGCGCAGCTGCGCCCAGTCGAACAGGTCGGCTTCCGCCCCCAGACGCACCACCTGGATCTCGCCGGCACCGTCGAACAGTTCAACCGCATTCAGGTCGGCATCCGCCAGCAGGGTGAATACTTCACCGGTGTAGCCGATGCCCGCGGTCAGTTGCGGCTCCAGCTGGATTTCCACACCGCGCTGAACCGTCTCGTACTCCTGGGCGATGGCATTGCGCAGGGACAGGCCACCCTGCAGCTGGCCCCAGTCGATGGTGGCACCGAAGTCGATGTTGAAGTTGCTGTGCTCCAGCATGTAGTCGTCCACATCGAAGTCGTCGCTGTCGAAATCGGCGATGGTCTCGATGTATTCGATCGTTTCGACGCTCTGGTACTTGGGCGTGGCACCCAGGGAGACCTGGTAGCCGCCGAAGGTGAATTCCCGGGCCGCGGCAAAACCGATCTCCTGCATGGAGTAACCGAAGGCACCTGCTGCGGTCTCCAGGTCATCTTCATCAAAGATCTGTGAGCCGAAATTTTCCAGCAGCGCGACATCGCTGTCGGCCAGCTGCACATCGGTGGCGACAAACGCGGACTGGCGCACGAACAGCACACCGGACGCGACGCGGTTGGGGATGGCGATGGTCAGCTGCGCACCGGCTTCGGCGGTAAGGTTGGCCTCATCCAGCAGCTTGAGCTGATCGAGGATGTAGTCGGCATCGTCCTGGGTCGCGGTCAGCCCGTCGATGTCATCCAGGAAGTCGGTGAGGTCTTCGCTGGTATCGATGAATTCATTCTGGTCGTTGGCGATCAGGCCAAAATCGAGTGTCAGGGCAAAATCATCATTTTCTTCGAAGTTTGTCGCTGTTGCCGGGTTAATCAGCGAACTGTAGGTGTAATCACCACCGGCAACCCCCGCGCCGGCCATAGCGCTGCCGCGCCCGGAAAACACTTCTGCGGCTACCGGTGCCGCCCCCAAGATAGCCCCTGCAGCAACCATGCTGGCAATTCGGTTTTTGGTCCACATGAACAACCAATCCTATGTAATGTTAAATCAGAATATTTTTTGAACACGCCTGTTGTTAGAGTTATCGGCGGCGCGAAAATAAACATTACCGGTAGTGGAGACAATGGCTCTTTGGGGTCATTTTGTGAAATTGATCACCCACTCTTTGTGATGCAGGTTTGCAGGGGGGGAGAGGGGAGTGGAGCCCCCGCAGGGGCTGTGGGGTGGGGGAGACTATTCCAGCTCCTGCAGACGGCGTTCCTCGCCACCCGCCTGGTAGGTCACAGCCGTATCCCCATCGACGGGCTGTGCGGTTTTCTGCACGGTGATATGTACCAGTTTGCGTGCGCTGTTGCGGATCAGTAAGTGCTCACGTCCGTCATCGTCTACCGGCAGGTTGCGCTCGCCGATCAGGCCATCGCGCAGGGCCCGCAACTGGGGGACATCGCGGTAGCGGTCCAGATCTTTCGACAGCCGGTGCTTCATCCGCTCGGATTCATGTAACGCGGCTTTGGTCTCCCGGTATTTGCCGAAGAAAAACACCGCGGCAATGGCCGCGAGGATGGCGAGGGTGGTTTCAAACCATGGGGGCATAGTGCACTCCTGTTTCCGGTTTAGCGTGCCCATACCAGCAACGGGCTGCTGGCGGACGGGAAGTTGTTATCAGGCGGGCTGCTCGTCGCGCAGGAACACCCAGTCGTTGCCCTTTGAGTGCTCCTCACTGAAGTAGTAACCCGCCACATCGAAATCTTTCAGCTGTGCGGCGTTTTTCACCCGCTGGTCGATGGCCCAGCGGCTCATCATGCCGCGGGCCTTCTTGGCGAAGAAGCTGATCATCTTGTACTGGCCGTTTTTCCAGTCCTTGAAGTGCGGGGTGATGATCTCGGCATCCAGGTTTTTCGGCTGCACGGATTTGAAATACTCGTTGGAGGCGAGGTTGACCAGTTCTTTGCTTTTCAGCGCCTTCAGCTGCGCATTGAGCGCGTCGGTGATCTTGCCATCCCAGAACTCGTACAGGTTCTTGCCGCGCGCATTGGCGAACCTGGTCCCCATTTCCAGGCGGTAGGGTTGCATCAGGTCGAGCGGGCGCAGCAGGCCGTAGAGACCGGAGAGCATGCGCAGGTGTTTTTGCGCAAAGGCGAAATCCCGCTTGCCCAGGGTTTCCGCTTCAAGCCCGGTGTACACATCGCCCTTGAACGCCAGCAGGGCCGGACGGGCATTGTTGTCGGTAAAAGGGCGCTTCCAGCTGTGGAAGCGGTCGTAATTGAGCACGCCGAGCTTGTCGGAGATCTTCATCAGGCTGGAGATTTCCTGCGGGCTGAGTGACTTCAGCTCTTTGATCAGCGCCGCGGACTCCTTGAGGAAATCCGGCTGGGTGGTTTCCAGTGCGGGGATTTCGCTCTCGTAGTCGAGGGTTTTTGCGGGGGAGATAACGATCAACATACGGCAAACTCTATCGGTCGATGGGCGGTAGCGAGGGTTTACTCGGGCTTCAAAATGTCTTGCCACCAGTTCAGTGGCGTCTGGCCATCAACCGGATCGTACACATTGCCGTAGTACCAGACGCTGTTGGCCCCGTCGCACACACTGTTCAGTATCTGCTCGATCTCGGCAAAGCCACAGCTCACGTGAATGCTGTACACCAGCAGGCGCGGGCTCTCCATATCCAGCTCACCACCGAGCTTTTCCAGCTGCGGGGTCAGCTGGTCGGACAGTTTGGTGCTGTCGCCGCGGCAGAATACCCGCACCGCCAGGTTGCCGGAGCGCTTGATCAGCTCGAAGGTCGGCTTTTCCGGGTCTTCGCGATTGACCTTGATGGTGTCACCGCTGGCGATACCTTTAATGAAGGCCGGCGAGCGCACCAGCTGCACGCTGTCATCCTCGTTGACCCGCACCTGCATCCGCTCCACGACCGGCTCGCCATCCGGGTTGGTGCCAGCGAATAGTTCGATAATCTGCAGTGCGGTCGTCATAACCTCGGTCTCCGGACTGTGTAAAATAGCCTTTCGCCGCGGCGCGGGCAGCAGATGCCCACAGCGGCAATGAATCGAACATTATACAGGGAGAGACCTATGATTCCGCGCTCAATCTCAAACCGCCTGCTGGCCGCGGCTGTCGCCGCTTCTGTGACCGCGGCTATCGTCGGCTGTGCGGTCAACCCGGTGACGGGCAAGAAAGAGCTGTCCCTGATGTCCCAGAGTCAGGAAGTGGCCCTTGGGCAGCAGCAGTACCCGCAGGCGAAACAGACCCAGGGTGGCGAGTACCTGATCGACCCGTCCCTGCAGAGCTACGTCAGCCGGGTGGGGCAGAAGCTGGCAAGGGTTTCCGACCAGCCGAACCTGCCCTATGAATTTGTGGTGCTGAACAACTCGGTACCCAACGCCTGGGCGCTGCCCGGTGGCAAGATCGCGGTCAACCGCGGCCTGCTGGTACTGCTGGAAGACGAGGCCGAACTGGCCGCGGTGCTCGGCCACGAGATCGTCCACGCCGCCGCGCGCCACTCCGCCGCCGCCATGTCGCAGCAGCAGATCCTGGGTGCCGGCATCGCCATTCTCGGTGCCACCACCAAGGATACCGCCTACGGCGACCTCATCTCCCTGGGCAGCCAGTTCGGCGGCTCCGCCTATATTGCCAAATACGGCCGCGACAACGAGCTGGAGTCCGACCAGTACGGCATGAAATATATGGCCGCGGCCGGCTACGATCCCTACGGCGCGGTGCGCCTGCAGAAGAAGTTTGTCGAACTGTCCAAGGGCAAGCAGGCCGGCGGCCTGGAAGCGCTGTTCGCCAGCCACCCGCCGTCGCAGTCGCGGGTAGACGCCAATATCGAACACGCGAAGCAGCTGCCAAACGGCAGCGCCAATCGCAGCCAGTACCAGCAGGCAATTGCACAGCTGAAGAAAGACGCGGACGCGTATAAGAGCTATGACGACGCCGTGGCCGCGGTGAAAAAGAAAGACTACGACCGCGCGCTGATGCTTACCCGCCAGGCACAGCGACAGCAGCCGAAAGAGGCGGCCTTCTACGCACTGGAGGGCGACCTGCTGGCGCAGAAAAAGCAGTATCAATCAGCGCTACAGTCTTATGAGACCGCGGTACAGAAAAACCCGACGCTGTTTTCCAACTGGCTGATGCGCGGCATGCTGAATGCACAGCTGAAAAACTACACCGCCGCCGAGCGCGACCTGCAGCGTTCCACCAGCTACCTCGATACACCGCACGCCCACTATTACCTGGGGCAGGTCTATGAGCAGCAGGGCAACACCAAGAATGCCGTGAATCATTACCAGATCGCGGCCAGAGACAGCGGTGATATTGGCAGCAAGGCCCAGGCGCGGGTGCAGGCGCTGGGCAGCCAGGGCTAGATAATTTCAGGCACAAAAAAAGCGGGCGAATTTCTTCGCCCGCTTTTTTTATGGGTAATTTCTGTGAAAGAAATTACAGCTGTACGGTAACGCCGATGCTGAACACGTCCAGGTCGTCAAAGTCGCGGTTGGAGCCGTAGGCTACCTTGCCGGCAACATTGCGATTGAAGAAGTGAGTGGCATCCAGGAAGTAGGTCTCGTCTTCGGAGTAACCACCGCCGATGGAGGTGTTCTCGTTGAAGTAGAACTCCACTTCACCTTCCCAGTACAGGTCGGAATTGTCGGTATCCACCAGGCCCAGCTGGGCAGTCAGGTACTGGCCACCGGACAGTGCGGTGAAGTACTTGGTAGAAACACTGCGGTAGTCGAAATCGTCATCCACTTCCGCGGTGAAACCGATGTAGTCCGTGCCGCTCAGCTGATGGTTGTACTTGCCGCGAACGAACAAAACGGTGTCCTGATCTTCCGGTTTTACTGCTTCAACTTCGGCGAGCAGGTTCGGGGTAAACAGGAAGCCGGCGCCGGCACTGTACACGCTGTTGGAGTCCACATCGTTCAGTTCACCGAACAGTTTCCACTGACCAGTGTAGTACTCACCGCCCAGAGTCAGCGCGTCTTCGTCGTTGCCATTGGCATCGATGTAATCAAAACCGCCGTAGATATTGGAAACCGGCAGAATGTAGTTGAATTCCTTGCGCGGACCCAGGGTCTCGAGCGCGCCGAAGTAGTACTGAGACTGGAAGCTCAGGGTATCAACGTCGACACTGCCGTAGTCGGCAGACGTGTAATCAACGTCGGTGAAAGAATTGTACTGCTCTGCGGAAACAACGGCAGAGGCCAGCATAAGAGGAAGTGCGGCAAACTTGAACTTCATGGAAGTGTTCCCTGTTTAATTTACATCTGTACGCTTGGTACCCGTCCGATCTGTCCTGCACTCCACACTGGGGCCGGGACAAATTCGGCGCGGATTCTAAGCGCAGGAAAATTTATGTGCAACGAAAACCATTAATTGCGACGGGCGTCCCAATTACAGTTTGATTTCGGTAGCTTAACTACAGCTACGAGATCATTTTGCCGCGGGAGAGCTGAATCAAAACTGAATACTTTGCAGCGCACCGGTTTTCGCGCTGTAACGAAGGGTTCGGCCAGACAGAGGCAGTGGGAATTTCCGTTTGGCTATACCAATAGCGGTGGCTGTTTCCGTAATCAATTCTCACTTGAAAGTGGTACCCATAAAAAAGGCCGCAATTGCGGCCTTTTTTGAAAAAAATTTTCTCCGGAAAATTGGAGAGAATCCGAAGCTGGACTTTCTATCAGCGCATATTCTGCTCGTTGCCGTGACGGATATCCGCGCCTTTCACCAGATACACTACCTGCTCGCAGATATTCTTGGCGTGATCGCCGATACGCTCCAGGGAGCGCAGGGTCCACAGCACGTTCATCACCCGCGAGATACTGCGCGGGTCTTCCATCATGTAGGTGATCATCTCGCGCACCGCGCTGCGGTAGTCCATGTCCACCTGCTCATCCTCGGCGAGGGTCTCGAGGGCGGACTTCACGTCGAAGCGGGTGTAGGCATCCAGCGCGTCGTTGAGCATCTTGCGCACCGCATTGGCGATGTGGCGGATCTCGGTGTAGCCGCGCGGGGCGGTGCCCTCGTCGGTCAGCGCGATGGCCATCTTCGCCACCTTGCTGGCCTCGTCGCCCACGCGCTCCAGATCGCGGGCGATGCGGATCACCGACATCACCATGCGCAGGTCGGAGGCCGCCGGCTGACGCTTGGCGATGATCAGGGTGGCGTGCTCGTCCAGCTCCATTTCGCAGCGGTCGATTTCCTCTTCCACCTGCAGGACTTTCTCCGCCAGCTCGCTGTCGGCATTGGCCAGGGCTTCCACCGCGTCGGCCACCTGACGGGTGACCATACCACCCATTTCCAGCATTTCCGTCTTGAGGGACTCAAGATCTTCGTTGAACTGGCGGGAGATGTGTTGATCGAAATGCATTTCCATAACTTTGTGTGGGCTCCCCCCAACCTTAGCCGAAACGGCCGGTAATGTAGGCTTCAGTGAGTTCGTGTTCCGGATTGGTGAACACCGTCTCGGTATCGTTGACTTCCACCAGCTTGCCGAGGTGGAAATAGGCGGTGCGCTGGCTGACCCGCGCGGCCTGCTGCATGGAGTGGGTGACGATAGCGATGGTGTAGTTCTCGCGCAGCTCGTCGATCAACTCCTCAATGCGCGCAGTGGCGATGGGGTCCAGTGCCGAGCAGGGCTCGTCCATCAGGATCACTTCGGGACTCACGGCGATGGCGCGGGCGATACACAGGCGCTGCTGCTGGCCGCCGGAGAGGCCGGTACCCGGCTTGTCCAGGCGATCCTTCACTTCGTTCCACAGGCCGGCGCGGCGCAGGCTGTTCTCGACGATCTCATCGAGTTCCGCGCGGCGGCTGGCGATGCCGTGGATCTTCGGGCCGTAGGCGACGTTGTCGTAGATGGACTTGGGGAAGGGGTTCGGCTTCTGGAACACCATACCCACCCGCGCGCGCAGCGGCACCACGTCCACCTTGGGGCCGTAGATCGGTTCGTCGTCCAGGGTCAGCTCGCCCTCGACACGACAGCCCTCGATGGTGTCGTTCATGCGGTTGAGGCAGCGCAGGAAGGTGGATTTGCCGCAACCGGACGGGCCGATCATGGCCACCACCTCGTTGCGACCGATATCCAGGCTCACATCGTGAATCGCCTGGGTCTCGCCGTAAAACACGTTAACGTTGCGCATTTTCAGCTTGGCGTCTTCGCTGAAGGGCTGACCGACGGTCTTCACTATTTGTGCATGGGTCTTCACAGCATCTCGCTCCGCGGTGTCAGTTCCGGCGGCTTCTGCCGGGCCCGCATTCAGGGTCATGGTAGTCATGGCTCACTCTCGGTTCGCTATCTTAGCACTGCGCGGCGTTTACCAGCGGCGCTCGAGTTTCTTGCGCAGCCACACTGCGCAGGTGTTCATGGTGATCAGCACGGCCAGCAGCACCATGATCGCGGCGGAGGTGCGCTCAACGAAGGCGCGCTCCGGGCTGTCCGCCCACAGGAAAATCTGCACCGGCAGCACCGTGGACGGATCGGTAACGCCGTGGGGCACATCGACGATAAACGCCACCATACCGATCATCAGCAGCGGGGCGGTTTCCCCCAGGGCCTGGGCCATACCGATGATGGCACCGGTGAGCATGCCCGGCATCGCCAGCGGCAATACGTGATGCAACACCACCTGCATGCGCGAGGCGCCCATGCCCATGGCCGCTTCGCGGATCGAAGGCGGTACGGATTTGAGCGACGCGCGGCTGGAGATGATGATGGTCGGCAGCGTCATCAGGGTCAGTACCAGACCGCCCACCAATGGCGCCGAGCGCGGCATCTCGAAAAAGTTGATGAAAATTGCCAGCCCCAGCAGACCGAACACGATGGACGGCACCGCGGCAAGGTTATTGATGTTCACCTCGATCAGGTCGGTCCAGCGATTTTTCGGCGCAAACTCTTCCAGGTAAATCGCCGCCGCCACACCGATAGGGAACGACAGCACCAAGGTCACCAGCAGGGTGAACAGCGAGCCCACCAGCGCCGCGCGGATACCCGCCTGTTCCGGCTCGCGGGAGTCACCATTGGTAAAGAAGGTGGTGTTGAAGCGTTTCTTCAGTTCACCGCTGTCGCGCAGGGCCTGAATCCACCCCGCCTTCTGTTCGGAAGTACGGCCGAGAAAGCCCTCCTCGGATTCCGAAAGGCTTTTGACATAGGTGTCGACGTCGTCGTCGGCGTTGAACCATAACGTTTCGGTTTTGCCCAGCAGCTCCGGATTTTCCTGCAGGCGCGCGCGCAACTCGAAACCGGCGCCGTTGGAGACCAGCGAGTAGAGCTCGCGCTTGTCGCGGCGACCGCTGACCTCGGGAAAGCGCTCGCGCAGCGCCGCGCGGATCACGCCGTCAAAGTTGGCCCAGGCCAGACTCTCGTCATCGATCTTGTCGATCCCCAGTTCCGCCGGGTCGTAGGTTACTTCCAGCTGGATATCGGTCTGCAGGAAGGCGCTGTGTCCCTTGCTGATGATATCGGTAAACAACACCAGTACCGCCAGCACACCAAACGCGATGCTGGCAATACCGAGACCGCGGAAGATTTTTTCCTTGCGGTGACGGCTGGCAAGGCGCGCGGCAATGCGCTCGCGCACCTGTTTCTGTGTCAGATCAGTCATACTGTTCCCGGTATTTTTTCACGACGTGCAGGGCAATAAAGTTCAGCACCAGCGTGCTGATAAACAGCATCAGGCCGAGGGCAAAGGCGGCGAGGGTTTTCGGGCTGTCGAACTCCTGGTCACCCACCAGCAGGGTGACGATCTGCACCGTCACGGTGGTGACCGACTCCAGCGGGTTGGCGGTGAGGTTGGCCGCAAGGCCCGCGGCCATCACCACGATCATGGTCTCGCCGATCGCGCGCGATACCGCCAGCAGCACACCGCCGACGATGCCGGGCAGCGCCGCGGGGATCACCACCTTGCGCACGGTTTCGGATTTGGTGGACCCCAGGCCGAGGGCGCCGTCGCGCAGGGACTGGGGCACCGCATTGATCACATCGTCGGACAGCGACGACACAAACGGGATGATCATCACCCCCATCACCAGACCCGCGGCCAGCGCGCTCTCACTGGAGGCCTCCAGGCCAATGGACTGCGCGACGTCGCGCACAAAGGGGGCCACTGTCAGCGCGGCGAAAAAGCCGTACACCACGGTGGGCACGCCGGCGAGGATTTCGATCAGCGGCTTGGCGAAAGCGCGCACCCGGTTGCCGGCGTATTCGGCCAGGTAGATGGCGGACATCAGGCCCACCGGCACTGCCACAAACATGGCAATGGCGGACACCATCAGGGTACCGGTAAACAGGGGCACGGCCCCGAAGGCACCGCTGGAGCCGACCTGATCCGCGCGCAATGCCATCTGCGGGCTCCAGTGCAGGCCGAACAGAAACTCGGTCACCGGCACCGACTGGAAGAAACGCAGGGACTCGAACAGTACCGACAGCAGAATACCGACGGTGGTAAAGATGGCGGCACAGGCGCAGATCAACAGGATTGCACGAAGTACTTTCTCCACCTTTTCCCGCGCGCGCATCTCCGGAGAGATCTGCAGCAGGGCAAAGGCGCCAAGGCCGGTGGCCAGAATCAGGATCAGCGCCGTCTGCAGCCACTGGCCGCTCTGGCGCAGGCTGGTCAGATGCGCCGCGGCGGCCACCAGCTGCGGTGTGGACTCGCCGACCAGGTTGCCCGCGGCGAGGTTCTGGATCTGTGCATACAGCAGGTTCTGACCGGAAACGGAGCCCGGCTTGTCGCTGAGCCCACCCATCACCAGGGTGCGGATGATGGCATCGTCGAACACCAGCCAGAACCCCAGAATTACCAGCGCGGGCAGACCGCACCAGAGTGCGGTGTGCACCCCGTAATAACTGGGCAGGGAGGCCAGGCTGCGGATACCGCCGCGACTGCGGGCGGCACCCACCGCACGACTGAAGCCGGTGCCGTAGGCCACCAGTATCAGCAGCAACAGCAGGGCGAAGAGGGTTGGTGTCTGCATCGATTCGCTCGGTTATCGGTTTTGCCGGGCATTATCCGGATTTATGTCGCCGGTTTATATGGAAACGGCCAGCCCCTGGGGGAGCTGGCCGATAGTTCCTTCTACCAGTTAACGGTGTGCCTAACTGTGCGTCTGCTTTCCGGCTTACTTCGCAGCCAGGTTGGTCAGTGCATTCAGCTTGCGCACGTTGCTGGCAATCTGCTGGCGGCGGGCATCGGGCAGTGGAATCATACCCTTGTCGGCCAGGTAGCCCTCTTCACCCCAGGCGCGGTTGTTGGTGAACTCGGCCAGGAACTGCTTGATGCCGGGTACCACGTCGACGTGGGCTTTTTTCACGTAGATGAACAGCGGGCGCGAGACCGGGTAGGCCTGATCGGCGATGGAGTCGAAGGTCGGCTCCTCGCCCTCGATCACGGAGCCCTGCACCTTGTCGGCGTTCTGGTCCAGGAAGCTGAAACCGAAGATGCCCAGTGCGTTCGGGCTGGCCACCAGCTTGTTCACGATCAGGTTATCGTTCTCGCCGGCTTCCACATAGGCGCCGTCTTCACGGATGTTGTGGCAGATGGCCTTGTAGGCATTCTTGTCGCTGCTCTTCTTGGCGGCGATCCACTCGAACTTCTTGCAGCCGCCTTCCATCGCCAGTTCGGCGAAGGCATCGCGGGTGCCCGAGGTGGGGGGCGGACCGAGAACCTCGATCTTGGTATTGGGCAGCGCCGGGTTGACGTCTTTCCAGGTCTGGTAGGGGTTGGCAACCAGAGTCTCGGAACCGTCCGGGTTGGGCACGTCTTTGGCCAGTGCCAGGAAAATGTCCTTGCGGGACAGCTCGAACGGCTTGGCGGTCTTGGCGTTGGCCAGCACGATGCCGTCGTAACCGATCTGGACTTCCACCACATCGACGCCGTTGCCGTTGCACATGTCCAGCTCGGACTGCTTGATGCGGCGGGAAGCACCGGTAATGTCGGCGGTGTTCTCACCCACGCCCTGGCAGAACAGCTTCATGCCGCCGCCGGTACCGGTGGATTCCACCACCGGGGTCTTGAACTGGGTGGCGCGGCTGAAGCGCTCGGCCACCACGGTGGTGAACGGGTAGACGGTGGATGAGCCGACGATGCTGATGTGGTCGCGCGCCGCCAGCGCTGCGCTGGATGCCGCGATGGTCAGGGCCGCCAGGGCGGAAGCCAGGACGGTTTTGCTCGCAGAGCGGTTGTTCATGGGAATCTCCAGAATTTGAGCGAATGGTCTGCACACAACGCATGCTATTTCGAACTGGTGGCGATTCTATGAAGGTAAAGTTACAAAAAGATTACAGCCCTCAAGCGATTTTCTGACCGCTATCGTTAAAGTGGTCACAAGCGTCCCGGGGCCCGCCACTGCAGGGTTCTGCGGCACTACTGGCGCAAACTTTGACCAGCAGGTACGCTCTCTCTCATTCACAAAACAATAAGATGAACTGAGAGATTCCCCATGAAGCCCTCCATGAATTCGGCCCCCCAATCCCTTCTGCTGGGTGCCGCCGGGCGGCTGGACCGCTTTGCCAGTTTCAGCGGCCGCGTACTGGGCTGGTTTACCCTGGCCATGGTGCTGGTCCAGAGCCTGGTGGTGGCCCTGCGCTACGGGTTCGACGGCGGCTCACTGGCCCTGCAGGATACGGTGGTCTACCTGCACGGGGCGGCCTTCATGCTCGGTCTCGCCTATGCCCTGCAGGCCGGCGCCCATGTGCGGGTGGACGTCTTCTACCGCACCCTGTCCGCCCGCGGCAAGGCGTGGGTCGATGCGGTCGGCTGTCTTATCTTCCTGCTTCCGGTTTGCATCTTTATTGCGGTGGGCAGCTGGCAGTTCGCCGCCAACAGCTGGGCGGTGTGGGAGTCGAGCGCCAGCGCCGACGGCCTCGGCGGCGTCTTCCTGCTGAAAAGCCTGATGCCACTGGCGGCGGCCACCCTGGCCCTGCAGGGCATTGCCCAGTTCGCCCGCGCCCTGCACACACTGATGCTGGCGGAACACCGTTCCGGTACCGCGGACAGTGCGGTGGTGCAGACAGCTTCTGTCAGCACACGGCCGGTGGAGCAATCCCGCCCGCTGGTGCGGGAAGCGGCGGGGGAGGTTGGCGCATGATGGAGCTGATCCCCCTGTTGATGTTCCTGGCGGTGTGCGCGGCGCTGATGTTCGGCTATCCGGTGGCCTTTACCCTCGGCGGTACCGCCTTGATCGCCGCCGGCCTCGGTATCGTCGCCGGCGTGTTCGACGCGGAGCTGCTGCGCGCCTTCCCCGACCGCCTCTACGGCATCATGCAGAACGGCACCCTGATGGCGGTGCCGCTGTTCGTGTTGATGGGTGTGATGCTGGAGCGGGCGCGCATTGCCGAGGAGCTGCTGGTGAACCTGGCGCGGGTGTTCTCCGGTATTCCTGCGGGTATGGCCGTATCGGTAGTCGTGGTAGGGGCCCTGCTCGCCGCCAGCACCGGCATCGTCGGTGCCACCGTGGTCACCATGGGCCTGATGTCGCTGCCCACCATGTTAAAGCGCGGCTATTCGCCGAAGCTGGCCACCGGCACCATCTGCGCCACCGGCACCCTGGGCCAGATCATTCCGCCTTCCATCGCTCTGGTGCTGCTGGGGGATACCCTGTCCAACGCCTACCAGCAGGCGCAGCTGTCCCAGGGGATCTTCAATCCCAAACCGGTGAGTGTCGGCGACCTGTTCGTGGGTGCGATCATCCCAGGCCTGCTGCTGGTGGTCGCGTATATCGTCTACCTGCTGTTTATCGCCCGTCGTGAAGCCGCGGTGACCCGCGACCGGCACGAGGAAGTGGAACTGCTGCAGACCCTGAAAAGCCTGTTCCCGCCCATCGCGCTGATGTTGCTGGTACTGGGTTCCATCATCACCGGCGCCGCCACCCCCACCGAGGCCGCCGCCGTGGGCGCGCTGGGGGCCGGCATCCTGGCCTGGGGACGGGGTGCGCTGAACTGGAGCCGCGCCGGCGAAGTGGGGCAGAGCACCCTGCAGGTCACGGCAATGGTGTTCGCGATTCTCATCGGTGCCTCGCTGTTCTCACTCGTGTTCCGCGGGTTTGGCGGTGAGGAAGTGGTTACCCATTTCTTCGAAAGCCTGCCCGGTGGCGTGGTGGGCGCGACCCTGCTGGTGATGCTGGTGATCTTCCTGCTGGGTTTTATCCTCGACTTTATCGAGATCACTTTTGTGGTGGTGCCCATCGTGGGCCCGGTGCTGCTGGCGATGGGACTGGACCCGGTGTGGCTGGGCGTGATGATTGCGCTGAACCTGCAGACCTCCTTCCTGACACCGCCGTTCGGCTTTGCGCTCTTTTATCTGCGCGGGGTGGCGCCGGCGGAAGTGGCCACCGGAGCCATTTACAGCGGGGTGGTGCCGTTTATTGCGATTCAGCTGCTGGTGATGTGCCTGCTGGCCCTGTGGCCGAGTCTGGCGACCTGGTTGCCGGGCTTCCTCGCCAGCTGACGGTCGCCGGTTATTGGTCGCGGCAGCAATCGGCGCTCAGAACCAGAAGCGCACGCCGGCAACAAAATAGGTGTGCCCGGTGTCCTCGCCGTCCGCTTCAATGAAGTCGGCGGTGTCGCCAAACTTGCGCTCCCAGGATACGCCGATGTAGGGGGCAAACTTGCGCGTGACCATGTAACGCAGGCGCAAACCCAGTTCAATGCCGGTGAATCCCTCGCCGATGTTGTAGCGGGGAATGTCGGAGAAAGAAAAGGTGGTTTCCAGGCGCGGCTCCAGTTCCAGGCGCTGGGAAAACAGAAAACCGCGCTCGATTTCCAGCCGCCAGGAGCCGTCGCCGTCCTCACTGACATAACCGGTCAGGTCGGTCTCAAACCCGTAGGGCAGGGCGCCCTGAAAACCGCCGGCAAAAAATGACCGGCTCTGGTTCGGGTTGAAGTCGTGACGCACACCCAGTTGCAGGTCCCAGAAAGCGCGCACCGCGTGGTTCCAGAACACTTCGAGGGAAGCGGACTCGGTTTTGCCGCCGGCTTCGCGCTCGCCTTCCGTTTCCAGGTACAGCGTGTTGTGGTCGCCGCCGTACCAGGCATCCATTTCCCACACCTGCTTCTGCAGATCCCCGTCTTCCCGGTACTCGAGGCGCTTGCCGAGAAACTGGAAAAAAGGCTGGTTGTCGTGAATAGGGCTGACACCGAAATTGGCCTGCGGCTTGCCCGGTGAATCCACCGCGTATTTCCGGATTTGTTTGCCGGGCTCGGGGGGCAGGGGCGGGCTGCGGTAGTCCGCCGGTTTTGGCTCGGTACCGTCATCGCTCGCCTGCACCGGCACATCCGGCGCGGGCGTGTCGCTCAGCGCAGGCAGCGGCAAACACAGGAGCGCCGTCGTCAGAAAATAAAATAAATCGATATTTTTCATCAGTAATGCTCCCTCAGGCGACCCGGATAACCTGGAACATGCCGGCTTCCATGTGGTACAGAAGGTGGCAGTGAAACGCCCAGTCCCCTTTCTCGATCGGGGTGATCAAAACGGAAACCGCCTCACCGGGCTTGACCAGAATGGTGTGCTTGTAGGGGATGTTTTCGTGACTGGCGCCGTTTTCCAGCTGCATCCACATGCCGTGCAGGTGCATCGGGTGTTCCATCATGGTGTGATTGACCAGGAACAGGCGCAGCCTTTCGTTGTGCCTGAACAGGTAAGGGCCGGGCTGCTGGGTAAATTTTTTTCCGTCCAGTGAAAAAATAAAGCGCTCCATATTCGCGGTGATGTTGATGGACATTTCCCGGTCGACTGTGGCCTTGTAGGGCTGGGGCTCGGCGGATACCAGGTCCTTGTAGGTGAGCACCTTCCAGCCATCGTGCCCGAGTCCAACACCGGTCTCGGCGAGCCGGTTCTGCGGGTTCATCACCACCATGGCGACATTGGGGTTGTCCGTGTCCGGCAAAAATGGCATCGGGCCGTTGGGTCCGGGAATGGAGTCGTCCTGCATCTGCAGGCGCTTGCGCTGCAGCTTCTGTTTCATCGCCTCGCTCATGCCGCCGAAATACTTGCCCTTCATCATGCCCATGCCGATATCCTCGAGCTTGCGATCCGGCGTCGGGCGCTGCGCCGGCACCTCGGCCTGCATCCCCGGCTCCGGCGACAGGGTGCCGCGGGCGTAGCCACTGCGGTCCAGCGACTCCGCGAACAGCGTATAGGCGCGGGGCTCGCGCGGCCGGATCAGCACGTCGTAGGTCTCGGCCACTCCGATGCGGAACTCGTGACAGCGCACCGGCTGCACCGCTTTGCCATCCGCCATCACCACGTCCATATCCAGCCCCGGGATACGCACATCGAAATTGCTCATGGACGACGCATTGATCACACGCAGGCGCACGGTTTCGCCGGGGGTGAAGCGCCCGCTCCAGTTCATATCCGGCGAGTGGCCGTTCATCAGGTAGGTGTAGAGATAGCCGGTTAGGTTGGAAAGATCCCGCGGGCTCATGTTCATTTTGCGAAACGGCAACAGCTCCGCGTTGGCCTCCGCGAATCCCTGCTCACGCACGTCCTGCAGGTAGTTGAACACGGTGCGCTTGTAGTAAATGTAATATTCCGGCGACAAATTGATATTGCGGAACAGGGTTTCCGGGTCGGTGAAGGCCCAGTCCGACAGCACGATGACGTGATCGCGGTCGTAGTGGAAAGGCTCGCCATCCGCGGGGTCGATCACCAGTGGCCCGTAGGAACCGGTCTGCTCCTGGAAGCGGGAGTGGCTGTGGTACCAGTAGGTACCCGCCTGCACCACCTTGAACTGGTAGCGGTAGGTCTCGCCAGGTTGGATGCCGTTAAAATTGACCCCGGGCACCCCGTCCATGCGAAACGGCACCAGAATTCCGTGCCAGTGGATCGAGGTGTGGCCGCTGGTCTCCAGTTGATGGGTGACATCCATGGTCACCGTGTCTCCCTCCTGCCAGCGGATCAGGGGGCCGGGCACGGTGCCATTGATGGCGGTGGCGGTGCCGATGCGGCCGTTGATGTTGAGTGGGGTATCGCGAAAGGTGAGGTCGAAATAATCCTGCGGACGATAGTGCTGGATTCCCTCATGCAGGCTCGCCGGGGAGCTTAGTGCCCAGGATGCCAGTGGAAAAGTCGCGTTGATACCGGTGGTAAAAAGACCCGCGCCCAGAGTGCGCAGAAATTGCCGCCTGCTGCCATGCAATGGCGCCTGCCCGGTTTCCGATGATTCGGCCATGGCAGAAATGTCCTTGTCTATGCCGTGAGGTTGTGCCTCTCAACATAGACCATCGGCTAGTAATGCTGGCGACCTGCATGGTTCCGTGGTTTGTTCTTAAGCTGGCCCGGTGGCGGTAGCGCACCGGGGATCCGTTTTTGAAACCGGCATAAATACATCCCTGTAGCCTGCGTCGGAAACGTCCCTGTTTCCGACGCTTTCAAAAACGGATCCCCGCCACGCTACCTTTAAGTCTGATTGCTGTACTTCGTTAGCAGCTGGCTATGCGGCGGCTACAAAGTGAAGAGGTAAATGTTAAGGCGGAGTGCCGGGTGCAGGTTTTCAGGAGCGTCGCAAACAGGATGTTTGCGCCGCAGCGCCCAGGGATGGGTTCACAGCGGTCCTGAAAACCTGCACCCGGTGCTCCGCCGCCACAGCACTTGCTACGAAGCCCCCACCACTCCCCGGCCTTTCCACAGACGATAAACTGCCGGCAACACCATCAATGTCAGCAGCATCGCACTGACCATCCCACCGACCATAGGCGCGGCAATGCGCTGCATTACCTCGGAACCGACACCGGAACCAATCATCACCGGCACCAGACCGATAAATACCGTGGCGGTGGTCATCAGCACCGGTCGCATGCGCTGACCCGCGCCGCTGCGAATGGCATCGCGCAGGTCATCCAGTGTCGGTGTGCGATCGGCGGCTTCGCAGTCTTCCTGTGCCCGCTTCCAGGCCTGGTTGAGATACACCAGCATGATCACCCCAATCTCCACCGCCACCCCGGCCAGCGCGATAAAGCCCACGCCCACCGCCACCGACAGATTGAAGTCCAGCCAGTACAGCAACCACAGGCCGCCGATCAGCGCCAGTGGCAAGGTGCCCATGATCACCAGTACCTCGCCCCAATGGCGGAAGCTGAAGTACAGCAGCAGCACAATGATCCCCAGGGTCACCGGCAACAGCACACCCAGGCGTTCGCGGGCGCGCTCCATGTACTCGTACTGCCCGGACCACGCCAGCGAATAACCCGGTGGCAGCTCCAGTTCGTCTGCCACCAGTTGCTGCGCCTCCGCCACCCAGCTGCCCAGGTCGCGGTCGCTGGTGATATCGATATAGATCCAGCCGTTGGGGCGCGCGTTCTCGGTCTTGATCATCGGCGGGCCACTCTGGACCTCGATGGTGGCGACATCGCCCAGGCTCAGGTGGGTGCCGTTGGGAGCCACCAGCGGCAGGCCGCGCAGGCTTTCCGGGGAATCGCGCCAGGCCTGTGGATAACGCAGGTTGATCGGGTAGCGCTCGAGACCCTCGGTGGTCTCGCCCACCTTCTTGCCACCCACCGCGGTGTCGATCACCGTCTGCACATCCTGGATATTCAGGCCATAGCGGGCCGCCGCGCTGCGGTCGATGTCGATATCGATATAGCGGCCGCCCTCGACGCGCTCGGCAAACACCGACGCGGTGCCAGGCACATTTTTCAGCAGGGATTCCAGCTGGGTGCCGATCTGCTCGATCTGGTGCAGGTCGGGCCCGGCGATCTTGATCCCCACGGGGGTCTTGATACCGGTGGCGAGCATGTCGATGCGGGTCTTGATCGGCATTACCCAGGCGTTGGTGACGCCGGGCAGCTGCACCGCGGCATCCAGCTCCGCGCGCAGTTTTTCCGGGGTCATGCCGTCGCGCCACTGGTCGCGGGGCTTGAAGCGGATAATGGTCTCCACCATGGTCAGCGGCGCCGGGTCGGTGGCGGTTTCCGCGCGGCCCATCTTGCCCCACACCTGCGCCACTTCCGGTACCTGCATGATCATCTTGTCGGTCTGCTGCAGCAGCTCGCGGGCCTTGCCGATGGAAATGCCGGGATGGGTGCTGGGCATATACATCAGGTCGCCTTCATCCAGCGGTGGCATGAATTCGCTACCGATTTTCGACAGCGGATACAGCGCACTGACGAGCAAGACCAGCGCAATGATGACCACCGGCAGCGGGTAACGGATCGCCAGTTCCAGCATTGGTCGATAGGCCGCGGTAAACGCGCGGTTGATGGGGTTGGCCTGTTCCGGCTTCACCGTGCCGCGCACCAGGTAGCCCATCAGCACCGGCACCAGGGTGATGGCGAGACCGGCGGCAACCGCCATGGCGTAGGTCTTGGTGTAGGCCAGCGGTGCGAACAGGCGTCCCTCCTGGCCTTCCAGCGCAAACACCGGAAGGAAACTCAGGGTGATGATCAGCAGGCTGAAAAACAGCGGTGGGCCCACCTCGCTCGCCGCCTCGCCCACCACCTTCCACCGGTTCTCGTCCGTGAGCGGGGTGCGCTCCATATGCTTGTGCAGGTTCTCGATCATCACGATGGCGCCGTCCACCATGGCGCCGATGGCGATGGCGATACCGCCCAGGCTCATGATGTTGGCGTTGATGCCCTGCAGGTGCATCACGATAAACGCACCGATGATGCCCAGCGGCAGGCTGATGGCGATCACCAGTGACGAGCGCAGGTGGAACAGGAACAGCGCGCACACCAGTGCCACCACGATGAATTCCTGCAGCAGCTTGTGCCAAAGGTTTTCCACCGCGCTGTCGATCAGCTCGCTGCGGTCGTAGGTGGGGACAATTTCCACCCCAGCCGGCAGGCTGCGCTGCAGCTCGTCCAAGCGCTCGCGTACGCCGTCGATCACCGCGCGTGCGTTCTCGCCGAAGCGCATCACGATCACGCCGCCCACGGCCTCGCCCTCGCCGTCGAGCTCCGACAGGCCGCGGCGCATCTGCGGCCCCAGGTGCACGTCCGCCACATCCCGCAGCAGCAGCGGGGTGCCGCTTTCATTCACCAGCAGCGGCAGCTGGCGCAGGTCCTCCACACTCTGGATATAACCGCTGGCGCGTACCATGTACTCCGCCTCCGCCATTTCCACCACGGAAGCGCCGGACTCGCGATTGCCGCGCTCGATGGCGGTCTGTACCTGGGCCAGGGTGAGGTCGTAGGCGCGCAGGCGCAGGGGATCCACCTGCACCTGGTACTGGCGCACCATACCGCCCACGGTGGCCACCTCCGACACCCCGGGCAGGGTCTGCAGCTCGTATTTCAGGAACCAGTCCTGCAGCGAGCGCAGCTGTGCCAGGTCGTGCTGGCCGCTGCGGTCCACCAGGGTGTAGCTGTAGATCCAGCCGACACCAGTGGCGTCCGGCCCCAGCTCCGGGCGCGCGGCACCGGGCAGGCGCGGGGCCACCTGGCTCAGGTATTCCAGCACCCGGGATCTGGCCCAGTAGAGGTCGACATCGTCGTCGAAAATGACATAAACGTAGGAGTCGCCGAAAAACGAGTAACCGCGCACCGTATGCGCGCCGGGCACGCTCAGCATGGCGGTGGTCAGCGGGTAGGTGACCTGATCCTCCACCACCTGCGGCGCCTGGCCCGGGTAGCTGGTCTTGACGATCACCTGCACGTCGGACAGGTCCGGCAGTGCGTCCACCGGGGTGTGGCGCAGGCTGTAGAGACCGGCGATGGTCATGGCCAATGCACCGATCAGCACCAGCGCGCGGTTGTGCAGGGACCATTGAATGATGCGCGCGATCATTTCTGCGGCTCCTGCTGCACGTCCCGGTCCATTTCACCATGGTCCATGTCGCCGTGATTCATGTCGCCGTGGTCCATCTGTGAGTGGTCCATTTGCTCGTGGCCTTCATGCTCGGGCACCAGGGAGCCACCGGCCAGCGCGCGGGTGGCGATCACTTCGTATTTGCCGTCCTCGCGCTGGCGCATCTGCACCCGCAGGGGCGCGCCGCTTTCCAGCGCCCTGCGCAGCGCCTGCTGTGCCGCTTCCGCCACATAGAAACCCATCACCATGCCGGGCCAGTCCCACTCGGGCACCGGGCCGTGCTCCAGGCGCGCGTAGTGATTGTCGTCGGGCATGCTGAGGACTTTGGCTTCGGCCCAGGCGGTGTCGGCTTTTGCCGACTTTTCACTGCCTTTCGCACTACTTTCGCCTTCGATACGCTGTAGATCGGCGCTGATGCTGGACTCGGAATCCAACAGGAACTGCGCCGAGGTCACCACTTCGGTGCCGGGCTCGATCCCGGCGAGAATCTCGACCTGCTTGCCGAGCTCGCGGCCCACCCGCACCCGCACCGAGCGGTAGCGGCCGCCACCCTCGGCAATCACCAGCCGGTCCATGTCACCGGTGCGGATCAGCGCGCTGCGGGGTACCGTCAGGGTATCCACCTTCGGTCCTTCCAATTGCAGGCGCACGAACATGCCCGGGCGCAGGGATTTGTCCGGGTTGTCCACCAGTACGCGCACGCGCAGGGTGCGGGTCTTGGGGTCCAGGTCCGGCAATATGTGCACGAGCTCACCGGTCCAGGTACGGCCGGGGGCAAAGTCCCCCTGCAGGGTGGCGGTGTCACCCACCTGTATCTGGGCACCCTGTTTCGGGAACAGCTCGCCCTCGATCCACACGGTATCCAGCGGGCCGATACTCATCAGGGTGGTGGCGGGGGTGAGGTACATACCGTCGCGGGCGGCGAACTCGTTCACGTAGCCATCGGTGGGCGAGTAGAGGGTGATGGTCTGACTCACCTCGCGGGATTGGCCCAGTGCGCGCACCTGCTCTGCGGGCACCCCGAGGCTGTCGAGGCGCTCGCGGGTGGCCTCAATCAGGGTGCGGTTGCCACTCTCCAGCGCCGCCACCAGCTCACTCTGCGCCTTGACCAGTTCCGGCGAATAGATGGCAACCAGGGGCTGGCCCTTGCGCACGCGATCCCCCACGGCCTTGACCCAGCTCTTGTGCACCCAGCCACTCAGGCGCGTGTGCACGTGGTGCAGCTTGTCTTCATCCAACTGCACCAGACCCACGGTATCCACTTGTGTCGCCACCGGGCCCTTCTCGGCCACCGCGGTGCGCACGCCCAGGTTGTTTTCCACCTGGGGAGCAATGGACACGGTGCCCGGCTTTGCTTCACCTTCCTCGCCCTCGTAGACCGGGACCAGGTCCATGCCCATGGGCGACTTGCCCGGGCCGTCGCGGCGATAGTTGGGGTCCATGGGCGCGACCCAGTAGAGGATTTTCTTTTCGCCAGCGGCGCCCTGCGCGGTGTCATCGCCGCCGGACAGGCCGCGCCCGACAAGAACCCCCACCACCAGGGCGATGATGGCGAGGGCGACAATCAATACTTTATTCATAACTTGGCAGACCGCTGATTATTTGAGGTTGGCGTCGAGCTCGACGGCGCGGAAGTAACGGATGCGCGCGAGGGCGCGGAAGTAGCCATAGGTGAGGCGCGCGGCGCTGATCTGTGACTCGATATCGTCCATGCGCGCGGCAATGGCTGCTTCCAGATCCGCGGTATTGCTGGCGTAACCCCGCAGCACCGCATCGGCAGTGGCCTGCGCCTGGGGCAGCAGGTATTCGCGGTATTCATCGCGGCGGCGGTCGAGGGTCTGCGCCATGGCCACGGCGCCGTTCAGCTCGGCGTGCAATTGCTGCAACAGGTTCTGGCGCTGCAATATGCCGGCACTCTCGCGCGCGCGGCTGGCGGCGAGGCGCCGGTCCTGGCGGTTCTGGCGGAACAGCGGCAGGTCGAACGACACCATCACGCTGGCGAAGTCCGAGCCGTCGCTCATGGGGGTCCGGTCGCGCTGGCCGTAGGCAAAGTCCACACCGAACTGGGGTTTGTAGGCCTCCTGCGCCAGCGCCACATTGGCGCGCTCCGCGGCCACGCGGGCACTGCTGGCGGCTACCGCCGGGTGCTGCTCGACGATCGCCATGGGCAATGGCAGGGACTGCGCCGCCAGCCAGTCGCGGGTATCCCGCCAGGCCGGCGGCGTGGCATCCAGCGCGCCCCAGGCGGCGCCGCCAATCCAGCGACTGAGGGTGCCGCGAGCGCGATTGATCTCGCCATCCACCGCGGCGATACGGTCGTCCAGTCGCGCCAGCGCCAGCTGCGACTGCAGCAACTGCTGGGACTGGATCTGGGCAGTCGCCAGGCGCGCGCGGTTGTAACCCACCAGTTCCTGCATCCAGCGGCGGTTCTCCGCTAGCAGTTCGCGCACCCGCAACTGCTCGGCCACGGTGAGGTAGGCGGTCGCCACATCGCGCGCCAGCGCCAGTTCCATATCTGCGGCGCCGGCGTAGCCGGCTTCCGCGGTGTGGGCGCCGCGCTCGCCGGCGAGCGCGGCGGAGCCCCCGCGGGGCAGCTTCTGGCTGATGCCAATCACTTTCTGGGTCATCGGCTGGTCGTCGAAGGCGAAGGTGTCGGTGGGCAGGTTCGCAACTCCCAGCTTCACCATCGGGTCCGCCCACTGGGCGTCCGCCACCGCGGTTTCCGCCGCGGCGTCGGCGGCGGCCAGGGCGGCCGCGGTCTGCGGATCCTGCTCCTGTGCCAGTTGGATGGCCATCTCCAGATTGATCGGCACTGTTCCGGCTGCCAGTCCGCCTGCCCGCGCCGGCAGGGCGGTCAACAACGCAGACCACAACGCCAGTAACAACGCCGGTAACAGGCGCAAGGCTGTCGCGCGCACAACAATGTTCATCGGGTAATCCTGTATGTCAGATGCTCGGACGCGCGCAGTTGCGGCGTCGGTTCAGTGAGGCATCAGGCGCGCCGGGGCGGGCGCAACAGGTTTTGCGTCGTGGGGGGAATCGGGGAAGAGGAGGCGCCGGGGTAGGGCGCGGTGTTCATGTCCGGCGGCATCAGCGGATCCTGTGCCACCATCGCCAGGCTGCAGATCCCGCTGGCACAGGTCAGCTGGCACTGCTCAACGGAGAGTTCCGGACCGGTGGAGACCGACTGTGCCGTGTCACAACAGGGCATATCGTGCATTGCACTGCCGTGATCCATCCCGTGGTGGGTGCCTTGAAGGATGTCTTGATGGGTGCTGTGATCCATACCGGCCATCTGGGTATCCGCCGGCGCCTGCGTCGTCATATCGCAGCCAGGGGCGATCGCCAGAGCCAGGCTCTGGGTGGCGAAACTCCACAGGATTGCGATAAGGACCAGTTTGCGCATGGGGGGAATTCTAGGAGACTGGGCAACAAACCGGCAAGCCCTGACCCGGGGCAGGGTCGAGGAATTCGCAACTTTATGCTGAAATTCGTGAAATTTCCCCTGACCCGTACTGGCTAATTAGTACCCAGTTTGTGCTAGAATGCGCCACCCGGCACAAGTGGCAGGTACTCCTGTCTCGATAGAGAGCAGCCGGATCAATAAATCTAAGAATTTGTGAGCACGCGCGATGTCCGCCATAGATGAAGAGCCGCAACCCAGCGGTACCCTGACCCTGCAAACCCAGTCCATGCCCCGGGACACCAACCCCCAGGGTGACGTCTTTGCCGGCTGGCTGATGTCGCAGATGGACGTGGCCGGTGCCATCCTCGCCCAGAGCATTGCCCGCGGCCGTGTCACCACGGTTGCCGTCGGCAGCATGGTATTCCTGCGCCCGGTACCGGTGGGTTCCACCGTCAGCTGCTACGCGGAAACCCTGGAAGTGGGCCGCTCGTCCATCAAGACCCTGGTGGAAGTCTGGCTGACCCGGGTGGATACCGGTGAGCAAGTAAAGGTCACCGAAGGGGAATTCGTCTTCGTCGCCATCGACGACCGCGGGCGCACCCGTCCGATCCCCTGATTCCCATACCCCCCATTACCGCCGGGATCATGGGCATTGAGGTTGTCGCCTCAATGCACCCCGCGTACTTCCGGCAGCACCACGCCCAGACTGCGCAGCTGCGCCGCCAGTTGCGGATCGCCGGATTCGCGCCAGCGCTGGAACAGCTGCAGGATGTCTGTCGCGTCCATCTCCCGTCCGCGGCCGCAAGCCGCCGCCACCAGCTCCAGCAACCGTGCAAAACGCCCGGCGAGTTCGCTGAACACCCGGCGGTTGTGGCGGGCGTTTTCCCCCAGGTAGTCGTAGGCGCCGCCGCCCATGCCGATAAAGTAATCCCGGCTTATCCCGCGGCGGCGGTAGTTTTCCGGAAACAGCGCGCCCATAAACAGCGCCAGGTCGCCCAGCTGGCGCAGGATCAGGCAGCGGTGGTAGTGATTGTCGACCTCCACCGCGTCCCGGTACAGCAGTGCCAGCGGGCGGATGGAGAGCTCCCCCTCATCAAAGCTGAACACCTGGCCGCTGTCCCCAAAGCGCGCCAGCAGGCTGCCCAGGTACCAGAGGGTTTCCTCCTGCGGGCGCGGGTCGAGATCCTCGGCACCGGCCTGCAGGCGCTCGCGGAAAAAGTCCGCCAGCGTGTTTTCAAAGGTGGTTTGCGATACGGACGGCATCTGCTCCTCCTTTACACATCGGTCACTACAACTATAAATCCGCCTTTATCCCGCTTCTATTTTTCGACCCCGGATTTTTATAAAAATTTTTTATAAGAACGGGTTTTTGGCCCCCTTGAAAATCCTCTGGCCGCTCCTATTTCCGCGATTGTCGGAAGGGCAAGCCAGGCCCTTCCCGGCAAACCAACCTTTAACCATTGAAACATCCAAATGCTTATTGGGAGGAAATCCGATGAGTATCAAACCGCTCTACGACCGGGTGGTTGTGAAACGCCTTGCCGCCGAGACCACCACCAAAGGTGGCATCGTCATTCCGGACAAGGCTGCCGAAAAACCCACCCAGGGAGAAGTGATTGCCACCGGTAGCGGCGCACCGCTGGACAATGGCGAACTGCGCCCCCTGGCCGTCAAGGTGGGAGACCGGGTGCTGTTTGGCCAGTACGCCGGCACTGAAATCAAACACGACGGCGAGACCTACCTGATCGTGAAAGAGTCCGACATCCTCGCCGTACTGGAGCAAGTGGAACAGAAAAAAGAGGAGCAAGCCGCATGAGTGCCAAGGTCATCAAATTCTCCGACGACGCCCGCGAACGTATGCTGGCGGGCGTAAACATTCTCGCCGACGCGGTGAAGGCCACCCTTGGCCCGAAAGGTCGCAACGTGGTGCTGAGCAAAAGCTTCGGCGCCCCGCGGGTGACCAAGGACGGCGTGTCCGTAGCCAAGGAAATCGCGCTCAAGGACAAGTTCCAGAATATGGGCGCGCAGATGGTGAAAGAGGTGGCCTCCAAGACGGCCGATGTGGCCGGTGACGGCACCACCACTGCCACCGTGCTGGCCCAGGCGCTGCTGCGCGAGGGACACAAGTCCATCGCCGCCGGCATGAACCCCATGGACCTGAAGCGCGGCATCGACACCGCGGTCAAGGCCGCGGTGGAAGAGCTGGCGAAACTGGCCAAGCCCTGCGACGACACCAAGGCCATCGGCCAGGTGGGCACCGTGTCTGCCAACTGGAACGAAGACATCGGCCAGATCATTGCCGAGGCCATGGAAAGAGTCGGGCGCGATGGCGTGATCACCGTGGAAGAGGGCAAGTCCCTCAACAACGAACTGGAAGTCGTGGAAGGCATGCAGTTTGACCGCGGTTACCTGTCGCCCTACTTCATCACCAACCAGGAAAAAATGCAGGCGGAACTGGATAACCCCTACATCCTGCTGTTCGACAAAAAGATCAGCAACATCCGCGACCTGCTGCCACTGCTGGAATCCGTCGCCAAGGCCGGACGCCCGCTGGTGCTGATTGCCGAGGATATCGAAGGGGAAGCCCTGGCTACCCTGGTGGTGAATAGCCTGCGCGGCATCATCAAGGTGGCCGCCGTGAAAGCCCCGGGCTTCGGCGACCGCCGCAAGGCCATGCTGGAGGATATCGCCACCCTCACCGGCGGTACCGTGATCTCCGAAGAACTCGGCCTGACCCTGGAAAAGGCGCAGCTGGAACAGCTGGGCAGCGCCAAGCGCGTGGTCATCAGCAAGGACAACACCGTGGTGGTGGACGGTGCCGGCGACAAGAGCGCCATCGACAGCCGCGTGAAACAGATCCGCGCGGAAATCGAAGCCTCTACTTCCGACTACGACAAGGAAAAACTGCAGGAGCGTGTGGCCAAACTGGCCGGCGGTGTGGCGGTGATCAAGGTGGGTGCCGCCACCGAAGTGGAAATGAAGGAGAAAAAGGACCTGGTGGACGACGCCTTCCACGCGACCCGCGCGGCGGTGGAAGAGGGCATTGTGGCCGGCGGTGGCCTGACCCTGGTGCGGGTTGCCGACAGCCTGCGTAAAAACGGCCTTAAGGGCGCCAACGATGACCAGCAGGTGGGGATCAATATCGCCCTGCGCGCAATGGAGGAACCCTTCCGGCAGATCATCGCCAATGCCGGCGTGGAAGGCAGCGTGGTGCTGAACAAGGTGCGCTCGAACGACGGCGCCAACTATGGCTACAACGCCCAGACCGGAGAGTACGGCGATATGCTGGAATTCGGCATCATCGACCCCGCCAAGGTCACCCGTTCCGCGCTGCAGAACGCGGGCTCCATCGCCGGACTGATGCTGACCACCGAAGTGATGGTGGCGGACAAGCCCGAGGATAAGAAAGCAGAGGCTGGGGCGGACGCCTACGACTTCTGATTCTCCAACACTCCGACCCCAGTGCGATTCTTTTCGGGGCCGCAAGGCCCCTTTTTTATTCCATCGCCTTTTGTTCCATTGCCGCGTAAATCGCGGACACCACTTCGCCGTAACGACCAACCGCAAAGAAATCACCGATAAATTTTCCGGTATTGCTTCCGGTTCTTATTACCGGCGAGTGCTTTTTATTGGTGAGCAGCACTATTCCCAGGTTGTACTCCGGGTCTATGACGGTGAGGGTGCCAGTCCAGCCGGTATGGCCATAGGCGCGGCGGCTGGCGTGCTCTCCAAACATCCATTGCATAGTGTCGTCACCATTGGTCCGCCAGCCCAGCGCAAATGTGGGATCGGCATCGGATGGTGTGGTGAATGTACGGATCGACTCCGGATCAAACAATAAGACCGGGCCATAACCGCCGCCGTTCAGCATTACCTGGAGCAGAACCGCCAGATCACCGGCAGTGGAAAACAGGCCCGCATGCCCAGCAACCCCACCCATGGAATAAAACGCTTTTTCATCGTGGACCTCGCCACGCAGCGTATCGGTACGGATATTGGGAAATGAGATGATGCCGCCGCGAGTATTGCCCTGCAGTTCGGTTGCGGCAAAGTCTGCCGTTGCAAATCCCTTCTGCAAGGGATTAAAGTGGGTGTGGGCCAACCCTAGAGGTGCATAGATGGATTCTTCGACATATTCGTCGAGCTTCTGGCCGCTAATTCGCTCAATAATCAGTCCCAGCAGCATGTAGTCCACGTCGCTGTAGACGTTGTCGGTTCCCGGCGGGTAAACGAGAGGCGTGCGCGAAAGCATGCGGTTGGTTGTGCTTCTGGTCTGGGAATAAAGCCCCTTGGCCACAGCCTGATTGTGGTATTGCGGGTCTGGCATAAAGCCGGCGCTGTGGTGCAACACATCTTCGACGGTCAACAGGTCCTTGCCACGAATTGGATCACTCTCCGTATCCCGGAACTCCGTTACATAGTCCTGCACTTTGGCATGAAGGTCCAGCCGCCCCTCACTCACCAGCTTTTGCAATGCAAAATTGGTTGCGTACATTTTTGTGTTGGAGGCCAGATCAAACAGCGTGCCAGAGGTCATCGGCACGAATGTTTCAAGCGGCTCAGCACCGGCAAACTTCTGCCGATAGCCGTAACTGGTGTTCCTGACGATTTTGCCATCGCGAATAATCAACAACACAGCGCCGGGGAATCCAGCGGCGACGTCGCGGGTAATAAGGGCATCCAGCTCTTTCAGCTTGCGTGCGGAGAAACCGGCATCTTCCGGCGAGGTCACTGCACGCAATTCGGGGAAGCCTTTTGCTTCTGCGGAATCGGCGAGGCTCGGTAGCGTTGTGCACAACAGGGTACAGGCAAATGCCCAGTAAATCGCTCCCCTGGCCAGATGTCTCATCCCTATCTCCATTCGCTATTTATCGTCATTGAGAAACCAATGCGAGCCAGCATTGTTGCAGATGCGCGATTTCTGTGCCAGCGAACAGGAGGCGCGGAACGATTACTCTGGCGCTACATCACGCTTCTGGTAATACGCAATTTCATTGATGCGGTGGTAGAGGATTAACTGGGAAAAGCGAGCATCGGGTTAACGTCAAGCCGCACGACACAGCAGCTTTTACAGTGAGAAAGCGTATCCCGCGGTAAACCCTCCCCAGGGGCCAAATTCCCTGTCGGGGCTTCTGTCCGGGTCTTCGATATAAGACACACCCACAGAAAAATTGAAATTAAGACCTGTGGATCCTTTTAAGCGATACCCTATTCCAACACCGGCGGCCCGACCCATTTCATTTTCATCTTGATCGCCACAGTTAATACAAGGTGTTATATCTTCGCCGGTCCAGTTTGCGTATCCCGCACGGTAGAAAACTGAAGAGCGGCCCGGATTGTTGTAGTAGGTGAATGCGTAAGTTTCCGGCATCCCAAAGCTGAAGCCAAAGTGCCCGTGCTGGTACTCCACAGCATACAGCCCCTGCATTGGATCAATACCGATACGTAAATCCAGCGCACGGTGGACTTCCTCAGCAACCTGCTTCCCCGCATCCGCACTCGCCAATTCCGCCGATGCCAGAAAAATCCCCATTGAAAAAAAGACAGAATTCAACCCAAATTTATTCATTATTTTTATCAAACTTCCTAAAAAATATTTTCCAAAGTAATTATGTTTCTGCGCAAGATAGAATATGACTGATTAATGCTTCCCGAGATTCCGGGTTCGGTAATAGGCTTCTTCGCTGATCCGGTGATAGGGAATGACTTGGGACTCAAATTCCTTGAATGCCTCATACACACGACCAAACTGCGGATCTTTCGCCGCAGTTTTTTCCATGATGTCCTGATTGATGGTCTTCAGATGCGCGATCACGTCGTCCGGCAGTCGGCGCAGTTCCACACCGTGCTCTTCCACCAGCTCTTTCAGGGCGCGATTGTTGCGCGCGGTGTATTCGTCGAGCATGTCCTGGTTGGCGTCGCGGGCGGCGGTGCGCACGATGGCCTGGAGGTCTTCGGGCAGTTTTTCGAATGCGGTCTTGTTGATGATGATTTCGAGGATCGAACCCGGCTCATGCCAGCCGGGGTAGTAGTAGTATTTGGCGATCTGGTGAAAACCGAAGGCGAGGTCGTTGTAGGGGCCGACCCATTCGGTGGCATCGATCACACCGGTCTGTAAAGCGGTGTAGAGTTCACCACCGGGGATGGTGACGGCGGTACCGCCGGCGCGATTCAGCACTTCGCCGCCAAGGCCTGGAATGCGCATCTTGAGACCCTTCAGGTCCTCCACCGAATTGATTTCCCTGTTAAACCAGCCCGCCATCTGCACGCCGGTGGAGCCGCCAGCCATGGGGATCAGGTCAAACGGTGCGTAGAGCTCTTCCCACAGTTCCTGTCCGCCACCGTAATGCAGCCAGCCGTTCATTTCCTGGGCGTTCAACCCAAATGGTACTGCGGTAAAAAACTGTGCGGCAGGGACCTTGCCCTTCCAGTAATAGGCCGCGCCGTGGCCCACCTGCGCCGCGCCATCGGAGACCGCGCCGAACACACCCATGGCCGGCACCAGTTCGCCGGCACCGTAGACCTTGATTTTCAGGCGGCCGTTGGACATGGCTGCCACTTTTCTGGCAAAGCGCTCGGGCGCACTGCCGAGGCCGGGGAAGTTTTTTGGCCAAGTGGTGACCAGCTTCCACTCGAAGGTCTGCTGGCCCGAATTTTTCAGGTGAGAGTTCTCGATGGAGGCGACGGTCTGTACCTGGTCGGAGCGGGACACCACCAATGCGCCGAAGGTGAGTACCAACAGCGCGAGCAGGCCGAGGATGACAGGGGGATACCAGTTTATTTTTTTCATGTCCGTTTGAATTTTTATTCTTTATTTTATGGCGTCATCCCGGCATTGGCCGGGATGACCCTATTGGCGATTAAAGGGGCTGTAACTTGGCCATGGATACTACCAGCCATTTGCTGCCGGCGTCGTCGAAGTTGACCTGCACCCGCGCGCGCGGGCCGGAGCCTTCAAACTGGACCACCGTGCCCTCACCAAATTTGGCGTGGTCCACACGGCCGCCCAGCGCCAGGGGTGGCAGGTCGTCGTCGAACTCGGGGGCCGGGTCGGAGAACTGGCCGACACCGCCACCGAACTTGCCGTAGTTGGGCTGGAACAGGGGTTTGGAGATCTCGGTCTTGAGCCGCACCTCGTGGATATATTCCACCGGGATTTCACTCACAAACCGCGATGGCTTGTTGTACGTCTCGCTGCCGAACAGGCGGCGGCTTTCGGCGTAGGTGATATACAGCTTCTGCATCGCGCGGGTGATACCCACGTAACACAGGCGCCGCTCCTCCTCCATGCGCCCGGGCTCCTGCGCCGACATCTTGTGCGGGAAGAGGTTTTCCTCTACGCCGGCCATAAACACCAGTGGGAACTCGAGGCCCTTGGCGGAGTGCAGGGTCATCAGCTGCACCGCATCTTCAAATTCGTCCGCCTGGCCCTCGCCGGCGTCCAGCGCGGCGCTGTCGAGGAACTGGTTGATCAGTGGAATCTCTTCCTCATCCACCGCCTCGCCATCGGCATCGACCGTGGGGATGCCGTCGAAGGCGCGACAGGCGCTGACCAGTTCCTGCAGGTTTTCCACCCGCGTCTGGCCCTTCTCGCCCTTTTCCTTGCCGTGGAAGTCGATCAAACCGGTCTGCTCGATGGCCATCTCGGCGATATGGTCGAGGGTCTTGTCGGTGCTCTCCTCGTCCAGCGCGTCGATGAGGCTGAGGAAATTGGCCAGCGCATTGCCGGCGCGGGCAGCGAGGACTTTCTGCTGCAGCATCTTCGCCGCCGCATCCCACATGGAGCTGCCGTGCTCGCGGGCAAACTCCCGCACCAGCTCCACGGTGCGCGCGCCGATGCCGCGGGTGGGAGTATTCACTACCCGCTCAAAGGAGGTGTCGTCGTGGCGGTTGGTGATGAGGCGCATGTAGGACAGCGCGTTCTTGATCTCCATGCGCTCGTAGAAGCGCTGGCCCCCGTAGATGCGGTAGGGCACCTGCTCCCGCAGCAGCCCTTCTTCCAGCACCCGCGACTGGGCGTTGGAGCGGTACAGGATGGCGATACTGTCGCGGCGGTTGCCGTCGCGCACCCAGTCCTTGATGCGCTCGACGATAAAGCGCGCTTCGTCCTGCTCGTTGTAGGCGGAGTAGAGCGAAATGGGCTCGCCCTTGTCGCCCTCGGTCCACAGCTCCTTGCCGAGGCGGCCGGAATTGTGCGCGATCACCGCATTGGCCGCGTTCAGGATGGTGCTGGTGGAGCGGTAGTTCTGCTCCAGGCGCACCGTCTGCACGCCTTTCAGGTCCGCCTCGAAGTGCTGGATATTCTCGATCTTGGCACCGCGCCAGCCGTAGATGGACTGGTCGTCGTCGCCCACCGCGGTGATGTGGCACTGGTCGCCGGCCAGCAGGCGCAGCCAGGCGTATTGAATGGTGTTGGTATCCTGGAACTCGTCCACCAGGATGTAGGGGAAGCGGCGGCGGTAGTGGGCGAGAATGCTGTCGTTGTTCAGCAGCAACTCGTGGGCGCGCAGCAGCAGCTCGCCAAAGTCCACCACCCCGGCACGCTGGCAGGCCTCTTCGTAAGCGCCGTAAATCCGCACCATGGTCTGCAGCCAGGGGTCACCGGTGAGCTGGATATACTGCGGGCGTATGCCCTCATCCTTCTGCGCACCGATCCACCACTGGGTCTCCCGCGGGGACCACTTCTTCTCGTCCAGACCCAGCTCGTTCTGCACCCGCTTGATCAGGCGCAGCTGGTCATCAGAATCGAGTATCTGGAAGTTCTGCGGCAGCCTGGCCTCCTGCCAGTGGGCGCGCAGCAGGCGGTGGGCGAGACCGTGGAAGGTGCCCACCCACATGCCGAAGGTATTTACCCCCAGCAGTTCCTCGATGCGCCCGCGCATCTCGCGCGCGGCCTTGTTGGTAAAGGTCACGGCCATGATGGAGTAGGGCGAGGCCCCCTCCACCTGCATCAGCCAGGCGATACGGTGCACCAGCACACGGGTCTTGCCCGAGCCGGCGCCGGCCAGAACCAGTTGGTGTCCCGGCGGCGCGGCCACGGCCTCGCGCTGGGGGTCATTGAGGGGGTCTAAGAGTTCAGATACGTCCATGGGGGCGGATTGTATCAGGGGTAGGGGGAGAGCTGGGTATATAAACAGGGTTTTGTGGTACGTACAATTTGGGTTCGGTGGCGGGCCTGCTACCGGGTAGTGCTTTGCGGGACACGAGCTAGGCGCCCCCCTTAACCCATCCCTGGGGGCTCGGCTGCGGCCGTCCTGGCCGCAGACGGTCCCGCAAAGCACTACCCGGTATCAGTCCCTTAGCATTTGCTTCTGTGGATCGGTTCAAAACTTGTTCATCCACAGAAATCCAAAGCGAAGGTGGTGGTGCCGGTGGGCCTATGCGGGACCTTCTGCGAGAGGGACCTCGCAGAAGAGCCCCCAGGGATGGGTTCACGGCGTGTCCCGCATAGGCCCACCGGTGCCAGCACCGCCAACAGGCCCAAAACAAGCCAAGGCTCGCCAGCACCGAGCCATGCCGCTAAACTGCACAACTTGAACCAGAGAAGGTGTTGTCGTGAAGCCAGCGGAAGTCACGCAGAAGATCAGCGAACAGCTGAGTTCCATGCGCAAATCTGAGCGTAAAGTCGCAGAGTATATCCTCGCCAATCCGGGTGAAATCATTCATATGCGGATCGTCGATCTCGCCACCGAGGCCCAGGTGAGCGAGCCCACCGTGGTGCGCTTCTGTCGTGCCGTGGGCTGTTCCGGCTTCCAGGAGTTCAAGCTCAACCTGGCCCAGCAGTTGGCCTCCAGCCCCAGCTTCGGCCAGATCGCCGTCACCGAAACCGACACCATCGCCGAATACAAGCGCAAGGTGTTCGACTCCACCGTCGACACCCTGCTCAACGTGCGCGACAAGATCGACGGCCGTGCCCTCGAAGCCGCCGTAGCCGCCATTGCCGCGTCCAAACGGGTCGAATTCTTCGGTTTCGGCGCCTCCGGGGCCGTCGCCGCCGACGCCCAGCACAAATTCTTCCGCCTGCAGATGGCCACCGCCGCCCACTCCGACCACCATATGCAGAGCATGTCCGCCATGAGCATGCAGCCCGGCGATGTGGTGGTCGCCATCTCCCAGAGCGGCCGCACGACCTCGCTGCTGCGCTCCATGGAAATGGCCAAACAGCAGGGCGCCACGGTGATCGGCCTCGGCCCGAGCGGCTCGCCCATGACCCGCCAGGCCAGCATT
>Ga0207814_100296_pt1 | contig 37155 bp, 35 predicted proteins | sample TtaePargueraPR_7_FD_187755 | JGI IMG/M metagenome (GOLD analysis project Ga0207814, IMG submission 187755) | Aerobic enrichment media microbial communities from Bioluminiscent Bay, La Parguera, Puerto Rico - Tt and P1 (2) (SPAdes) | ecosystem: Environmental > Aquatic > Marine > Unclassified ... | reverse complement strand
CTGACAATGCTACTATGGAGGCAGGGCGAGGTTCATGGCTGGATAACATGCCAAGGCCTCAGCTGCTATTTTCAGCTTCATCCCCCCGCAAGCAGCTTCGACGCCAAAGAACTGCAGTTTGGGCTGAGAATTGACCTGATATCGTACCTTTCCTTGAGCCGCTTCGTTGCGAGCTTGGATGAAGTCATTTCCAACCTTATGGCGCCAGCTCCTGCGAACATCCTAGAGCAATATCGGCGGCTAAAAATTACAGCGCCGTCCGTTGACGGCGTGGCTGCCACAATGTTGCGTGACGCCGACGCCCTAGCCACACTGGAATAACGCCTCGCAAACTCTGATGCGGATTTGCCTTGTCAGGCACATGGGTGATGTCGGGTTTCGCTCGGACATTTCCGAAAGCCGCCTGACAGCAACCCACCCCAAATCAGCCATTCAGGTACAGAGCCGGCCTAGATCCCGCCCCAGCCTCTACGGCGTTTGATCCCACCTGGTTTTGCCGTTTCTGATCCACACATTGTCGGTCTTTCGCGACATATTGTATGAAATAATTGACTCTGTGTCTTGTTTCGCATACTTTGCGCCCAAGTGATAGGACATGGATTTGTGAGATGACCTCGAAGGAAATGATGGCCTGGGTGCAGTTGCTGGGCGTTGCTGTGGTGGGGGGCTGGCTGGGCTGGGATGCGCTCAATGGCGGGGCGGTGGGCTCGGCGGCCGAGATTGCGCAGAAGCTGCTTTGGGCGGTTGGGGCCATGATCGGGTTCAATATTGTGGGCGCGATCATCGGGACCATTGTGGTGTCGATTGCCCAGCGCGAGGAACTCAAGGATGAACCCTCTGACGAGCGCGACCACCTGGTTTCGGCCAAGAGCCAGCGCAACAGCGCGATAGCCACCTCGATCCTGGCGGCGCTGGCCCTGATCCCGCTGGCCATGGGGGTCGATGTGACCCTGGCCATATATGCCCTGTTCGTGGCTCCCGTGGCCGGTGGCACGATCAATGCGGCATCCGAACTCTATTACTACCGGACGATGTAAGCGCGATGGGCAAGGGACAAGCCAATGTCAGCAATACCATCCGCACGCTGCGCTTTCATGCCGGGGAGATGACCCAGGCGGCGCTGGCCGAGAAAGTGGGCGTGACGCGCCAGACAATCGTGGCCATCGAACAGGGGCGCTATTCGCCCTCGCTGGAAGTGGCCTTCCGCATCGCCCATGTGTTCGGCGTTGGCATCGATGAGGTGTTCAAATGGACGCCGCCCGAGGCCGACGGGGCCTGAGCCGGGCCGGCGCCTGAACCGACTGATACTAGGCGAGCAATCCGACGCGGCCGCCGGTCGCGCGCGCAAACACGCCAGGGAGACAGGCCAATGAAAGTTGCCGCGCAAGACCGCTATGGCGGCCCCGAAGTCATCAGCATTGTCGAGCGCGCCAAGCCGGTGCCGGGGGCCGGCGAAGTGCTGGTGGCGGTGCATGCCAGCACGGTGACGCTGGCCGACTGCGCCTTCCGCAAGGCTGATCCGTTCATCGTGCGGTTCTTCGGCGGCCTGTTCCGGCCCAAGCTCGACGTGCTGGGGGATGACATTGCCGGGGTGGTGGCGGAAGTCGGGCCCGGCGTGACCCGCTTTGCGGCGGGTGACCGCGTCCATGGCTGTACCGGGGCGAGCCTCGGGGGCATGGCCGAATATGTGTGCGTCAAGGAGAGCGCGGCCCTGGTCAAGGTGCCCGAGGGGGTGGACCTGATTCCGCTGGGCGGCATGAGCTACGCTTACCTGACTGCCATGCCGTTCATCCGTGACGAGGCGAAGGTGAAGCCGGGCGACCATGTGCTGATCAATGGCGCGGCCAGCAGCGTGGGCGCAATGGCGGTGCAACTGGCGCGGCATTTCGGTGCCGAAGTGACGGCGGTGGCCTCGGCACGGCATCGGGCGCTGGTGGAGCGGCTCGGTGCCAATCACTTCATCGACCGGCAGAGCGCTGATTTCACCCATATTAGCGGGGCCTATGACGTGGTGTTCGACGCGGTGGGCAAGTCGGGCTTCAAGGACAGCGCGGCGTGCCTGAAGCCGGGCGGGATCTACCTCACGACGGTACCGAGCTGGGGCATTTTCTGGTTGATGCTGACCGGGGGCCGGCGCGGCAGCAAGCGGGGCAGGCTGGCCACGACCGGGCTCAGGGCCGAGACGGACAAGCTCAAGGACCTCCACATCCTCAACCGGCTGCTGGAGCAGGGAGCGATCCGGCCGGTGACGGACCGGACATTTCCGCTCGACCAGATCGTGGAGGCGCACCGCTATGTGGAGCGGGAGGTGAAGGCCGGCGATGTGGTGGTGACCATGCCGGTGGCTGAGGCCCCGCTGTTGCTGCCGGGCGGGGGACAGCAAGCGCCGGCGTGAGGGCGCTCAGGCCTCGAAACTCACCAGCACCTGGGTGCCGGGGCCTTCGCCATGGGTGACATCGGCCTCAAGACTGGACGCCATGGCCTTGACGATGCGGCTGCCAAGGCCGGTGCCTTGCGGGCGACCGGCGCCAGTCCAGCCGATGCCGTCGTCCTCGACCACAAGGCGCACCCTGGTCCCGTCGCGGCGGACGCGCACGCGAACCTCGCCGGGCTCGCGGCCAACATAGGCATATTTAAGCGCATTGGTGACCAGTTCGGTGACGATGACCCCCAGGGAAGCGACCTTTTCGGTGGGCAGGGGGAAGCCTTCGACGTCCAGGCGGATGCTGGCGGTGCGGCCATCGGCCTGCAGGGAGTTTTCCAAATCGCCGACCAGGCTGTTGAGATAGTCGCCCAATTGCACGGTGCGGACGTCGTCGGAGGTGTAGAGGTGGCGGTGCACCCCGGCGATGGCCTGGATGCGCATCTGGGTTTCAGCCAGGGCGCGCTTGGCCTCGGGGTCCTCGACCGCGTTCGATTGCAGGCCGACAAGCGCGGCGACCATGGCCAGGGAATTGCCGACGCGGTGATTGACCTCGCCGAGCAGCATTTCGGCGCGCTCGCGGGCTTCCTGGGTTTCGCGCTCCGCCTTGGCCTTGGCGCGGCTGAGGCGCACATGCTCGATGGCGTGGTCGATGGCCGCCACCAATAGCGGCATGAAGTCCTCGGAACCGGACTTGGGCACGAAATCTGTGGCGCCGGCCTTGAGGGCATTGACCGCGATCGACATTTCCGAGGAGGCGGTGACATAGACCGTGGCGGGGCGGTCCTCCATGCCTTCCATGCCGTTGAGGACATCCAGGCCCGTGCCGGTGGGCAGGTAATGGTCGAGCGCCACCACATCGATGCCACCCTGGCGGATGATGTCGAGGCCCTCTTCGCCGGTGGGGGCGTGATCGAAATTGTAGCCGCGCCGCTGCATGGCCTTCTCGACCAGGCGGATCAGGCCCGGATCGTCATCGATATACAGAACATGCGGCGTGCGGTTGGGCATCGATCAGTCGGTCTCGGGGATCTGCATGACGGAGAAGAACAGGCCCAGCTGCTTGATGGCATTGGCAAAGCCATCATAGTCCACCGGCTTGGTGATGTAGACATTGGCGCCCAGGTCGTAGCAGCGCTGGATTTCGCGCTGGTCGTCGGTGGTGGTCAGCACCACGACCGGCGAGCGCTTGGTGTGTTCGTTGCCCTTGACCTTTTCGAGAATGTCGATGCCGGTCATGTCGGGCAGGTTGAGGTCGAGCAGCACCAGCAATTGCCGGCCCTTGTTGACCAGGCCCGAGCCATCGGGGCCGAGCAGATAGGCCAGGGCATCGGTGCCATTGGTGAAGGGCACAATCTCATTGGCGACACCGGCGCGGCGGATGTTTTTCTCAATGAGACGGGCGTGTCCGTCGTCGTCCTCGACCATGATGATGGTGACGGGCCGTGCGTTATTCATGCGCCTAGTCTCCCGATGAAGCCGCGGGAATCGCGCGGCAGATTGATGATGAACGTGGTGCCTTCGCCCAGTCTGGACGTCAATGTAACGTCGCCGCCCAGGCTGCGCACCATGGTACGAACATGGGCCAGGCCAATGCCTTCACCCGGATTGTTCTGGGACCCGGAGCGCCGGAACAGCTCGAACACACGCTCGTGGTCGGTTTCGGCGATGCCGCGGCCATTGTCCTCGATCTCGATGATCACCCGGTTGCCCGGAACATGGCGGGCCCGGATGCTGACACGGAGCGGGCGGCCCGGCTCCTGGTATTTGATGGCATTGTCGAGCATGTTGCCCAGGATCTGCTCGATCGAGAGGCGATCGGTAATCATCTTGCCGACGCGAATGTCGGACTGGATGTCCCCATCATTGTCGGCCACCTGATGGTGCACGGCGGCGGCGCTGGTCTCGACCACTTCGGACAGCTCGACCGGTTCGGGGTTGAGCTGGCGCCGGCCCTCGCGGGAAATCTTGAGGATGGCGTTGATCAAGCCGTCCATCTTGCGGGTGGCGGCGCGGATGAAGGTGATGGCCTCCGGCAGGTCCTCGGTGGCCGCGAGACGGGCCTGGCTGGCCACCGGGTCGGCCTCATCGACCGGCTGGGTGTCCATATAGGACCTGACCTCTTCGACGCTGGTCTCGAGCTCGGCGGTAAAGCCCATGATGTTGACCAGTGGCGCGCGCAGATCGTGGGTAACGATATAGGCGAAGCGCTGGATTTCCTCATTTGCCTTGCCCAGGTCGGAGGTGCGTTCGCGCACCCTTTCCTCAAGACTGGCATTGGCTTCCTCCACGGCGCGGCGGGCATTGGCCAGTTCCTGGGTATAGCTGAGCACGGCCCAGATGGCCCCGGCGACGACCATCAGGATGACCAGGCCGCCAATGAGTGACACCAGGCGCAAGGCTTCGCCGGTCGAGCGCTGGTTGCCGACTCCTTCGACAAGTCGATTGTCGACGGCGGTGATGAGAGCGTCGATGAAGCCCATGATGGCTGTCATCGCCTGCTGGCCCTCGTCGGTGCGGACGCGTGCAATCGCCTCTGCGACTTCGTTGGAGCGCGCCAGGGCAATGGTGGTGTCCATTTCCTTGAGCTTGAAGGTAACGTCCGCCTCCAGTTGGCGAACCGGTTCGGCGGCGACGTCGTAGGGGGCGAGCACCTGTTTTAGGGCCTCCACCTGTTCAAGCGCGCGCGGACGAGCCTGCTGGTAGGGTTCGAGATAGGTCTCTTCCAGAGTGAGCAGATAGCCGCGCTGGCTGGATTCCATGTCCAGCAGCGAGGCGCGCAGATCGACAGCGGCGCGCCGGGCGATGCGCGCTTCGGTGACCTCGTCCAGATAGACCTGGGAGCGATCGGCGAGCCAAACGCTCGTGCCGACGATTCCCACGAGCGCCAAGAGGCCGACAAGCAGCAAAATGGCGGTGGACCGCACGAATGTCTTGCTCGTTATCGGCATGAGTTCCCCGGAGTGGCCAGACCTTCATCGCCCGAACGCGGGTTGAGGGCAATATGCATAGATTAAGTCGCAGGCGAAAAACTATTGGCCCAGAAGGCGCGACCGGACGCGCATGGGAAACAGAATCTTAAGCGTCACTGTGCAAGATCGGCGATCAGTTTAAGTAACCGGTCTGCCGGCCGGAGTGGAGTGTTAGCGGATATGGGCAAGCCTTCCCTGCCCGAAACCGAGGAGCCGGGCGGACCGCATGTGCCCGTACTGCTGGAGGAGGTGCTGGCGGCGCTGATGCCGGTGGCCGGCCGTCGCATCGTCGATGGAACCTTCGGGGCAGGGGGATATTCGCGGGCGCTTCTGGAAGCAGGTGCGGACGTTATCGGCATCGATCGCGACCCTTCGGTCATGCCGCATGTTGACGCCCTCAAGGCCGATTTTCCTGATCGCTTCTCATTTGTGGCTGGCACATTCTCTGAGCTGGACAATCTGGTCGCAGACCTCGGCACGGTCGATGCGGTCGTGCTCGATATCGGTGTCTCCTCGATGCAGCTCGATCAGGCAGATCGCGGTTTTTCCTTCATGCGCGAGGGGCCCCTCGACATGCGTATGAGCCGCGCCGGAACGAGTGCTGCGGATCTGGTCAACGGGCTGGAAGCCGACGCCTTGGCCAATCTGCTCTATGCCTTTGGCGAGGAGCGAAAGTCGCGGCGCATTGCCCAGTTTATCGTGGCCGCGCGTCAGGATGCCCCAATCGCCACGACGCTGGAGCTGGCCCGCATTGTCGAGAAGGCCATTGGCCGCAAACCGGGTGACGCCCATCCGGCAACGCGCACGTTCCAGGCGCTGCGGATCGCCGTCAATGGTGAGTTCGACCAATTGGTTGAGGGCCTGTTCGCGGCCGAGCGCCTGCTGAGAGAAGGCGGACGGCTTGCCGTGGTGAGTTTCCATTCGCTCGAGGACCGCATCGTCAAGCGCTTCTTTGATCCGGACAAGGGCGGGCCGACCGCTTCGCGCCATCTGCCGCAGGTGGAAACGGCCCCGCGGCGTTGGCATCCGGTTGCCAAGGCGGTGAAGTCCGGCAAAGCCGAACTGGCGCGCAATCCACGTGCCCGGTCCGCGGTACTGCGCAGCGGTGTGCGAACCGGCGAACCAGCACGCGATGTTGATCTAACAGGCCTGGGTGTTCCGCAAATCAGGGGCGCCGCATGATCCGCAATCTCAATATTTTCCTCCTGTGTGTGTCGGTTCTCATGCTGGCTGGGGTCTATGCGCTCAAGTTCTCCATCGAGGGCACTGCGTCCGAACGCAGCGCGCTGGTTGCCCATATCGAGGAGCAGGAAGGGCAACTCTCGCTGCTCAAGGCCGATTGGGCGGTATTGAACCAACCCGGACACATCGACCCCATCGTGAAGCGCCACCAGGCGGAACTGGCGATCGGTCCGGTGCAACAGGAACAGTTTGGCTCCTTCACGGCGCTGCCCATGCGCCCGGCCAAGCCGGACACTGCCGCAATGGACGCGCTGTTCGCGGCCATTACCGAGGGGATCGACCCGATCGATGCCATTCTCCAGATGGAGGGCATCGAATAATGGCCGTTGCCGCGGAAGACTTCGCCCAGACGATTGCCCTCGATGGCGCGCGCAAGCAGCGCGGAAACCTGACCCAGGCCCGTATCCGCTGGATGGTGCTGGCAGTGGTGCTGGGACTGGGACTGGTGAGCGGGCGTCTGGTGCAGCTGGGCATGGCCGAAACCGACCAGACCATCGAGGGGCAGACCCGCGACGTCATCACCGCCACGCGCCCGCCGATACTGGATCGGAACGGGCTGGAAATGGCCGTCGATATTCGGGTGCCTTCGCTCTATGCCGAACCACGCCGGATAATCGATGTGGAAGAGGCCGTGCGGAAGCTGCGCACGGTGCTGCCCGATATCGATGAGGAATGGCTGCGCAACCGGCTCACGGGCGACCAGGGTTTCGTCTGGGTCAAACGCGAGCTGACACCGGCGATTCAGGACGCCGTGATGCGGCTGGGTATTCCAGGCATCGACTTCATTACCGAGTCCAAGCGCTTCTACCCGGGAATGAACGAGGCCGCGCACATTCTGGGATCCACCAATGTGGACAATCAGGGTATTGCCGGCATCGAGCGACACATGGACAGCGAGTCCGTAGCGCTTTTGCAGGAGCTTGGATTGGCGCGAGGCAATGCGCTTGCGCCCGTCGAACTCAGCGTCGACATGCGAGTGCAGCATGTGATGCACGAGCAGCTCATGGATGCCATGACGCGCTATCAGGCGATCGCGGCGGCCGGCGTGATGATGGACATTCATACCGGCGAGATCATTGCCCTGGCCTCCGTGCCCGATTTCAATCCCAATGAGCCGGCGACAGCATTGGTCAAGGATACGTTCAACCGTATCACCTCGGGCATTTTCGAGCCGGGCTCGATCTTCAAGACGGTGACCATGGCGGGGGCGCTGGACAGTGGTTCGGTGCAGATCACCGACCAGTTCGATGCCCGCTACGGCATCCGTTTCGGGCGCTACACGATCGACGATTTCCACGGCAAGCACCGCATTCTGGCCTTGCCGGAGGTCTACAAATACTCATCCAATATCGGCACGATCCGCATCATGCAGGCGATGGGCAAGGACAATTACCGCGCCTTCCTCAGCCGCATGAAGTTCGATCAGCGGGTGGAGTTCGAGCTGCCCGAAATGCGCGTTCCCACCGTACCTGACAGCTTTTCGGAAGTGGCCGCGGCAACCGCCTCGTTCGGGCACGGCCTTTCGGTGTCGCCACTGCATATGGTGACGGCCTATGCCGCCTTCGTGAATGGCGGTAACTACATTTCGCCAACGCTTTACAAGCGTGATGTCGCCGAGGCCGAAGCGCTTTATGAACGCGTGCTGCGCCCGGAAACCAGCGCTTATCTGCGCTATCTGATGCGTCTCAACGCCATTTCGACCGGCGGGTCGGGTTCACAGATGAACAAGGCAGCGCAGGGCTATCGCGTCGGCGGCAAGACCGGCACGGCCGAGAAGGTGGTGGACGGCCGCTATTCGTCCAGCAAGGTGACGAACTTCTTTGCTTCGGCCTTCCCGCTCGACAATCCGCGCTATGCCATGGTGATCATGGTCGACGAACCCAAAGCGGAAAATGCGCAATCGGGTACCACGGCGGGCTGGAATGCCGGCACGGTAACCGGCCGCGTGGTACAGCGCGTGGCGCCCATGCTTGGCATTGCCCCGGATTTCAGCGAGGTGGTGGATCAGCAGATCGTGCCGGCGGAAGTCAGACAACTCTATCCAGAAGGATTTTGATCGGTGTCTCTCAGCGTAACGCAGTTGCTCGAAGGTTCCGGCGCGCGGCCCAAGAAAGGGCTGGGCGCGGTCTTCGGGCTGAATTCGGACAGCCGGCGGATCGAGCCCGGCGATATCTTCTTTGCCCTGCCCGGTGCCAAGGTGCATGGCAACCAGTTCGTTGCGGACGCTGTGGAACGCGGTGCGCTGGCCATTGTGACCGATACGGCGCCACCGGGCGACCCCGGGGTGCCCGTGATCATCGTCAAGGATGTGCGAGCTGCCTATGCGCGCGCGGCCAGCCGCGTATTCGAGCCGCAGCCCGAAATCCTGGTTGCGGTGACGGGCACCAATGGCAAGACGTCGGTCGCCTCCTTCGTGCGGCAGATATGGGACCACGCCGGGGTTCCTGGCGCCAGCATCGGCACGCTGGGTATAGAGACATCCAAGCGCCGGATCGAAGGGGCGCTGACCACGCCGGACTCGCGGACACTGCACCAGGCGATGCGGGCGCTCAAGGCGCAGGGCATCGACCATGTAGCGCTGGAAGCCTCCAGCCATGGCCTGGATCAGCACCGGCTGGACGGCATTCACTTCGAGGCAGTGGCCTTCACCAATCTCAGCCGCGACCATCTCGACTACCATGCGGACATGGACGAGTACCGCAATGCCAAATTGCGGCTGTTCACCGACCTCCTGGTCGATGGTGGCGCGGCGATCGTCAATGTCGACGATCCCGAGCACGAGCAGTTCATGTTCGCGGCGCTGTCGGCCAGCGCGACGCTGCTGACGGTGGGACGCGAGGGGGCCTATATCGAAATCCTCTCGATCAAGCCAGAGGGCTATGGCCAGCGCGTGGAAGTGCGCCATATCGGCGAGAAGGTCAGTTTCCATCTCAAGATTCCGGGCGAGTTCCAGGTATCGAACGCCTTGATTGCGGCGGCGCTGGCGATGTCTGCCGGTGTCGACAAGGCCGATGCCTTTGCCGCGCTGCCCGAGCTGGTGGGTGCGCGCGGGCGGCTCGAATTGGTTGCCGAGCACAATGGCGCGGCTATCTTCGTGGACTATTCGCACAAGCCCGAGGCCCTGCGTGTGGCGCTGCAGACGCTCCGGCCCTATGCCAAGAACAAGCTCCATGTGGTGTTCGGCTGCGGCGGGGACCGCGACAAGGGCAAGCGCCCTCAAATGGGCGAAATTGCCAGCGAGCTTGCCGATGTGGTGATCGTGACCGACGACAATCCGCGTACCGAGGACCCGGCCGCCATTCGCGCCGAGGTTTTGACCGGAGCGAAGGGGGCAACCGAAATTGGCGACCGCAAGCAGGCGATCGAAAAGGCCGTCAAATCCCTCAAGCCGGGAGATGTGCTGCTCGTCGCGGGCAAGGGGCACGAGACCTACCAGATCGTCGGCACGACCAAGTCGCACTTCTCGGATCATGAAGTGGTCGCGGCGGCCGTCAAAGGCTGACGGCGCTTTTCCGGCACACCCGACGCGGCACCTCCCCCTTGACGGGGGCGGTCGGGTGGGGGTGGTGACCAGGCACGACCTTTCGTTGTACACGATCCCCCTTCCCAACCCTCCCCGCATGGGGGAGGGTGTTGTACCGAGCTCGCGGCCACACCCATGACCCCACCTCTCTACACGCTTGATGCCGTGCTGGCCGCAACCGGTGGCAAGGCGTCGGGACTCTCCACTACCGAGATCAATTCCATCTCCATCGACAGTCGTGAGCTGGGGCCCGAGGCATTGTTCGTCGCCATAAAAGGTGACCGGTTTGACGGGCACGATTTTGTCGATACGGCTTTGGAAAATGGCGCTGTGGCGGCGCTGGTCAGCCGGGGTGAGGGGGAAGGGCGGATCGTGGTGCCCGACGCGCTTGCTGGCCTGCGCGACCTGGCGATTGTGGCACGGGAGCGGAGCCGGGCCTTTATCGTGGGCGTTACGGGCAGCGTGGGCAAAACGACCACCAAAGAGGCGCTGCGTGTCGTGTTCGAGGCGGCGGGGGAGACGCATGCGTCGATCAAGAGCTTCAACAATCACTGGGGCGTGCCGCTGATGCTGGCGCGGATGCCCGAGACGGCGCAATTCGGCGTATTCGAGATGGGCATGAATGCGCCTGACGAAATCCGTCCCCTGAGCCAATTGGTGCGACCGCATGTGGCGGTGATCACCGCGATCGCTCCGGCGCACCTGGAGAAGCTGGGGAGCCTTGACAATATCGCTCGGGCGAAGGCGGAAATCTTCGAGGGGCTGGAGCCGGGCGGCATCGCAGTGCTCAATGCCGATCATCCGCAGATCAACCTGCTGCTGGAACTGGCGGCGGCGGCCGGGGTGGGCCGGATTGTGACCTATGGCTTTGCCCGCGGGGTGGATTGGCAGATCACGGAGGCCGAATTTGCAGGTGACCGGAGCTTTGCCACCAATGTTCATGGCGAGGAGCGGTATGCGCTGTCCATCGCGGTGGCCGGGCGGCACATGCTCTCCAACGCCACGGCGGCGCTAGCCGTGGCGCATCTGGCCGGCATTGAGCCGGAAACGGCCTTGCGTGCCCTTGGCGGGTTTGGAGCGCAGGCGGGCAGAGGGCAGCGGCTGGCGCTGGGGCCGGACGACAGGCCGCTGCTGCTGATTGACGAGAGCTACAATGCCAATACCGCCTCGATGGGCGCGGCGCTGGACGTGTTTGCCTCGGTGCGCGCGCCGGATGGCCGGAAGGTGCTGGTGCTGGGGGATATGCTTGAGCTGGGAGAGGCCGCCGCATCCATGCATGCCGGCCTTGCCGACGCGGTGCGGAACAGCGGGGCGGACCTGGTGCATCTGGTGGGGCCCAACATGGCGGCACTGGCGGCGGCGCTGCCGCGGGGCTTGGCCACACAGCACCACAACTCCATTGGAGTAGGCATGGAGGCCATCCTGGGCGATCTTGCCTATGGCGACGCAGTTATGATCAAAGGGTCCAACGGCGTGGGCCTATCGCGCCTCGTCACCGAAATCAAATCGCGCTTTGCGCAGAGCTGACACACCCGAAAGCGTAGCAGACAAGAATGCTCTATTTCCTTGGCCAATTGGGTGAGCAGCTCGCCGCCTTCAATGTGTTCCGCTACATCACCTTCCGCACGGCGGGCGCGGTGGTGACGGCCCTGTTCTTCGTGTTCCTGTTCGGGCCGGGCATGATCGCGCTCTTGCGCGTCAAGCAGGGGCGGGGGCAGCCGATCCGCGAAGACGGGCCGGCGGGTCACCTGTTGACCAAGAAGGGCACGCCCACCATGGGCGGGCTGATGATCCTTTCGGGCGCGGTGATCTCGACCCTGCTGTGGTCAAACCTGACCAATGGCTATGTCTGGGTGGTGCTGTTCGTAACCATCGGCTTTGGCGCCATCGGGTTCTACGATGACTATCTCAAGGTCAAGCGGATGAGCCATACCGGGTTCGGCTCGAAACAGCGACTGATTCTGGAAGCGCTGATCGGCGGCATTGCGGCCTTCTTCATCTCCCAGTTGGCGTCCGGCGCCTATGGCACGTCGCTGTTGTTTCCGTTCGTCAAGGATCTGGCGCTGAACCTTGGCTATTTCTACATCCTGTTCGGCGGCTTCGTTGTCGTTGCGGCCGGCAATTCGGTCAATCTCACCGACGGGCTGGATGGCCTGGCCATCGTGCCGGTGATGGTGGCGGCGGCCTGTTTCGGGCTGATCGCCTATCTGGTGGGGTCGCAGAACTACGCAGACTATCTGCTGCTCAACGCGGTGCCGGGCACGGCCGAGCTGGCGGTGGTCTGCGGGGCGCTGATCGGGGCGGGGCTGGGCTTTCTGTGGTTCAATGCGCCGCCGGCGCAGATCTTCATGGGTGATACCGGGTCGCTGGCCCTGGGCGGTGCGCTTGGTACGATTGCCGTGGCGACCAAGCACGAAATCGTGCTGGCCATCATAGGCGGGCTATTCGTGCTCGAGACCGTGTCGGTGATCGTGCAGGTGACCTCGTTCCGGCTGACCGGCAAGCGCGTGTTCCGCATGGCACCGATCCATCACCATTTCGAGCATCTGGGCTGGACCGAGAGCCAGGTGGTGATCCGGTTCTGGATCATCTCTTTCGTGCTGGCGTTGATCGGGCTGTCGAGCCTGAAATTGCGTTAGAGCGGCATCTTGGCGAAACCCTTGACCAGGATTGGTCCGGTCGGGCGACCTGTCGGGGAGCCGCCGGATGGCTCAAGCGTGATCTCATAGAGCTGGCCGGGTTCAGGCGGCGGCAAATCGGGCCCGGACAGGGAAAGCGTGGCCGGATCATCAAAAATGCCCATGGAAACCGGGCCGGTTTCGGGATCGGGCAGGGTCCAGACCTGATAGACCCGGTCGGCGGGGCGAGCGGTCAGGTCAAACGGGACGAGACGAATGGTGTCATCGGCATAGGCCTCGACAATGGCCCCCGGTTCAGAGCCGTCTTCGGACAGGAGGACCGCGATCATCACGGGTTGGCGCGAGGTCGTCAGGTGTGTCCCGGTCAGGTAGCCGACCGCCAGCGCGATCACAATACTGGCGGCCATGCCCAGACGCCGGGTCCAGTGATTGTCATTGGCAGAGCGATTGAGAGCAGGCTGGGCCTGTTCGGCATTGGGCCCATCGAGACGATCGGCGATGCGCTGCCACAGAGCCGGGCCGGCGGGTAGTTCGCCTGCGGTGTCGTCAAGCGTTTCAAGCTGGGCTTGCAGTTTTGCAACGGCAGTGGCCAATTCGGGTTCATTGGCGAGGCGGGCTTCGAACGCCTGCGCTTGGCTGTCTTCGAGCAGGCCCAGGACATACTCGCCAATCTGTTCGCGATCTTGCGGGGTCATGCCAGACACTCCTGCAAGGCGACGACGCCACGCCGTACCCACGACTTGATGGTGCCCAGCGGCACGTTCATGGTAGCCGCCGCCTCACCGTGGTTGAGGCCTGTGACATAGCAGAGCAGCACGGCCTCGCGCTTGGAGGCGTCGAGCGCCTCGAGGCAGTGCCGGAGGGCGTCCCTGGCAGACAGGGCATCGAAGGCTGCGCGCACATCGGCCGTTCGGTCGCCCAGTTCGGCCAGTGTCTCGCCGTCCTTGTAGTCTATGCGGGCGCCGTCGCGCAGCATGTTGAGAGCGCGGTTGCGGGTCATGACCGTCAGCCAGCCGCGCGCCGTGCCCTTGGACCGATCATAGCTGCCGGCATTACGCCAGACGGAGAGAAACACCTCCTGAATAGCTTCTTCGGCTAGGTCGCGACGGCGCAGGATGCGTTGAGCGATCGCCAGCAGGCGCCCCGATTCAGCCTCGAATAATTGGGCCAAGGCGGCGCGCTCGCCCCCGGCGATCTTCGGAATTAGGTCTTCGGGGGCGGGATGTGGCTTCATGGTGTGGAGCATGGTGGCAAATATCTCTCCTGTCGATTACCCGCCAGCCGGTCTTCTGGATGCAGCGCAAAAGTTTTTTTCCGGCCGCTGCATCCGGGGGCGACCGCCCATGTGTACCCCTCTCGTAAACGCGCTCAAGAAGCGCATCACAGAGGAGACGTTCAAATGACTGCATCTTCCCTCACTGCCCTTCGCGCTGCCCTGATCCTGGGCGCGGCTGGCCTCGCCACCAGCGCCTATGCCGCGCCGGCTGTCGGCCTTGTCGGCGAAAGCACCCTGGTCATGTTCGATACGGAAACCCGTGAAGTCTCGGGCACGATGGAAGTCACCGGTGTTGACGCGCTCGCAGGCATCGATGTCCGCCCGGCAGACAAGATGCTTTATGGCGTGACGCTGTCCGGCGATGTCGTGACTATCGACACCGCATCGGGTGCTGCGACCGTGAAGTCGACCCTGTCGGAAATGCTGCCCAGCTATGAGGGCGCCATTGTCGATTTCAACCCGATGGCAGACCGCCTGCGCCTGATGAGTACTGACGGCATCAATCACCGCGTCAATGTCGATGATGGCATGGTGACCGTGGACGGTTCGCTGGCCTTTGAAGAGGCCGACATGCATGCCGGCGAGGCTCCGGACATTGTCGAAGCGGCCTATATCAATTCCTATGGCAAGCCCGAATCGACTGCTATGTATGACATCGACGCGACCATCGCGGCGCTGATCCAGCAGATTTCGCCCAATGACGGCACGCTGGCGGCCATCGGCAAGCTCGGCGTGGAAGGTTCTGCCTATGCCTTCGACATCGCCACCACAGAAGACATGACCAATACGGCATTCCTGACGATCGACAATGTGCTGCACACGGTCGACCTGGAAAGCGGTACGGCCGAGGCCTGGGGCCCGATTGAAGGCGTTGATGGCATGATCACGGATCTCGCCATTCTGCAGTGACACCTGTCGCGTTGCCCCCGATCTCGTTCCGGGCTCGGGCGTATTGCAGGTGAAGCAGGGAAGGCCGCGGCATTGCCGTGGCCTTCCTTTTTGAGCGGGATTCGCAAAACGCAAAGGCCTTGGCAAATCGGTAACCAAGTCCTTGATACAGTCGATACAGTTTGTATCGCGTATCCGGTTCCTTCCCGATGATGTTCTCCCGCGCCGAAAAAACGCCTCTGGCCGAGTGGTGGTGGTCGATCGACCGCGAACTGCTGGGGGCGCTGATCATGTTGCTTACGGTGGGCATGGTCCTCAGCTTCGGGGCCAGCCCGGCCGTGGCTGAGCGCATCGGGTTGGATGAGTGGCATTTCGTGATCCGCCACGCCATGTTCTGCCTGCTGGCCGTGCCGGTGATGCTGGCGACCTCGCTGCTCAGTCAGCGCCAGGCCCGTTTCGTGGCCCTGGGCACGCTTGTGGTCATGACCATTCTGCTCTGGGCCACGCTGCATTTCGGTACAGAAGTCAAAGGCGCGCGACGCTGGATTTCGCTGGGGGGGCAGACCATCCAGCCGACGGAATTCGTCAAGCCGGCCTTTGCCGTGATCGGCGCCTGGCTGTTTTCGGAATACATGATCCATCGCAATGTGCCGGGCCGCGCTCTTGCCACCATCATCATGGTGGCGTTGGTGAGCGCCCTGCTGCTCCAGCCCGACCTGGGACAGACCGCCCTCGTCATGGCGACCTGGGCCGTGCTGCTGTTCTTTTCGGGCATCTCCTGGTGGATCATCATCGGGCTGGGCGGTGCTGCTGGTGGATTGCTGCTTGGCGCCTATGCCTTCTTTCCCCACTTTGCCCGCCGCATCGACTCTTTCGTCAATCCGGAAGACGGCAACACTTACCAGGTGGACAGGGCGCTGGAGTCGCTGATGGAGGGTGGATGGTTCGGACGTGGGCCGGGCGAGTCCATGGCCAACAGGCTCATCCCCGACGCTCATGCGGATTTCGTTTTTTCCGCGGCGGCCGGCGAGTTCGGCATTGTCTTCTGCATGGGTCTGGTGGCGCTGATCGGCTTTATCGCCATCCGCGCGATGCTGGCGGCGCAGCGTCAATCGAGCCTGTTTGCGCGCCTTGCCGCCTCGACCCTGGCGGCACAGTTCGCCATGCAGTCGGGCATCAATCTGGCAGTGAACCTGAACCTCATGCCGGCCAAGGGCATGACACTCCCCTTCGTGTCTTATGGCGGCACCTCGATGATCGCGGTCGCCTTCGGCATGGGGCTGATGCTGGCGCTGACGCGCACCAAGCCTGAGGAGCGTATGGTTACGGGCCTTCCCAGCTACCGCAGCGCCGTGGTAGCCCCCGCCGAATGAGTAACTTCGTTCTTATTGCAGGCGGCACTGGTGGCCACCTGTTCCCGGCCATGGCCCTGGCGCAGGAACTGATCCGACGCGGGCATACGGTCGAATTGATGACAGACCACCGGGTGGAGAGCTATGGCGCGGATTTTCCCGCCCGGCGCATCCACATCGTGCCGGCGGCAACGCCCTCGGGCGCCAATCTGGTAAGGTTGGTTGGTGCTGGCTTCACAATTCTGCGCGGCATCGGCACGGCCTGGAATGTGTTGCGCAAGCTGCGCCCCGATGCGGTGATCGGCTTTGGCGGCTACCCGACCTTCCCGCCCTTCATAGCAGCCAATCTGCTTGGCATTCCGGGCGTGCTGCATGAGCAGAATGCGGTGATGGGTCGCGCCAACAGGGCGCTGGCGCGGTTTGCCAATGTGCTGGCCATGAGCTTTCCGGTGACCCGCTTTGCCGAAAAGCAGACGCTCGAAAAGGTCCTGACCGGCAATCCGGTGCGCGACCGGGTACGGCCGCTGGCGGGCAGACCCTATCCGCGTCTGAATGAGAAGGGCACGATCCGCCTCGTTGTTACCGGTGGTAGCCAGGGAGCCCGCGCGTTGTCGGAAATCGTGCCGGCGGCCATTGCCTTGCTGCCGGACGACCTGCGCCACCGGCTGCACGTGTTGCAGCAGGCGCGGCCCGAGGATATCGAGCGCGTGGCGGAAAGCTATCGCAAGTCCCGCACCAGCGTGGAGTTGTCGAGCTTCATATCCGACCTGCCCGAACGGATTGCTGACGCGCATCTGGTGATCGGGCGGGCAGGGGCCTCGACCGTCAGCGAACTCTGCGTCATCGGCCGTCCAGCTATCCTTATTCCGCTGCCGGGATCGCTGGATTCGGACCAGAAGTACAATGCCCTGTTCATGGAAGAGGGCGGCGGCGGCTGGGTGGCCGAGCAGGCCACGCTTTCACCGCAATCGCTTGCCACTCGGCTTTCAGACCTTTTGACCCAGCCCGAAAAGCTGGCGACTGCCGCAACTGCCGCCGCTGCGCTGGGCCAGCCCCGCGCGGTGGAGAAGCTGGCCGACATCGCTGAAAAGCTGGGCAGCAAACAGACCCAGATCCAAGGGAGTGCCGAACCATGAAGATGCCCCGCAATATCGGGCCAGTCCATTTCATCGGCATTGGCGGTATCGGCATGAGCGGCATTGCCGAAATCCTGTACAATCAGGGCTACACCGTTCAGGGCTCGGACGCTTCCCTCAACCCCAATGTGCAGCGGCTGCGCGACATGGGGATCAAGGTCGAGATCGGCCAGAACGGCGACAATCTGGGCAAGGCCGAGGTGGTCGTGGTGTCCTCGGCGATCAAGAAGGACAATCCCGAACTGGTGGCCGCGCGCGCCAAGGCGCTGCCGATTGTGCGGCGAGCCGAAATGCTGGCCGAGATCATGCGCTTCAAGACCGCGATCGCTATTGGCGGCACGCATGGCAAGACCACGACGACGACGCTGGTGGCGACCCTGCTCGATGCCGGCAATCTCGATCCGACGGTCATCAATGGCGGCATCATCAATGCCTATGGCACCAATGCCCGGCTGGGCGGCGGCGAGTGGATGGTGGTTGAAGCCGATGAGAGCGACGGCACCTTCGTCAAGCTGCCTGCGGATGTGGCGGTCGTGACCAATATCGATCCCGAGCATCTTGATCACTATGGCAGCTTCGAAGGGGTGAAGAAGGCCTTCCACCAGTTCGTCGAGAACGTGCCGTTCTACGGCTTTGCGGTGATGTGCCTGGATCACCCGGAAGTGCAGGCGCTGGTTGGCGACATCCGTGATCGGCGTGTCATCACCTATGGCCGCAACCCGCAGGCCGATGTGCGGCTGATCGATCTGGAAAACCGGGACGGCGTCCAGCATTTCTCGGTCGAAATCCGCGACCGCATCCGCCAGACGCAATTGCGGATCGATGGGCTGGAGCTGCCCATGCCGGGCGTACACAACGCGCTCAATGCCACGGCGGCCATTGCGGTGGCCGATCAGTTGCATGTGCCGGCAGAGGCAATCCGCAAGGGGTTGAGGGAATTTACTGGAGTCAAGCGCCGCTTCACCAAGACCGGTGAGGTGGCCGGGGTGACGGTGATCGACGATTACGGCCATCACCCGGTGGAAATCTCGGCCGTGCTGAGGGCAGCGCGCCAGTCGGCCCGCCGTGACGTTGTGGCGGTGGTGCAGCCGCATCGCTACAGCCGCGTGCACGATCTATTCGACGACTTCGCCGCCTGCTTCAACGATGCCGATACGGTCATCGTGGCGCCGATCTATGCCGCCGGCGAGCAGCCGCTGCCGGGGGTCACGCATGAAGAGCTGGCCAACCGTATCCGCGCCCGCGGCCATCGGGATGCCCGGGTGATCGACCGGCCGGAGGCGCTGGCGCCGCTTCTGGCCTCAAGGGTCGAGGAGGGGGACTATGTGGTCTGCCTCGGCGCGGGCAACATCACGCAGTGGGCCGCGGCTTTGCCGGGTGAGCTGGAAGCGCTGATGGGGGCGACCGCCCCATGAGCAAACATGTCGCCGTCCTGATGGGCGGATGGTCCAATGAGCGGCCGGTGTCGCTGAGTTCGGGTACCGGTTGCGCCGCGGCGCTGCGCCGGGCGGGGTATCGCGTGACCGAAGTCGATGTCGGGCGCGACATTGCCAATGTGCTCTCAGAATTGAAGCCCGATGTGGCGTTCAACGCGCTGCATGGCCCCTTTGGGGAGAGCGGCATGATCCAGGGGCTGCTGGAGCTTCTGCAGATCCCTTACACCCATTCGGGCGTGCTGGCGTCGGCGCTGGCCATGGACAAGCACCAGTCCAAGATCATGTTCAGGGCGGCCGGCATTCCGGTGACTGACCATGTGATCGTCGGGCGGGCGGAAGCGGGCAAGGCGCATGTCATGCCGCCGCCCTATGTGATCAAGCCGATTGCTGACGGGTCGAGCTTCGGCGTCTTCATCGTCAAGGGCGAGACCAGTCACCCACCGCAGGAAATCCTGCGCGAGGACTGGAATTCTGGCGAGCAGGTGATGGTGGAGCGCTATATTCCGGGGCGCGAGCTGACCTGTGCGGTGATGGGCGATGTGGCGCTGGGCGTGACCGAGATCGTCACCGAACTGACCTTCTACAATTATGAGGCGAAATACGCCAAAGGCGGATCAGTTCACGTTATTCCGGCGGAGCTGAAACCGAAAATTTACGACAAAGTGCAGAAGATGGCACTGGCCGCCCATGCGGCCCTTGGCTGCCGCGGCGTGACCCGTACCGACTTCCGGTACAACGATGCGGTGGGCGAAGACGGCGAACTGGTCTGTCTGGAAATCAACACCCAGCCGGGCATGACGCCGACCTCACTGGTGCCCGAGCAGGCGGCTCACGCCGGGCACTCCTACGAAGAGCTGGTCTCCTGGATGGTGGAGGACGCGAGTTGCAACAGGTAAAGAGCGAGACCTTTCTCGCCGGGGCGCGGCTGGTGGACCCCCGCGCGCTGCCTGTTCCGATCCGCAAGCCGCGCCGGAAACTTGCCAATCACATCAATCGCGCCTGGGTGCTGCATGGCGGGCTGATCCGCCGGGGCGCCATGGTGGCGCTCGTGCTCGCCGCCGGGCTGGCCGTTTATCAGGTGCGGGAGCCGATCGGACAACTCGCCAATACACTGGGCGGGATTGCCCAGGGCAACTTCGCCCAGGCAGGTCTCGCCATCGGCGAAATATCGATCACCGGCCAGGCGCTGACCAGCGAACAGGCCGTTTTCGATGCGCTGGGCATCCAGCCGCATACTTCGACGCTGGGTTTCGACGTGGAGGCGGCGCGGCAGCGGATCGCCGAATTGCCGGCGGTCGAAACAGTCACGGTCCGCAAGACCTATCCGGGTGATGTTGAGGTCGTCATCTCAGAGAAGGTGCCGGTGGCACGCTGGGCTGTTGATGGGGTGACCTTCCTCATCGATGGCAAGGGTGACCAGATTGGCGAGGCCGCGGGAGGCTATGGGGCGCTGCCGCTGGTAATCGGGGATGGCGCGGCAGACGATGCGTTGGTGATGATCCGCGCGCTGGACGGTTTTCCTTCGCTGCAGGACGGGCTGGTGGCCCTTTCGCGCATTGCCGACCGGCGCTGGGACTTGATCTTCGATACCGGCCTCAGGGTGCAATTGCCCGAACAGGGCGTGGCCCAGGCACTGGCGCATCTGGTGTCCTACCAGAACGATTATCAACTTCTCGATCGCGACGTTTCCATCATCGATCTGCGCATCGACAGCGTCGTTGCCGTTCGTCCCAACAAGCCTGAAGACACCGAAGACTCTCAATCATGATAACCGACGCGATGACCTCCCGGCTGCGGCCGGTTCAGCCGGGTAAGGCGACGCTGGTAGCTGTGCTCGATATCGGCTCGACCAAGATTTGCTGCGTCATCGCGCGGCTGGTGCCACGCGCCGAGGGCAAGGCGCTCAAGGGGCGCACGCACCAGGCCGAGGTTATCGGCTTTGGTTATGGACCCTCGTCGGGGGTCAAGAGCGGTGTCGTGACCGATATCGACAAGGCCGAGCAGGCCATCCGCAATGTGGTCGGCATGGCCGAGCGCGCCGCGGGCCTGACGGTGGAAAGCGTGTTGGTCAACGTGACGGCCGGGCGGCTGGGTTCGGAGACGTTCTCGGCTGCTGTGTCGCTGGACGGGCAGGAGGTCGAGAAGACCGACATTTTCCGCGTACTCAAGGCGGTCAATTCGCGTTCGGTGCGGCCGGAGCGTTCGATTATTCATGCGTTGCCGATCGGTTACGCCCTGGATGGGCAGAAGGGCATTCGCGATCCCAAGGGCATGGTGGGCGAAAAGCTCGGCGTGGATGTTGCGGTGGTGAGCGCGGAAACGCTGGCCATGCGCAATCTCGAACTGGTGCTGCATCGCTGTCACCTGCAGATCGAGGCCCTGGTGGCAACGCCATATGCGTCCGGGCTGGCGACGCTGGTCGATGACGAGGCCCAGCTCGGCGTGGCCTGTATCGACTTTGGCGGCGCCACGACTACGGTTTCGGTCTTTAACGACGGGCACATGGTCTATGCCGATGCCATCGCCATTGGCGGGCATCACCTGACGCTCGATATTGCTCGACAGCTCTCGGTCAGCGTCGCCGATGCCGAGCGGCTCAAGACCTTCCACGGCTCGGTGCTGCCAGGGCAGGCCGACGAGCGCGAGATGATTGCCATTCAGCCGGTGGGCGCTTCGCATGACGAAGCGCCGGGGCAGATCCCGCGGGCCGTGCTGACCCGCATCATGCGGCCGCGCATCGAGGAAATCCTCACCGCCATCCGCGACCGCATGCAGGCCACCGGCATGATGGATGTCTGCGGCCGTCGCTTCGTTCTGACCGGGGGTGCCAGCGAGATGACTGGCCTGCCGGAAGTGGCGCGGCGCATACTGGCGCGGAACGTGCGCAATGGCCGGCCGATGGGCATTTCCGGCCTGCCGGATATTGCCAAGGGCGCGGCGTTTGCGACCATGGCCGGCATGCTGGTTTATCCGCAGGTTTGTGCGCAGGAATATGCCGAGCCGCGCGGGTCACGGAAGCTCACCGGCACCGATGGCTATTTCGCCCGCGTGGGGAACTGGCTGCGGTCCAGCTTCTAGCTCAGCTGCCGGCCTCAAGGCGCCGCCGTGGTCAACGAGCATCTCAGCCCGCATAGGCCTTCTGCAAGTCTGCAACGATAATTTTCCGCATTTGCAGCATGGCTTGCATGGCGCGGTTGGCGCCGGCCTTGTCGGGTCCGTTGAGTGCTTCGTAGAGCTGCTTGGGCACGATCTGCCAGCTCAGGCCGAAACGGTCCTTGCACCAGCCGCACATGCTTTCCTCGCCGCCATTGTCGACGAAGCGGTTCCAATAGAAGTCGACCTCTTCCTGGCCATCGCAGTCAATGACAAAGCTGACCGCTTCGTTGAACTGGAAGCGGGGGCCGCCATTGAGCAGCATGAACTTCTGTCCGGCCAGTTCGATGACCGCCGTGAAAGCCGGCTTGTCCGGTGCATGGCGCACCAGCTCGTGGACTTGGGCATCGTTGAAAGTCTCGGGGTAGAACTTGATGGCGTCGTCGATGCGGTCGTCGAACCACAGGCAGGGCATGATGCTGGTCATCGGTTGCTCCATATCAATAGCCAAATCGTTATATGCACTTATGGTTATGTAAATCCTCTCGTGTTGTCAATGGCGGGTCGACGGCGGTGGCGTGGTTAACGGAGCGCTAATGCGTAACGAGCACGTGTCGCAATTTGCGCAGAAGTTAACCTGAACGATCGGCTTGTTAGGGCGGAGTTAACGAATGGATGGGTAAATCTTAACCAACCACGCCACTATGGGGCCACTTATGACCATCAATCTGACTATCCCGGACATTCAGGAACTCAAGCCCCGCATCACCGTGTTCGGTGCCGGCGGCGCCGGCGGTAACGCTGTCAACAATATGATCGAGTCCGGCCTGGACGGTGTTGATTTCGTTGTTGCCAACACCGATGCGCAGGCTCTGGCGCTCTCCAAAGCGCAGCGGATCATCCAGCTTGGCGTCGGGGTAACCGAGGGTCTGGGCGCCGGCTCGCACCCGGAAGTGGGTCGCGCCGCGGCAGAAGAAAGCTGGGACGAGATCAACGATCACCTCTCCGGTTCGCATATGGTGTTCATCACCGCCGGCATGGGTGGTGGTACGGGGACCGGCGCGGCGCCGGTCATCGCGCGCGCTGCACGCGAACAGGGCATTCTGACGGTTGGCGTGGTCACCAAGCCGTTCAATTTTGAAGGCAATCGTCGTGCCCGTCTGGCCGAAGACGGCATCGATGAACTGCATCGGCATGTCGATACACTGATCGTCATTCCGAACCAGAACCTGTTCCGGGTGGCCAATGAAAAGACCACCTTTGCCGATGCTTTTGCGATGGCCGACCAGGTGCTGTTCTCCGGCGTTGCCTGCATCACTGATTTGATGGTCAAGGAAGGCCTGATCAACCTCGACTTCGCCGACGTGCGCGCCGTGATGCGCGGCATGGGCAAGGCGATGATGGGTACCGGCGAGGCCTCGGGCGAAGATCGCGCCCGCCATGCCGCCGAGGCCGCCATCGCCAATCCGCTGCTTGACGACGTGTCGATGCAGGGTGCGCGGGGCCTCTTGATCTCCATCACCGGCGGTCCGGATTTGACCCTTTATGAGGTCGATGAGGCGGCCAGCCGCATCCGCGAGGAGGTCGATGTCGACGCCAATATCATCCTGGGTGCGACTTACGATCCGAACCTGAATGGCACCATTCGCGTCTCGGTTGTGGCCACAGGTACCGACGCCACCATGGTTCAGGCCATGGAGCCGGCAAAGCCGCATGCTTCGCGCACGCCTCTTTCGGTGAAGCGTCATGTGCCGGCTGACCGCTCAGTCGTGCCGCAGGCAGCCCAACCCGTTGCCGAGACCGTCGAGGCCGAGGAGATCGGCCATCAGGTGGAAGCCGCTGTTGCGGAGGCATTTGCCACTCATCAGCCAGCGCCGTCCTATGCAGATGAGGACGACGGTATCGTCGTCGAACCCTTCGTGCCAGAAGCCGAAGCGATGGCCGAGCCAGAAGATGTCCCTGTCCCGCAGGAGCAGCCGATTCCCAGCGTCTATGTGCCCTCGCACGCGGCCCGCCCCGAGGGGCAGCGCCGCATGCCGCGGACGGAGGAACTTCCTGCTGTTGCGCGCCGGTCACAGGACGCGCAGGAACGTCATGACGCCGAACCGCGCAATGCACGCGCCCTGTTCAAGCGGCTGGCCTCCAATGTCGGTCTCAATCTTGGTCAACAGCAGAATGAAGTGCGCGCCGAGCCGCCGGCCCCGCAGATGGACGATGCGGCTGCCCGCAACGCCATTGAAGCAGGTGTGGCAAGGACTTCCCGCGTGGCTCAGCCAAGCGAGGGCGCTCGCGGCCAGCTCGACAATCAGGGTCGCAGCCCTGCGGCTCCGGCAGCCAAGGACCATCTGGAGATACCGGCTTTCCTGCGCAAGCACGGTTGATCTGTCAGTGATCCTGGATCAAAAGCTCTCTCGGTGCGGCTTCCGCACCGAGTTTTTTTTGGCTAACAGTCTCACTTGAGCGTGAACGTCGCGGCGGGAGCATTTCCAGGCATGAACAAACTTTCCCAACGCCAGCGCACGCTTGCCGGCGAAATCAGCTTTGCCGGATATGGTGTGCATGGCGCACAGCCGGTGACGCTGACCATGGGGCCAGCAGCGCCGGATAGCGGCTACATGATCCGCCGCGACCTGGGAGAGGGTGCGTTCACCAAGCCCGTGCCTGTGCACCATTCCCGCGTGACCCGCACCACGCTTTGCACCACGCTCGACCTGGGCGGCAGCGTCAGCGTGGCGACGGTAGAACATGTCGTTTCGGCATTGAGCGGCATGGGCGTCGACAATGCCCTGATCACGCTGGATGGGCCTGAGTGCCCGATTATGGATGGCTCGGCTCATCCCTTCGCACAGGCCATTCTCGAGGTCGGTCTGGAGATACAGCCGGCCCAGAAGAGGTTCCTCAAGATCGTGCGGGCCGTGACTGTCCGCAACAACGACGCCTTTGCGGCCCTTGAGCCCTATAATGGCCGGGCGCTGGACCTGGAGATCGACTTCGACTCCAAGGTGATCGGGCGCCAGCGCATGATCTTCGACTGGACGCCGCGCCGCTATTTCGAGGATGTCTCGCAGGCCCGCACCTTTGGCTTTGTGCGCGATGCCAAGATTTTGCGTCAGGCTGGCTATGCACTCGGTTCGAGCCTGGACAATTCCATCACCGTGCATGAGGACCGCATCCTCAATCCCGGTGGCCTGCGCTATGAAGACGAATTCGTGCGCCACAAACTGCTCGATGCCATTGGTGACCTGTCGCTGGGCGGACTCGCCATCTGGGGAAAATTCCGCTCATACAAGGGTGGTCACGCGCTCAATGCCCATGTCCTGGCCTCGCTCTTTTCCAGCGAAGCCAATTATGAAATAGTCAGCGCTGAAGACCTGCCGCTGGAATTCGAGAGTTTCGAGGACCAGCCGGATGGTCTTGAAACTCATCACTACTTGCGGTCCGTGCGCTGAGGGGGACCTTGAGCCCGGCAGCCGCGCCACAGTTTTGATCCAATTGCCAACTAGGCCCGCAGGCCAACTGCGGAACGATTTTGAACGGGGCCGTTCGTGAAACTTGACGTTGTAAGCCAGTATTCCAGCCGGGCCCTGCGCCTCGCTGCCATAGGCCTTTTGGCTGCGGTTTTGACGGCCTGCTCGGGTATGAACCTGTTCGGCCCGCCCAAGATCAAGGAAGAGCCGATCGTTCCGGCCGCCGCGCTCTACCAAGGCGCGCTGGACGATATGGACCGGCAATACTACCAGACCGCCATCACCAAGCTCGAAAAGCTGGAGCGCCAGCATCCGCGCGATCCGCTGACCGAGAAGGGCAAGCTGATGCAGGTCTATGCGAATTACCGCATTAGCCAATTCGACGAGGCGATCCTGGCGGCTGACCGCTATCTGGCGCTTTATCCGCAGAGTTCGGAAGTGCCCTATGTGCTCTGGCTCAAGGGCACCGCCTATTATGCGCAGATCAAGGACATCACGCGCGACCAGCAATTGTCGCGCGATGCGATCGATACCTACAATTTGCTGATCAACAACTATCCGAAGTCCGAACACGCCGCCGACGCGCGCGAGAAACTGCTGGTGGCCTATGATCAGCTGGCTGGCAAGGAAATGTCGGTCGGCCGCTATTACCAGGGCAATGGGCAGTATGCCGCCGCGATCAACCGGTTCCGCGAAGTGGTGGAACGCTGGCAGACCTCCACGCATATCGAGGAAGCGCTCTATCGTCTGACCGAGACCTATCTGCTGCTCGGCCTCACGACCGAGGCCACCTCGGCGGCGGCGGTGCTCGGACACAATTATCCGGCCAGCGACTGGTACAAGCGGGCCTTCGAACTGCTCGGCAAGCAGGGGCTCGCCCCGCAGCTCAATTCGGGCAGCTGGCTCGCCGCACACCGGGCTTAAGCACCGGCAAATAATCCATGTTGCCATTTTGTTCCGGGACGCTATCATGCGTCCCGGTTTCGTTTTGCGCCGACTAAGCTGTGGACGGGTGCCGGGCCGGCACGAGTTCCGGGGGCAGAGGTGGTAGAAGCGGGCCATTGGTGTTCAGCCACGGGAACAAATGCGCATGCTCAACGCGCTGTCAGTCCGAAATATCGTCCTTATCGATCAACTTGACCTGGCGCTCGACGCGGGGATGACGGTGCTCACCGGTGAAACAGGCGCCGGCAAGTCAATCCTGCTCGACGCCTTGACCCTGGCCCTGGGCGGTCGGGGCGACGCCTCGCTGGTGCGGCAGGGGCAGGAGAGCGGGCAGGTGGTGGCGGTGCTGGAACTGTCGGCCGACCATCCGGCGCGGGCGCTGCTGCGCGAGAACGCCATTCCGGACGATGAAGACGTGATCCTGCGCCGGGTGCAGTTCGCCGACGGGCGCACACGGGCCTTCATCAATGATCAGCCGGTCTCTGCCTCACTGCTCCAGAAAGTGGGCAGCCAGGTGGTGGAGATCCACGGGCAGCATGACGACCGCGCTCTGGTGGACGTGGCGACGCACCGGGCGGCGCTCGACGCCTTTGGCGAGCTTGGGGGCGAGGCCAGTGCGGTGCGCGACTGCTGGGCGGCGCTGGTAGAGGCGCAGCAGGCGGTGGAGGAGCAGCGGGCGCTGGTCGCCGAAGCGCTGGCGGCGGAGGACTATGCCCGCCATACGGTGGAGGAACTGAGCAAGCTCAAGCCCGTTTCCGGTGAGGAAGCGGAGCTGGCCGAGCGGCGCCAGCAATTGCAGCAGGCTGAAAAGGCCGCCGCTGATGTGGTCGAGATCGACGAGCTTCTCAACGGGCCGAACGCGCCGACCCCCGCGTTGGCCTCGCTGATGCGCCGGCTGATGCGCAAGATCGACGGCGGGGCGGAGCTGTTCCAGCCCATTGTTGACGCGCTGGACGGTTCATTGGCTGCGCTCGACCGCACCACCGATGCGCTTGACGAGCTGAAGCGCGAAATGGCCTTCGATCCGGGCGAGTTGGAAGCGGTGGAGGAGCGACTGTTCGCCTTGCGGGCCGCAGCGCGCAAGCACCAGACCGATTGTGACGGGTTGATCGCCATACTCGCCAAATATGAAGGTGATCTGGATACGCTGCAGAGCGGGGAGAGCCGGCTCAAGGCATTGGAGGCCGAAGAGGCAACGGCTCGCGCCCGTTACAGGGAGGCTGCTGACATTCTCAGTGCGGGACGCAAGCAGGCCGCCAAGGCGCTGAGCGCTGCGGTGGAGGCAGAACTGCCGGACCTCAAGCTTGGGGCGGCCCGGTTTATCGTCGATCACCAGGTCGATGCCGATCGCGTTTCGGCCACCGGTTATGATCAGATCGCCTTCCACGTGCAGACCAATCCGGGGACGGCGGCCGGCCCGCTGCTCAAGGTGGCCTCGGGCGGCGAATTGAGCCGGTTCCTGCTGGCGCTCAAGGTGGTGCTGGCCGATCGCGGATCGGCGCCGGTGCTGATCTTCGACGAAATCGACACCGGCGTGGGTGGGGCGGTGGCCGATGCCATTGGGCGCCGGCTGGCGCGGCTGGCCAGCAATGTGCAGGTGCTCACCGTTACCCATGCGCCGCAGGTGGCTGCGGGCGCCAATCGGCACCTGCTGATCGAAAAGCAGATGGTGGAGGAGGGCGCCTTCATGCGCACTCATGTTCGGCCATTGGACAAGGCGGCGCGGCAGGAGGAAGTGGCGCGCATGCTGGCCGGGGCCGAAATCACCAAGGAAGCGCGCGCTGCTGCCAAGAAATTGCTTGGGGCGGTGGGATAAGACCGGCCCGGCCGAAGCCAAATTGACCTCATCCCGCGCTTGTCGAAGGGCGCAGTCGCGGCCACAGTGTTGCTGCCTCGTGGTTGGACAGACACACCATGAGGTTCACGATGATATTCGAGTATCCCCATGTCCGAATTGCCCCAAAAAGACGTTGTCGACCTTTCCGAAGACGAGGCCCGCGCCGAACTGGAGCGGCTGGCTGCGGCGATTGCGGCGGCGGATGTTGCCTATCATCAGCAGGACAGGCCAGAAATTTCGGATGCGGCGTATGACGCCCTGAAGCGGCGGAATGATGCAATCGAACAGGCCTTTCCCGAACTGGTGCGCATCGACAGCCCATCGGGCCGGGTCGGTGCTGCGCCGGCAGAGGGCTTTGCCAAGGTGCGCCATGGCGTGCCCATGCTCAGCCTCGCCAATGCCTTTGAAGATGACGACGTCACCGATTTTGTGGCGCGGGCGCGAAAGTTCTTCATGCAGGATATTCTGCGCGATCCCGATTTCGCGCTGGCCTTCACCGCCGAACCCAAGATCGACGGCCTGTCGGCCTCGTTGCGCTACGAGGATGGTGTCTTTGTGCGCGGAGCGACACGCGGCGATGGCACCGAAGGCGAGGATATTACCGAGAACCTCAAGACCATTGGCGACATTCCGCACCGGCTCAAGGGCTCGGGTTGGCCGGCGGTGATCGAGATCCGCGGCGAGGTCTATATGACTCATGCCGAATTCAGGCGATTGAAGGAGCATTCGGCCAAGTACGGCGGGCAGGATTATGTCAATCCGCGCAACACTGCCGCCGGTTCGCTGCGCCAGAAGGACCCGAGGATCACGGCCAGCCGCAATCTCAATTTCTTCGCCTATGCCTGGGGCATAGCCGAGGATGCGGACGGCAATTCGACCCCGCCGGCGGAGACGCAGACCGAGGTGGTTCAGAAGTTCAAGGAATGGGGCTTTGTCACCAATCCGCTGATGATCAAGACGCAGTCGGCAGAGGAATTGCTGGCGCACTACCGCCAGATCGAGGCGCAGCGCGCGACGCTGGGCTATGACATCGACGGCGTTGTCTACAAGCTCGACCGGCTGGACCTGCAGCAACGTTGGGGCTTTGTGGCGCGGGCGCCGCGCTGGGCCATTGCGCACAAGTTCCCGGCCGAACAGGCGACGACAATCCTGACCGGCATCGACATTCAGGTGGGCCGCACGGGTGCCCTGACGCCAGTGGCGCGCCTGCAGCCGGTGACGGTGGGTGGCGTGGTGGTCGAGAACGCGACGCTGCACAATGAGGATTACATCAAGGGCATCGGCAATAATGGCGAGCCGATCCGCAATGGTGTCGACCTGCGGGTGGGCGACACGGTGATCGTGCAGCGCGCCGGAGACGTCATCCCGCAGATCGTGGATGTGGTGCTCGACAAGCGGCCCGAGGATGCACAGCCCTTTGTTTTTCCGCATATCTGCCCGGCGTGTGGCTCGGAGGCGGTGCGCGAGCTCAACGAAAAAACCGGCAAGCTCGACAGCGTGCGGCGCTGCACCGGGGAAATGATCTGTCCGGCGCAGGCCGTGGAGAACCTCAAGCATTTCGTGGCGCGCGATGCGCTCGATATCGACGGGCTCGGCGACAAGCAGGTTGCCCAGTTCTATGCCGAAGGGCGCATTGCCCGTCCCGCCGATATCTTCACCCTCAAGGCGCGCGACGAGCGGGCCATCAAGAAATTGAAGGATGCCGATGGCTTCGGGCCGGTGTCGGTCAAGAAGCTGTTCGATGCCATCGATGCGCGGCGCGAGCCGGAACTGGATCGGTTCATCTACGCCCTGGGCATCCGCCATGTGGGCGAGACCACGGCGGCCGTGCTGGCCAAGGAGTTCGGCACCATCGAAAACTTCCGGGACACGGCCATTGCTGCGGCGCATCACGAGGATGGGCATTCGGTGTTTCCCGAAATCGGTGGCATCGGCGAGACGGTGCGCTCCTCTGTCATGGCGTTTTTTGCCAATGAGCGTAACGTGCAGGCGCTGGACGACCTGCTGGCCGAGGTGAAACCGCAGCCCTATGTCGTGACGATCTCCGCGGACAGCGTGGTTGCCGGCAAGACTGTGGTGTTTACCGGTAGCCTGGAACGCATGACCCGGACGGAGGCCAAGGCCATGGCCGAGCGGCTGGGGGCGAAGGTCGCCGGTTCTGTGTCGGGCGCGACCGACATATTGGTGGCTGGACCGGGCGCGGGTTCGAAGCTGAAGAAGGCTGAGGAACTGGGCGTCGAAGTGATCAGCGAGGACGAATGGTTCGAGCGAGTCAGCAAGTAAATTGAGGCGAGAGGGTGCGATGCGCAGATTGATCGGTGCGGCTCTGGCCGTGATGATGGTGCCGGGGGCCGCATTGGCCAGTCCGGCTGGCGAGCAATTGGCGCAGCACCTTTATGCGGGCACTGCCGATCATGGCTATTACGAGGAAGAGTGCGCCAAGTTCCACATGGATGCTTGCTTCGGTCAAGGGCTCATCGATCTGATCGGTGCGGTCGAAGGACTGTCGCAAGCGCTCTACCGCCACGGCGCGGTGACGCCGCGCATGCCGGCCGCTGCCATCCTCTTGGGGATCGACTCGGATCTGCCGGCGGGTCCTGCTAATCCTGACCCGGAAGCGCTCGACTACGACCAGTTGCGGAGCATCCTGAACGATTTTGTTGTCCGACTGGACGCTGCCAAATGGGCCTTCGAGACGGCTGGATCAGGTGGTGATTTCACTGTCTCCATCGATCCGCTGCGCGTACGCCTCGACATCGATGGCGATGGCACGGTGGGCGAGGGCGAGACCCTAGGCAGTCTGCTCGGCGACGTGATGGCACCGCCACAAACCAAGACCAAAGGCGACAAGAGCCTTGTGCCCGACATGACGATCGGGTTCGACCAGGCCGACGCCTTCTGGTTCGCAGGGTATACGCAGGTAGCGGCGGCGCCGTTCGATTTCATGCTGGCGCATGACTTTTCCGAGCTGTTCCAAGCCATCGGGCATCGGCTGTTCCCCAAGGCGGGATTGCCCATGCAGGACTATTCCCGCGGCGGCACGCTGATGATGGACCCGGAAACCGATACCTTCATTGCCGATCTGATCGCGGCCCTGCACACCAGCCGCTTTCCCGTTACTGACCGCGAGCGTTTCGCCGGGGTGCTGGCGCGCCTGCAGTCGGTGACTGCATTCTCCCGCCAGAACTGGGAGGCCATTCTGGCCGAAACAGACGACAATCGCGAGCTGGTGCCTTCGCCGCGCCAGACGTCACTTGTGCCGGACCAACCGGTGACGCAAGAGATAGTCGATGCCTGGATGGCCACGCTGGACACGGTAGACGAGATTCTCACCGGCGAATTGCTGATCCCGCATTGGCGGTTCCGGCAGGGGTTTGATCTCAAGCTCTTTTTCGAGACAGCTGAGGAAACCGACTTTGTCATGCTGCTGGCAGGGCAGGGGGCGCTGCCGTTCCTGAGCCGGGGCCCAGTTGCCGATGCCGACAGCTTCGCCGCCGGCAATCGGGTGTTCGGGGACAATTGGCCCAATTTCGCGCTATGGTTCAATTGAGCCGATAGCTCAGATCGGAGCGGTCGCGTCCTTGAGCCAGCTCTTGGCCGCGCCACCCACCAGGGGACCGATCTCGGACCAGACGCGGGCGTGATAGGAGTTCAGCCAGTCGCGTTCGGCGGGCGTCATGAGAGACATGTCGATCAGGCGGGTATCGATGGGTGCCAGGGTCAGGGTTTCAAACTCGAGAAAACCCGGATGGTCGCTGGCGTCGCGCACCGTGATCAGGTTTTCGATGCGGATGCCGTATTCGCCGGCCTTGTAGTAGCCGGGTTCATTGGAGAGGATATTGCCCGCCTCAAGCGGCGTGGTATAGCGCGAGGAAATGCCCACCGGCCCTTCATGGACACCGAGAAAGGCGCCGACGCCGTGGCCCGTGCCATGATTGTAGGTGACCCCGGCCTGCCAGAGGAACTGGCGGGCCAGAACGTCGATCTGGGCGCCACTGGTGCCCGCGGGAAAGCGTGCCAATGAAATGGCGATCATGCCCTTGAGCACCCGGGTGTAGCGGTCTTTCTGCTCGGCGGTGGCGGGGCCGGTCGACAGGGTACGGGTGATGTCGGTGGTACCCGAGAGATATTGCGCGCCGCTGTCGACCAGCATGAGCTCGCCGGCGCGCAGGCGGCGATCGGTTTTCTTCGTCACGCGATAGTGGACAATGGCACCGTTCGGACCAGCGCCCGAGATGGTGTCGAAGCTGGCATCGACACAGCTGTCTTCCTCCCGGCGGAAGCTTTCCAGTGCGGTGACAATGCCGATTTCGGTCAGTTCGCCCTTGGGGGCCTCGGCATCGAACCAGGCGAGGAATTTCGCCAGCGCGACACCGTCGAGCTTATGGGCTTCGCGCATGCCGGCCAGCTCGGCCTCGTTCTTGCGCGATTTGGGGCCCAGCACCGGGTCGCGCTTTTCGATCACCTTCGCGCCGCTGCCGCGCAAGGTTTCAGCCACGGCAGCTGGGGCGGTCTGCGGATCGACGATGACGGATTTGCCGGCGCTGCCCAGCTTCTCCAGGGCCTTGGCGAAGGTGCTTGCCTTGGCAATTCGCGCCACGCCTTCCAGCGACTTGCTGAGGTCCGGCGTGATCTTGGCGGCATCGAGATAGAGCGTGGGCAGGCCGGCCTTGGGCACAATGGCGAAGCCGAGCACGAAGGGCGTGTTAGGCACGTCGCGGCCACGCATATTGAGCAGCCAGCAGATGGATTCGGGCAGGGTCAGCGCCACAGCGTCGGCCTTTTCGGCGGCGAGCACCTGCCGCAGATAGGCGATCTTGTCGCTCGCCGTCTTGCCGGCGCGGTTGTGGCCGAGAAACTCGATGGGGCTGACGGGTGGTGCCGGGCGGTCGATCCAGATGGCATCGACCAGATTGGCATGCGGAACAACCTCGGCGTGACCGGCCAGCTTCTCGCTGATGTCGCGCACTTCGCCGGGGGTATGCAGCCAAGGGTCATAGGCCAGCCGGCCGCCCTTGGGCACATAGGACTTGATCTCGGGGCTGACACCGCCCTGGGTCACCTCATGCACCGTCACCTTGCTGGTGTCGGTCTGGGCGGGCGCCTGCAGCGTATAACGGCTGTCGACAAAAAGAGCGGCTTTCTTCGGGCCGATGACGGCCATGCCAGCGGAGCCGGTGAAGCCGGTAACATAGGCCAGGCGTGCCTCGCTGGCTGGAACCGACTCGCCCCGATGGGCGTCGGCGCGGGGAATGAGCACGACGTCGATGCCCGCTTTTTGCATGGCTGCTCTCAGCGCAGCGATGCGGGGAGCCACCTGAGAAGGGTCGGATTTTTCTTCAAAGCTTTGAAATACAGCGGGTTCGAATGATTGATTGGTCATTATTGGTCCTAGTGACGGCCCAAGGAGGAATGCATCCTTGGCATGGCTGTCCTGATGTCTTGTCTCTGGTTTTGCGGTGGGCAAAGCCTATCTTGTGGGCAAGAGAACAGGAGCCCATGAAATGAGCAAGCAGAACAATCTCTTCCAGCGTGCCGTCAACGCCATCGTCGAAGGCCGTACCCGCCAGGCCGAGCGTTTCATCGCCCGTTTCGAGCGTGAGCACGACCTGGGCCGCAAGGTAAACGGCCGTTAAGCCTGCCTTGCGAATTCGGCATGGCTGACTTGCCGGCAGAGCCCTTATCAGGGCGGTGCGAACAGCCTATCTGGACGATGTCGGGCGGCAACAGATCGCCCGTCGCATGGAGTGACGAAATGACTGAGAGCAAGAACGGTTTCCGCAACGCATTGGGTGGTCTTATCGACGCTCGTGGTCGCGAAGCCTCCCGCCAGGTCAGCTATCGCATGCAGCACCAGTTGATCGGCGCGGTAACCAAGCGCCCGTAAGGCTGCTGATTCCAAATAGCTGACGATCAATGCCGAGTCCCCGGAGCCTGCTTCGGGGATTTTTGTTTTTGGGGCACGCTCGACGTTGCCGCGATTTCTCCCCCCAATGGGGAGAAGGATCAGTTCTTCTCCAGCACCAGCGTGGTCCAGTCCTTGCGCTTCAAATGATCCTTGAGTGCAAAGTCGGCCGCTTTGTAGGCGGCGATGACGCCATCGGCCTGGGTGTTGAGAATGCCTGAGAGGATGGCCGTGCCGCCCGGCTGGGTGATCTGGCCGACGCCCGGCGCCAGCTCGACCAGCGGACCGGCGAGGATATTGGCCACCACCAGATCATAGGGCGCGCGGGCAGTGATCTCCTCGTGGTCGAGGCCGGTGGCTTCGATGGCGTTGATCTGGTCGCCAACACCATTCTCGACAGCGTTGTCGACAGTGGTGCTGACCGCAATCGGGTCGATATCGGTGGCCAGGATCACCGCTTCGAGGCGCTTGGCCAGCGCGATGGCGAGAACGCCCGTGCCGGTGCCGATGTCGATCATGCGGGTGGGCGTGCGGTCTACCAGCAGGGCTTCGATGGCTTCCAGACACCCCGTGGTGGTTTCGTGGTGGCCCGTGCCGAAGGCCTGGGCGGCGTCGATCTTCATCGGCGTCAGGCCATCGGGGATGGGGCCGGTCTCGTGACTGCCATAGACGTAGAAGCCGCCGGCGATGACCGGGGCCAGGCCTTCGAGCGACTTGGCGACCCAATTGACCTCCGGATCGATCGGCTCGACCGAGAAGATGACATCGCCGCCCAGTATCTCACGTGCGAGCGCGGAGAAGGCGGCAATGTCCGGCGGGCTGTCGCAGGTGGCTTCAAAGATCCACTCACCAGTGTTCTCGTTCTCGTGCGCCGAGGCGGTCAGGGCCAGGTCGTCGCGCTCGGAGACGGCATCGACCAAAGCATAGGCCTGCTCCTTGGTCAGGGAGACGGAAAGCTGATCGACGGACATGGAAAAAGCCTTGCGCTGATAGGGTGGCTTTCCTTGCGTCAGGGGCAGGGCTGAAGTCAAGGATGGGGCTTGACGGGTTTGCCTATGACGTTCATCATTTGTTCCGAACTGAGGGGCGCAGAATGTATGGACTGATCGGGCGGATGTTGGCCGTGGAGGGGCGGCGCGAGGAATTACTGGCGGTGTTGCTGGAGGGGAACGCGGCCATGCCGGGTTGCCGCTCCTATGTGATCGCGTGCGATCCGGGCAGCGGCGATGGCATCTGGATCAGCGAAGTCTGGGATAGCCGGGAGCAGCACCAGGCCTCGCTGCACCTGCCGCATGTGCAGGCGACGATTGCCAAGGCAAAGCCGATGATCGCGGGTTTTGCGGAGCGCTTTGAAACCGAGCCAAAGGGTGGGATCGGAGTTTAGGCGTTCGGGGCAAATGGCTCCCCGGGGCATAAAGCCGTCCCCGAACTTGATCCGAGGACCGGTCGCAACGCGGGCCGGGCCGACAATGGCCCTCGGGTCAGGCCCGAGGGTGGGGCGGTTTTCTGGTCAGGCTTCTAGAGCTTCACCGCAGTGCCCGAAACCGAGACCATCAGCATCGAGCCACCCTGACCGACCACTTCATAGTCGATATCGACGCCGACCACGGCATCGGCGCCCATGCGGCGGGCCTCTTCTTCCAGTTCGCGGAAGGCCTCGTGGCGGGCGTCGCGCAGGGCACCCTCATAGGCGCCGGCGCGACCGCCGACGATGTCGCGGATGCCGGCGAACAGGTCCTTAAAGATATTGGCGCCCACGATCACCTCGCCGGTGGCAATGCCGAGATAGTCCCGGATGGGGCGGCCTTCGAGATTGGGGGTGGTGGAGATGATCATGGGTTTGGCTCCTATGCGAAGAACACAAATAGGCCGGTTCAGCTGACTGTGAAAGGGCAGGCGTTCGACGAAGCAGCCAATGTCTCACGCCATCGTTCGCGAGAAGCAAGCGTTATGCTTGCGCTGCAGACGCCTCGAAACCCAAGTCCTGCGCCAAGACTTGGAATTTGGCATACCCCCCTGCAACCTCGGGGAAAGCCACGGCAGAAGGGTCATCCTCAAATGTCAGCGCGGGAACGCGTGCCTCAGTCCGGGTGCCCCTACCACATGCCACCACGTGCATAAACGGACTGACGCCCGGCACCGGATTTTCCTTGACTTGATCGCTCAATGACTGGGCAAGAACTGACGCTATTGATCCTCCCCAATTGGAGAAATTAACAATAAAATTTGGAGTGTTGAAGTATTGCTCCGCCCAGCTTCGATAGATTTCATGTTGTTGGCCACTTCCAATCTGCATCGAACCGAACCGAGGCAGAATGCGCGGTTTGAATGTCGGCGAGCTCATTCTGATTAGGGTCGTGAACGGAAATGGGCCGTTGTTTCGGGGAGCCACGGCGGCGATTAGGATCGAACAGCGAGCAGCGCGTTCTCTCTCATCAAAACCAGAAAAAATCTGTGCAGCGTCGCGTGACCAGCGCTTGGCCACTGCTTCGGGTTTCCAGATGACTTCGGGCTGGTTGTCCGACCGAAGTTTCATCGCCAAATCTGTCAAAAGATGAAACCCAATTCGCACAGATCCGGAAAAGCCGGCGACCATGTCCCGTCCAACCCAGTGCACTTTGCGAACCAAATCGGCCTCGCGCTTATCGCCGAATGTCACTCGTGTATCGCCAATGATGAACGCTTGGCCGACCGGAGTGACCCCTCCGACTATCCAGGTCATCTCACCCCTTCTTGATAAAGCTTTCCAGCACCTTCTTGGTCCCGGCCTTTTCGAAGTCGATGGTCAGCTTGTTGCCTTCGATCTGGATGACTTCGCCATAGCCGAATTTGAGGTGGAACACGCGTTCCCCCAGAGCATAGCCGCTCGACTGGCCGCCGAGGTCGACGGAGCGGGCGACGAGGTCGCCCTCGATGGTCAGTGGACCACCGCCCTTGCGGCTGGCCTGGTTGGCGCGGGCGCGCTGCCAGCCGGGGGGTTCATAGACGCTTTCGAAGGGGTCGGCCTTGTTGAAGCGGCTGG
>Ga0207814_100294_pt1 | contig 37455 bp, 31 predicted proteins | sample TtaePargueraPR_7_FD_187755 | JGI IMG/M metagenome (GOLD analysis project Ga0207814, IMG submission 187755) | Aerobic enrichment media microbial communities from Bioluminiscent Bay, La Parguera, Puerto Rico - Tt and P1 (2) (SPAdes) | ecosystem: Environmental > Aquatic > Marine > Unclassified ... | reverse complement strand
CCGCGGACTTCTTTGGCCCTCGCGAGCGGATCGGCACCGATTACGCGAATCGCGCCCAAGGTGTATTCCTCGGTATCTTCGGCAATGTACCGCAGCAGTCGGTTTACCTGACCAACCCGAACGATGTCAACGGCAACGAAACCGATGGCAGCAAGGCGAGTTACACGGTGACTTTCCAGAAAGGGGAGGAGCCACCGGTGGACTATTTCTGGTCCTACACCATGTACCGTCTGCCGGAGCGCTTTTTGGTAGACAACCCCATCGACCGCTATTCCATCGGCTCCAGCACCAAGGGCATGAAACGGAACGCCGACGGTTCCCTCACGCTGTATTTCTCCCACAAGTCGCCGGGCAAGGACAAGGAGAGCAACTGGCTTCCTGCCCCCGACGGTCCCTTCTGGCTGGTGCTGCGTACCTACGGGCCGAGCAAGGAGATCATCGACGGTACTTACAAGCAACCCGACTATATGCCGCAGGCGCTGGAATAGCGTCAATAGCCGTTGCAAAAGCTACATTGAGGTAAAGCTAGAATGCGTCAACGTATCTGGACGACCGTAACCTTGGCCCTCCTGCTCGCCGCTGGCTGTGGTGGTGGCAAAGAGGAACAGTCGGACCAACAGCCTGTGGCCGGTCCGCAGGAGCAGAACACCGATACGAAAGGGTCCACTGACAGCCGTGGGAAAAGTGCCGGTGCAGCGGCGCAGCAGGGGGCGATGCAAAGCGATGGTGAGGCCCCGGAAGGTGGGGAGACTATCGACACCAGAATCGGTAAGCTCTCTTTCACCCACGATTTTGCCAACGGTTATCCTACCGAGGAAACGGTGGAAAAGCTGTTTGATGCAATGGACTTTCAGCGTGCCACCCAGGCCTATCTTTGGGCGATTCCGTTAGTGTCCTTCGCGCAGTGGCAGCACGAGCACGAGAAAGTGTTCGAAGCCCGTTCCGGCGATATCGTCTACTACCCCGACTACGTCTCCAAGCTGGGGCTGTTGACCGCAAACGCGACCACACCCTATGCCCTCAGCTTTATCCGTCTGGATGAAACGGGCCCGATCGTGGTTGAAATGCCGGAAGCGGAAGTGCGCGGTGCTATGCACAGCATGTGGCAGATTGCCATTACACCGATGATTGAACCTGGCAAATACGTATTCCATGCCCCCGGTACAAAAGCGCCTCAAGTACCCGATGGCTACAAGGTGTATGAGTCACCTACCAATAGTGTCTTCTTTGGCATTCGCTTGATGAGCAAGGACGAGGACGTGCGCCGGGACGCTCTGGCAAAAATAGAGATCTATCCGTTGGCGAAGGAGGGCTCGCCATCGGATACCAAGGTGATTGAAGCAGGCGATAAGCATTGGGAAGGGTGGCAGCCGCGCGGTCTTGCCTACTTCGAGCGGCTGGCCGATATCATGGGGCGCGAACCGGTGGATGAGCGTGACCGCTTTTTCCACGCGATGCTGAAACCCCTCGGCATCGAAAAGGGGAAGCCGTTCGAGCCCGATGCCCGCCAGAAGGAAATTCTGACCGAGGCGGCACTGGTCGGGGAGGCGATGGCCAAGGCAAATGACTTCGAGAACCCCCGCCTGAAGCAGTCTATTTACAAGGAGGGCAGTCACTGGGAGATTGCCACTGTCTCCCCTCCCGACCAGCGCTGGGAACATTATGATGCGCTGGATGGACGTGCTGCCTGGTTCTACGAAGCGGTCACGAATGACCCGGCCATGCAGTCGAAGACGCCGGGTAAGGACCAGATTTACTTGGCTGCCTATAAAGACTCGGATGGCAACTGGCTAGATGGTGCCAAGCAGTACAAGTTGCACGTACTCCCAGACGCCCCAGCCGCCGAATTCTGGTCCACCACCGTATACGATGTGTCGACCCGCACACTGATCGACAATGAGCAGCGGCAGGCGGACAGGTCTTCGCGCATGGACCTGATCAAGAATGATGATGGTTCCTTCGATATCTACTACGGCCCAACGCCACCACCTGGGAAAGAAAAGAACTGGATACCCACCGTGCCCGGACGGGCCTGGTTTACCTATTTTCGCTTCTATTCGCCTACTGAAGCCTATTTCGACCGTTCATGGGTTCTTCCGGACATAGAAAAAGCGAGCTGGTGAGTCCATGTGTGAGCTCGAGTACCGTGGAAGGATGTAGGGTAGGGCGGAAGATGGCTGCGCGAATAATGGTGCCGACCGGAGCTTACCTACGCGCAGGCGAGGGGGCGTCGAGTAAATGTGCTGAGGCTGTCTCTTAACCGGGCCAGCCCCCGGCGACAATCCCGATTATCCGCTTCCGGGCAGCGCCGGAAACCGGCGGAGCTAAACCCGCGCGGCAGATCACGCACATCTTTTCTTTGATTCCCCCCCTTCCGAAGCCCCGAGATTACTCCAAACTTGATCTCCCCCCACAACATCAACACAATTCGCACCAAACTTCGCAAAAACAATTAAAAATGACCGCGCAAACCCCCAGTCTCCGCCAACAGGTGCGAGCCCAAAAAATATCCAGCGTATATAAACACACCTGGACACTCTCCATCAGCCACCCCATAGCAGGAGCCTTGCTGGTCGCCTATTTCTGGGAAGTCGCCGCACCAGTGCCGCTTCTGCTGTGGCTTGCGACCCTGATCGCCGTGTCCGTTTCCCGGGTGCCGCTGTATTTCCGCTACCGCAAACACGAGCGTGACATTGCCCAGTGCGGGCGCTGGGGGCTTTATTTCGCAGCCATGTCGGCATTGCAGGGGGCGTTGTACGGTTTCGCCTGGTTCGCCTTTGTTCCCAGTGGCGATCAGTTTTATCTGTCCGTCGTGTGCCTGTGGGCGATGGGGTTGAGTTCCTGTGCGGTGGTGGGGTACGCGGCGCATCCCAAGACGTTGCTGGCCTTCTTTATTCCGGTGGTGCTGCCGGGCGTATTGCTGTTGATTATGGACGGCAGCGACCGGATGCAGATTCTGGCCGCCGCACTGTTCCTGTACGGTGTGGTGATTCTGCTGGCGTCGGCACCGGTCTACCGGTCCATCGTACGCTCGATCGAATTGAACATCCGCCTCAAGGAGCTTTCGGAAAAAGACGGGCTGGAGCAGATTACTGTCAGTATCGGTGGCACTACGGTGGAAGGGGACTACCCTGCGAACCCGGAAAGTCTGATCGAAAACGCCGACACCGCGCTCTACATGGCCAAGAACCACGGGCGCAATCAGTATTACTTCTACTGTCGGCGTTCAGGTCAGCTGGCGGCGGAAGCGCCACTGACAGTGGCCGTCGACTAGCGCGGTTGTGACGCTGTGCTTGTCGCAAGATCCGGTGGTAAGCGCGGTGCTACAGGTTGGCGATGACACCGCCCAGCAGCAGCGTAAGACCGATGGTCAGAAGCCCCTGTACCAGGGCGATCACGATGCCTTTGAGGTAGCCGGTTCCCAGTACCAGCATGTAGGCAAAGGCCGCCAGCGGGATGGTGATCAGCAGCCCCCACTCTTCGGTGACGCCGGGAATCAGGCGCCCGACGAAGTGCTGGATGATGACCGCCAGCAACAGGGCAAACAGGCAGGCAAATACGCCGGTATTGCGCGCGCCCATCATGGCCGCCGCCATTTTGAGCGGGACTACCAGCACTACCAGGATGATGATGAGGGTAATCAGGAATTCCATTTACTGCCTCCACACAGGTCCGTTGTTCAAATTGCTGGCGTGGCGCTGCTCAGAAGCGGGCCAGCTCGTCTCGCAAATCACTTTCCAGGTCCGCCGGTTCGATAATCCACGCGCTGTCGTCCGATCCCGGAAATACGCCCACCTCGATGCCGTCTTTCTTCAGGCCCGGTAACCAGCGGTTCAGAAACTGGGGCAGGGGGATGCTTTTGGCATGCAGATCGCTATCGCTGCTGGCATAGGCCTCTGCGAACTCGATAGCGGGCCAGACGGGCAGGTATTCGAAGCCGCCCTGATCGTCCGAGTGCAATTTCAGAAAGTGCTCGTCGCTGTTGATCAGAATCCAGACTTCACGTTCCTCGCCGACCAGGTCGAGAAAATATTCGTAGCGGGCTTCACAGTCCAGGTCGAGAACCGCATTCAAATCATCACTACTCATACCACTGCTCGCTATTGTAAGAGTTGTCTACTGTGCACCGGCGATGTCGCCCGCTGCTTGTTGGCGCTCAATATCCGTGAGTACTGCCTCGAGTACAAGGTCTTTTCGCGTCCGGTAGGATTCCCAGGTATTTTCTGCGGGAATATCGACTTCCAGGGCGCCCACTTCCTTCAGCAGTAACTTATTGGGTGGCCAGCAGTCGTCAAGCCAGCCGCAGCCGTCGACCAGGTCCGTCCAGGCTTTGGTCAAGTATAGTTGGATACCGGACGCCGGCAGTGTCGGGTAAAAGCCCTCGGCGCGGAAGCGCAGACTATCGCCGATTTCACTACCGACCACCGTCAGCCGGTGCGGCAAACGCTGCTTGAACTGGCTGGCTGCGATAATCCCGGCAGAAAAGGTGTTGGGCCCTACGATGAGATAAAGCCTGCCGTCGGCGGGAACCGCACTGGAAACCGACTTTACGATCGACAGCACTTTGGTGTAGTCGCCGCCCCGGTTATAGCGGAAGTCGACAATAAAATGCGCGGGCTTCTGCCCGGCGGCCAGATCGAGTATGCGCTGTTCGAACTGATCGAGGGATTCGCCTTTGTCGGCAAAACTTGCGTTCATCCGCACGTAGATTGCACCGTGGCCGGGAATATCCCGCAACAGGTGCAGCTTGTCGCTTTCCTGCAGGTACAGCGGCAATGCTTCATCCCGGTGGAGCAGGGATACCCAGCCCTTGGTGTCGAAGCTTTCGTCGTCGGGAAAGGCATTGCGAAAATCCCAGAAAGGGTCGCCGGGCATTAGCTCGGTGTCGGCCGTGAGCTGCTGTGTCGATACCGAGCCCTGCGGGTCGAGCAACTGCACGGCAACCGCGCCATCTTCCACATTCGCGCCCAGTTGTGAAAGGGCACTCGGCGCAGACAGCAGGAACTCGCTGCGGTATTTCCGCCAGCTGTCGGTTCCGCCTCCGGTCAGCAGGGCGGTGCGGGTTACCAGATCTTCCGGTGTATGGCCTCCCAGTGACAGGACCCGTTGTCCCAACAACTGCGTGTACTCCGGTCGGGCTTTCACGATGATCAATCCGTCGACGGTCCAGTGAAAGCGCACGGGAAGGCGGAACATCCTGGTGGTCAGTGCGGTGGTATGGGCGTTGTCAAATACGGCCAGCGCCTGCAGTACTGTGAGCGTCAGCGCATCGGCCGTCTGCGGGGGAGGGGCCTGCTCTACGATACGGGTGAAGGCCGCTGCCTGTTCCGGGGTGATACCCTGCTCATTGGCGAGTACCAGGTCGTGAAAAAATTTTAAATCCGACTGCAGGGAGGGCGGAGCTGCCACTGCCGGGATTTCTGGCTGTTTGAGCATCTGCAGGCCACCCGCGGAGAGAAACAGACCGGCGAGCACCAGGTTCAGAAATATGTAGCCTATTACGATTTTTTTCAGGAGGCGTTTCATTGCGTCTTTTCCTTAAAGGCGAGAGAGGCGAGTAACCAGGCGTTCCAGGCAGCGCAGGTTGGCGCGTAAATGTTCGTTGATGGTGGGATATCTGCTGTACGATGATGCAACTTATCATCGCGTGCTTCTGTATCCATCGCAATCGGCAGACTTCTGTATGGAACACATCCTCTCGAATCCAATGGCAATGCTGGTGGCGGTCGGGGTTGCCTCGATTGTTTGCCAGTATCTCGCCTATATGCTCCGGCTGCCGGCAATTCTGCCTTTGCTCCTCGCCGGGCTGGCATTGGGGCCGCTGACCGGGGTGCTCGATCCCGACGCGCTGTTTGGCGATCTGCTGTTCCCGCTCGTGTCCCTCGCGGTGGCGATCATTCTGTTTGAAGGCGCGCTGACCCTGAAACTGTCGGACCTGGCCGGACACGGCAGCATGGTGCGCAACCTGTGTACCCTGGGCGCTCTGGTCACCTGGGCGATTGCCACGCCGGCGGCCTACTTCCTGCTCGACATGCCGATGCAACTGGCGGCGCTGTTTGGTGCCATCGTCACCGTTACCGGCCCCACGGTGATTGTGCCCATACTGCGCACGGTGCGCCCGAATACGCGTATCTCCAACATCCTGCGCTGGGAGGGGATTGTTATCGACCCCATCGGCGCGCTGCTGGCGGTACTCGTCTACGAGTACATCGCGGCGGCACAGAGCCCGTTCGAGCACACGTTGCTGGTGTTGCTGAAAGTCATCGTCATCGGCTTCGGCCTTGGCGCCCTGGCGGGCTATTTCGTCGGTTTGCTACTGCGCAACAACTGGGTGCCGCACTACCTGCGCAATACCGCCGTGCTCACCCTGATGCTCGGTGTCTACGCCGCCTCAGACCTGATGGAGCACGAATCCGGCCTGCTCACGGTCACCGTGATGGGGATATGGATGGCGAACATGAAGGGGCTGGACGTCGACGACATTCTCGAATTCAAGGAAACCCTGAGTGTCCTGCTGATTTCCGCACTGTTCATTCTGCTTGCGGCACGGGTGGAACTGTTCACCCTCGCCCAGCTGGGGTGGGGCGCGGTGGTGGTACTGATCGCGATCATGTACATCGCGCGGCCACTTTCCGTATTCCTGTCGGCACCGGGCTCCGGCCTGAACTGGCGCGAGCTGACGATGCTGAGCTGGATCGCGCCGCGTGGCATTGTGGCCGCCGCGGTATCCGCTCTGTTTGCGCTGAAAATGGAATCCTTCGGGCTGCCGAATTCGGAACTGCTGGTGCCGATGGTTTTTCTGGTGATTATTGCCACGGTGGTGATCCAGAGCCTGACATCCAAGAGCGTTGCCAAGTTACTGGACGTGCGTGCGCCCTATCCGAATGGTTACCTGATTTTTGGTGGCGGCAGGTTCGCACGGATGCTGGCCAAAGACCTGATGGATAAAGATGTACCGGTGCGCATCGCCGATACCAACTGGGATGCCATCCGCGAGGCCCGTATGGAAAATATCCCAACCTACTATGGCAACCCGATCTCGGAGCACGCCAGCCTCACCATGGACCTGTCCACCACCGGCAAGGTGCTGGTGCTCTCTCCCTACCGGCAACTCAATCCGCTGGTGACCTATCACTTCGAGCATGTGCTGGGCGAAGGAACGGTACTGGGGTTGAGCGACGGTGCCCAGGAGGGCAGGGCGAGCCACCGGGTATCGGAAGGTTATGCGAAGAAACTGGAACTCTTCTCTGAGAATGCCACCTACAGCCGCCTCGCCAGCCTGGTGGCAAAAGGGGCGAGCATTCGCACCACGCGCCTGACCGATGAATTTACCCTCGACGATTACCGGGAGACTTACGGCAACCGCGCCACAAGACTGTACGGGGTAGACCCGCAGGGCAAAATCCATATCTGTACCGTGTCACACGAGTTCGAGTTTCAGGAGGGCTGGCAGATTGTCAGTCTGATCGCACCGGAAGCAGGGGCGGAAGCTTCTGCAGACAGCCGGCAGCTGCCAGATGGTGCCGCGCCCGCGCGGTAGCGCCACCCCGCAGGGGATCAGTACCGTTGATCCAAGTGTCAGTTGTGCGCGTAGTGCAAACGGACAAAAGCCCGCAACAGTGACTACTGGATATGAGTGAATTGATCAGATTGGTGTACGCCAGCCGCGCCGCGTTTCAGCCCGCGCCCGTCCAACAGGGTGTCGAGCCGTCGGTGGCGCGCATTCTTATGCAAAGCCGGAGGAATAACGCCCACGCCAATATTGGCGGAGTGTTGTATTTCGGCGATGGCCACTTCTTTCAGGCCCTCGAGGGCGATCGCAAAGCGGTCAACCAGACCTATCAGCGCATCACCGCAGATCCCCGTCATCGTGATGTCACCATCCTGTCCCTGAAGACGGTACCCGCGCGCCTGTTCGCCGACTGGTCGATGAAATATGTACCGGCGGAGGACGCCGTACGGCAATTTATCCAGGCCCGTGATTACCAGCGCTTTGAGCCGCTGAGATTCCAGGAAGAGGAGGCGGAAGCGCTGATCGAGCTGTTCCAGCAGCAGGGAGAGGCCGGCGGCAGGGCGCAGAAGAAGCGGCCCGCCTGGAGCTGGTGGCGGAGAGTGTTCGGCTAGTCGCGGTCTATCGCGATCGTCTCGCCGCTGGCGCTGCTCTGCAGGGCCAGGTGGATCAGGCGAATATTCCACAGCGCCTGCTCCGCACTGACCGGTACCTTGCCACCCGCCACAATCGCGCTCGCCAGTTGCTGGTAGAAGTGCTGGTAACCCCCGGTTTGCGTAACGACGGCAGTGGTCTCATCGGCCGTGAAGAGATGGCCATATTGCTCGGGGTTTTCCTGCGCCCATCCCTCGTTGATCGGCTGCAGCCCGGATTTCAGGCGGTCTTCCTGCGGATCCAGGCCGTGTTTTATATAGCTGCCGGCCTCGCCCTGTACCTCGAAGCGCAGATTCGGTCCCGCGCAGAAGGGACTGCTGCGCAGTACCGCCAGCCGCTCGGGGTAGTGCAGGGTCAGATGGAAAAAGTCATCTACCTCGGCCTGATTGCGCAGCGTCTGCACCCGGGCGGTGATGGCCGTCGGCGTGCCAAACAGCTGTAGCGCTTGGTCCAGCAGGTGCGGCCCCAGATCGAACAGGATACCGCCACCTTCTACCGCGGACTCGCGCCAACGCTTGCGGACCTCGGGCCGGAAGCGGTCAAAGTGGCTTTCGAAATAGCGCACCGGCCCCAGGCGACCGTCGGCAATCAGCTTCTGCACCGTGATAAAGTCCCCGTCCCAGCGGCGGTTGTGGTAGACGCTCAGTATCAACCCCTGTTTTTTCGCCAGCGCAATCAGTTCTTCTCCCTGTTCGACGCGGGTCACGAACGGCTTTTCCAGTACCACGTGCTTGCCCTGCTGCAGGGCAAGCTTGGCCAGGGCAAAGTGCACGTCGTTGGGGGCGGTGATGATCACCAGGTCCGCATCGCTCTCGGTGAGTAACGTCTCCGCTTCCGCATACACCGCAACCTGCAGGTGTTCCCGTTTTACCTGCTCACCTTTCGAGGTGCTCACCGCCGTCAACCGAAAGGGCGCCTGGCTCTGGATGAAGGGCAGGTGGAAGGTGGTGGCGGAGAATCCGTAGCCGATAAGGGCAGTTTTGATTTCGGTCATAGCAATGGGCTCCGTGGCGATCTGGTCAGATGGGGACGGAGTGGATAGTGCTCTGTACCGGAAAAGTTGGTCAAGAGGCGAGGAACGTGGCGATGGCTACACCCACGAATGTAGCGATGGCGTAGCCAAATAAGCCGACAAGAATCCCCGGGGCGACCAGCGCCTGCCATCCCTTGCTGGCCGCAAGGGCGGCCGCCGGGGCCGGCCCCAGAATGCAGGCATTGGAGGCAATAATGACCTCGGCGAGGTCGAGTTTCATGAGCTTGCCGATGAACAGCAGAATGCAGAAGTGGACCAGCACCATGACGACGATCAGTAGCGCGATCGGCAGGGCAGCCCCGAGTACCTGACTGAGGTTTGCCCCAGCGCCGATCACCACAAAAAAGATATACATGAAAAGAGAGCCGATCTCGAATTCAGATGAGACCTGGCGGACGACAGGCTTGGCAAAATTTGCCACGATCAGTGATAGCGCCGTAACCACCAGTATGTACAGGGCGCCGATATCAAGCAATGCAGTAATGGCTGCGGAGAGCGCGCAAATGACCAGGCTGACTGTGAGACCGTTGGTCGCGGTCTGTAGTATGAAGGGTGCCGATTCCGATGCAGTGTTACTTTCGATCGGTGTTTTTGCGCTGTTCCCGTTTATATCGATGTATTTTGACGGAAGTGCATTGCGCACATATTGCAGTGTAGGCAACAGCATCAGGAGAACCAGGAAAAATACCGCACCGGCCGCATCGGCGGACAGACTGGCGACATATAGAGAGGAATCTTTTATACCTACCGCTTCTGCCGTAGCGACAAAGTTCAAGGAGCCACCAATATAACTAGACGCAATGGTGCCGGTAATCTGTGCTTCCTGCAGCCCCAGATCCAGTACGGAGGCCGCCACTAGCGCACCCATGGCAGTTGCCGTGGCGGCAATCATGAATGCCACCAACATAGTGCCGGATTCCGTAAAGATGGTTTTGAAATCTGCCCTCAGCAGCAATAGTGGAATCGCCATCGGTACCAGTAGCGAGGCGATGGTGTCATATACTGGCGCACTGAAAGGGATGATACCCGCGTTGGCCGCCAGCATAGAGGTGGCCAGAAGAATTAGTGGCCCGCCGAGTTTCTGTCCCCAGCCCGTCTTCTCCGCCCACATACCGAAAGACATGATCGCCATGATTATGGCGCAAAGCGCGAAAGTCTGGTCTGAGCTAATCAGGGGCACGGTGCGGCATCCTTTATTTTTATTGTTCGGTGACTACATGTGGCTGGTCACTAATCGCCAGCCAGCTCCGGCCCATAGATCGGTGCTGGAGCGGCTGGCTACCCGTAGATGCTTAAGTCAGAAATCTGCTCCTACGGATAGACCGATGGTGCGGGGGCGAAGCATGCCCAGACCAACGGCACCGTTCGGTAGTGAGCCCTCGGCATCAATCGCGGTAACACCGAGCTCGTCGGTCAGGTTCTTACCGTAAAGCTCGACGGCCCAGCGGCCCATGTTGATGCCGCTGCGCAGGTTTACGGTAGTGTAGCTATCCGCTATACGTAGGTTACCTTCTGCGTCCCGGTTGGAAAAGCCCGCCGGGCGATCACCGGTATAACCGATATCCCCTCCCACATAGGCAGTGGTATCTGCCGTGACCTGCCACTCGTAGCTAGTATTCAAGCCAAAGCTCCATTCCGGCACGAAGGTAAGCGGGTCGCCACTGAAACCGCCGACTACCGCGTCGGTATCCCCGGTCAGGTAGGCGTCGGTATAGGCACCATTGAGGGACAGGCTGAGGCCGTCGGTCGGCAGTAGGCTGGCAGTGAACTCGAAACCTTTGCTCACCGCGGTGCCTCCATTACCGTTGACCCCGAAATTGTTGACTACCGCAAACAGCTGGATGTCCTCCCAGTCCAGATAGAAAGCGCTCAGGTCGAGTGCAAAGCGGCCACCGGCACTGCTGGTTTTCAGCCCGACTTCATAACTGGTGAGAGTATCGGAGTCGTAGGTTCTGGGAGTGTCTTCAGGCGCACCGGGGGGCAGGATATTGGGACCACCCGGACGGTAGCCAGTAGCAACGCGGGCATAGACCGAGGCATTGCTGTTGAATTCATAGCGGGGCGACAGCGAATAAGTGAAGGGACTTTCCGATGAACTGGTATCGTCATATTCGAGAGGACCGCCTACCAGGAAACCATCCTGAACCTGGGAGGCAACCTGTTCGTTCTTACTGGCGCGCGCACCGAAATCGAGCTCGAAATCTGGGGTGATATACCAGGTACCGTTGGCGAAAAGCGCCATTTCCTCAAAGGTAGAGGGAAGGGATAGGTCGGCAACCAGAGGTACTCCGGCTGCTGCGGAACCGGTGTTGGCATCCAGCGCGGTAAACACCTGTGGGTCAATGCCGGAATCCTCTTTGGTGTAATAGACTCCGGTCATCCATTCGAAGTTATCGTTGTCCGCGGACAGTAGACGCAGCTCCTGAGTGAACTTGTCGGTCGCTGTAGTCTGCTCCTGTACCAGACTTACGGGCATGGATTCTGGATCCCTCCCGAGCAAGTAGGTAACTAGCGATGCGAGGTAGGTGCCCGGCACCAGCTCCGCTGCGGCCATATCGTCCTGGTAGTTTTGCTCAAAGTTGCCGTAGCTGGTGATGGACTCAAGGGTAACGGCGTCAAACTTCCAGTTTGCTGTGGCACTGTATACTTGGTATTCGATATTGGAGAAATCGTCGTGGTAGCGGGACCTGACGGGGCTGTCGTGCAGTGGTTTGAGGGTGGTGGGATCGGCGTCGATGATATTGGATGAACCCGTTTCGATCTTCTGCATCATCGCTGTCAGGTTCAGGGAGAATGCATCCGAAGGCTTGTACAGCGCCGCAATTCGGCCGCCGTAGGTATCCACCGTATTAATATCCTGTTTGATCTGGGTCCCGTCGTGAATATTGACGTTCGGATCCGTCATGCTCGGAATCGGGTTATTGCCAATCGAGTCTATATACCCGGAGTCCGCGCGGTAGAAACCGCTTGCCCGAACGGCCAGTTGGTCACTGAGTGGCAGATTGACCAATCCGGTAGTGGCGTAGCCCAGATCTCCCTCTTCCACGCTTTCCAGGGTCGTGCGAAACCGGCTCTCAACGCCATCAGTGGAAGGCGCATTAGGTACGTATTTGAGTACGCCGCCGAGGGAGCTGGCTCCGTACAGCGTGCCTTGCGGTCCGCGCAGTACCTCGACACGTGCCATATCGAAGGTGTCGAAGTCTCCCGCCAGAATGGATCCGTTGGCCAGACCGCTGCTGGATCCAAACGGCACGTCGTCAAGATAGACCGCCACAGTGGAGGCTACGCCCCCGGTATTGATCCCGCGCAAGGTGATACGGGAAATACCCGCTGTATTGCCGGTGACGCTAAATCCGGGAATTTTGTTGACCAGATCTTCGAAGTTGGTTGCCTGCTGGCGCTCAAGCTCGTCACCACCGAGCACACTGACCGACATCGGGATTTCCGAGAGTGCCCGATCGCGCTTCTGCGCAGTCACGATGACCTCTTCAACAACCTTGCCAGCAGAATCCTGGGCGGCAAGTGAAGCGCTGTAACCGACTCCGCTGGCCAGTACGATACCTGTATACAGGCTAGCGGCTTTGAATGAAGTTATTCTGGACCTGATTGAATTGGACATGGCTGCCTGCGTCCCCCCGGGTAGTGTTTTTATAGCGAGTGGCTCCTATAGCGAGTCACTCATTTCTGGGTACCTCTCGCACGATCTTAGCTGTTACTCTCCGAAGGCATTAGTCCGATTCGGCCAAATGCTATGCAGATCCGGTGGTTCTGGAAAGCGGCTCACTCGAATCTGCACAGTGCACCAATTTACTCCTCTGGACTGCCCAAACCCTGTGCAGCCTGTCGCCAGCCCTTTGGTGTCTGTCCACAGTCCCGACGAAATGCACGGGAAAAAGCCGAGTGATCCTCGTAGCCAACAATATTGCCAATCTCTGCAATAGATAGCCGGTTGTCGGCCAGCAGTAATTTGGCCGCTTCAATGCGCTGGTGAATACAGTACTGCATGAGAGTGGTGCCGAACATCGATTTGAATCCACTCTTCAGGCGTGTCTCCGAAATGCCCAATTGTTGTGCGAGTTTCGGCAGTGGCGGCGGATTTGCATATTCCATGCTGAGGAGGGTGCGGGCGCGGTGAATTTTCTTGCTGTAGGGGAGGTCTGTGTCGACAACCGGGATCTCAGCATGATTGCCGCTGCTTTTTAGGATCTGCAGGCCCACGCACAGCAGCTCGTCGTACTTTGCCGAGATCCAGTGCCTGAGCAGGGTGCCGGAAACGGGCATATGAAAGCAGGACCAGATGGAATCCCGTTGCACATCTTCCAGGAAGAACACTCGCTGCCGGGGTTTGCTGTCTTTGCCGGAAATACATTCCTGCAACCAGTCCGGATAGTCGGTCAGGTCTTCTTCCACCTGTTCCAGCAGGTTTGAAAGCGTCGCGTGGACTACCACGTGACGGATCTGAACGTTGGGGGTGGGAAGGCGGTAGGTGATTTCCTGTGCGGGTATTACCGAAACGATCAGTGCTGGGCCCAGGTTGTGGACATGCTTGCGGTCACCCAGGTATTCCGCGCGCCTGACTGTGGAGACAAACTGGAAGGAGATGATATCAGCCACTTCATTGCGAACCACCAGTCGCGCTCGCGGAACCACTTCATTGATATCAATCAGACGGTCTTTGCTGATTCGGTAGCTCAGCAGGCCGTCAAAGCGATCCGTAGCCAGGTCGTGGATCGCATGGTGATCCGGGGTGGCGCTGAACCGGGTCAGTTTCTGTGCATCTACGAAGAGCTGCTCCAGCCGGGGGCCGGGTGTATCTTCCAGTTCAAGGCCTTGAGGTACCTCGATATAGTACTCGTCTCCGTAATACATGTGTCAGGTACGCCCCAATTTCCTAACAGACAGGATTTTTCGGCGAAAACACGAAACTGCCGAATCTGCACATTATGCTGGCGTCTTGGCCTAACAGGCAATAGGGCGTCAAAGCTATGATCCGAGAACAATAACACCAACCTACAAACCGGAACCTTCACAATGAAAAAAGTTACGCTCCATCTGCTCAGCTGGCTCTCCGCTCTGCTTTTTTCGATAGGAACAGCGTCGGCGTCTTCACTGGATGATCCCGCTGCAGTAGAGGCCTTTGCCGATGGCCTTGTGCGCCCTCTGATGCAGAACCACGACAGTCCCTCTGGTGTGGTGGCGGTTGCCAAAGGTGGAAACTTGCTGGTCGCCAAGGGCTATGGCTACCAGGACATAGGCAACCGGGTGGCGGTCGACCCGGAGACAACCCTGTTCCGTCCCGGTTCGGTTTCAAAGTTGTTTACCTGGGTTGCCGTGATGCAGCAGGTTGAGCAGGGCAGACTGGATCTGGATACAGACGTCAACGAGTATCTGAAGACTTTCCGGATCAGGGATACCTTCGATGCGCCGGTTACCCTGCGCCACATTCTGACTCACACCGCAGGCTTTGAGGACGGTGCGCTGGCCTACCTGATTCTGCAGAGCCCGGAACATATCCTCCCGCTGGAAGAAGCGATGGCTCGACTGCAGCTCGCGCGGGTGAACCCGCCGGGCGCGCAGACAGCGTATTCCAACTACGCCACCGCGCTGGCCGGCTTGATTGTGCAGAATGTCTCCGGCGTGCCATTCAATGACTATATCGAGCAAAATATTTTCCAGCCCCTGGGCATGGAAAACTCGACTTTTGACGAGCCGTTGCCGGAAAGCCTGGAATCGCAAATGGCGAAGAGCTACGCGGTCGAGGCGGGCAAATATGTGGAGAAGCCGTTTGAGCTGGTGAGCAATTTCGGTCCCGCGGGCGGGCTGTCTTCCACCGGTACCGATATGCTCCGCTTTGGCCAGGCCATATTGAATGGCGGAGAGCTGGATGGAAACCGTATCCTCAAGGAGGAAACGGTAGACCTGATGCTGAGCAAGCAGTTTTCCCACGACGACCGCCTGCTGGGAATGGGGCTCGGGTTCTACGCCAATGACCTCAATGGCCAGGAAGTGTGGGGCCACGGTGGTGATACCCAGTGGTTCCACTCCCAGCTGGGCGTCGACCGTGAAAACGGACTGGTTTATTTCGTTTCCTTCTCCGGGGCTGGTGGTCGTGTGCCGCGCTCCGCCTTCGCCACCACCCTGTATGAAGAATTCCTGCCCAGCGAAGAAGCCGCGGTACCCGCAGCCCCTGAGGATTTTGCCGAGCGTGCCGGCAAGTACGCGGGCAGCTACGGCTTCTGGCGCTCCAACTTCACCAATTTCGAAAAAGTGCTGGGGCTGAGCGGTGGCATTGAAGTGGCTCCCACTGGAGAAAATACGTTGGTGGTGGGCATGTCCGACAAGACTAAACAGTACGTAGAAGTGGATACCAACCTGTTTCGCGCACTGGATTCCAGCACCACCCTGGCCAGTGGTATCAATCCGGAACTGCTGGCATTCCAGGAAAACGAGCAGGGCGAAATCACCGGTTTCGTGATGGACGGCCTTCCGTTCATGTCCCTGCGCAAGCTGCCGTTCTATGCGACCTCCAGTTTCAACTTCCTGCTGATCGGGCTGTCGGTGCTGATCTTTATCGCAGTCCTGCTACGCCGCTACTACCAGCGTCGTACCGTCCGCACTTTGCCGTCCAAGGAAAAATCCGCTACGCGTGCTGCGGTGTACGCCGCGGCGGCGCACCTGATGGTCCTGGTCGTTGGTGTCGTGGTGCTGTCTGCGGCGATGGAAAGCCTGTTCGAAGGCGTGCCATTGTCACTGAAGCTATGGCTGATCCTGCCCATCGTGGCCACGCTGCTGACCGCTTATCTGGTGTACCGCAATGTTGAAGTGTGGCAGCAAGGTTTGTTCAAGGGCGTAATGCCGCGCGTGCGCTTCACCGCGGTCACTCTGGGCGCGTTGTTTATGGCCTGGTTTTACTTCTACTGGAACATGCTCGGCTATCACTTCCTGTAAGCGGTTGGCGATCGGGTTGTAGCCCGCGCTGACAAAGCAATGTACCAAGGTGAGCCACCGGGTGGCTCACCGGATAATAAAAACAGGTAACCATATGAATAGAAAACGTGAAGTCAGCTTGTCGGTAGAGTCCTGGGAACTCGAGTCTCCTTTCAAAATTACCGGACATGTATTTACCAAGGTGGAAATATTACATGTCGGTATTTCTGAAAACGGAGTGACAGGCAACGGTGAGGCCACCGGGGTTTATTACCTGGATGAAACCGGCAGCAGTATCCTGGCACAGGCAGAGTCTGCCAGGGATGCACTGGTCAAGGGTGCGAACCGGGAGGCAATCTGCGGCCTGTTGCCGGCTGGCGGTGCGCGCAACGCGATCGATTGCGCACTCTGGGACCTGGAAGCCAAGCTTGCGAATAAAAAAATCTGGGAGCTTACCGGCATTGATCCTACGGATACCCACAGCTTCTTTACTGTCGGGCTGGACTCACCGGAAGTCATGGCGGAAAAGGCGCGGCAAATCGACAGTAACAAGATCAAGGTGAAACTAGATGGCAAATTACCGCTTGAACGGATGACCGCTATCCGTGCCGCGCGCCCGGATGCCGAGATTATTGTCGACGTCAATCAGGGCTGGACCTTCGAACAGCTTCAGGATCTGGCCCCTAGGTTCAAGGAACTCGGGATCAGCATGATCGAGCAGCCGCTGCCGCGTGGCGGAGACGAGGCGCTCGAAAATTACCACTCTCCTGTGCCCCTGTGTGCCGATGAGTCCTGTCTGGATACCAGTGAATTCGAGCAGGCCGCCCGTCGCTACCAGGTGATCAATATCAAACTGGACAAGACTGGCGGACTGACCGAAGCCCTCGCACTGGCGAAAAAGGCCAGAGAGCGCGGCCTCGAGGTGATGGTGGGCAATATGGTCGGCACCTCACTGGCGATGGCACCAGGCTTTGTGGTTGCACAACTTTGCAGGTTTGTCGATCTCGACGGGGCGTTTTACCTGAAAAAGGACCGCGAGCCCCCGATTACCTGTGATCAGGGGAAACTCTCGCAGCCCAGCGCCGCACTCTGGGGCTGACGCAAAAACGAAGGGGCGGCCACGGACAACCATAAAGGCGGAAAGCCATGAGCATTAATTCTGAACTTCTTCGCAAGTTTGTCTTTGGGATACTCACCGGGATTGCCGTTGTCGTAATCAGTATGGAGGCTGCGCTCGCGCGGCCGGCAATGGATGTCGCCATTGTCGGCGGCCGGGTGGTGGACCCCCACAGTGATACCGACAAAGTGCTGAATGTCGGTATTCGCGACGGCAAGGTCGCGTATGTTGGTAGCGACGCAATCAGCGCGCCGCGGGTGATCGATGCAAAAGGCCGGGTGGTAAGCCCCGGCTTTATCGACATGCACGCCCACGGGCAAAACATTCTCGCCAACCGGGTGCAGGCGTTGGATGGCGTTACTACGGCACTGGAGCTTGAGTCCGGAGTGTGGCCGGTGGCCGAGTGGTACCAGCGGCTGGGCAGCGAGGGACGACCGATCAATTACGGGGCCTCGGTAAACTGGGCCGGTGCGCGCATGGCCGAGTTTATCGGTGAGCCGGCCCCCGGCGCGACACACTGGATCGAGGAGAACTTCGCCAATCCGGAATGGCAGGACAAGATTGCAACCCCTGAGCAGCTGAAGCGGATTTCCGCGCGGGTCGACCAGGGGCTTAAGGAGGGCGGACTCGGGATCGGTTTCCTGCTTGGTTATGCGCCGGGCGCGGGACGCAAGGAATATTTCCACATGACCGGCCTCGCCGCCGAAAAAAATGTGCCCACCTATACCCATGCGCGCTACCTGTCCATGCTCGAGCCCGACAGTTCTTTCGAGGCGATGTCGGAAATCGTCTCGGCGGCAGCCGGTACCGGGGCACACGCGCATATCGTGCATATGAACTCCATCAGCCTGAGAGACATAGGTCCCATCAGTAAAATGGTCGCCAGAGCCCAGCGTGCCGGCGTCAAAATTTCGACCGAGGCCTATCCCTATGGTGCCGGTTCGACCAACATCGGCGCCGCCATGTTTCGTGCGGAAAACTGGCGAGCCCGGGTGGGTAACATTACCGCGCACAACTTTGACTGGAACGGCAAACGCCTGAGTGAGGATGAGTTTGCCCGGCTGCAGAAGGAGCAGCCGGGAACCGGCATTGTGGTGCACCTGCTGGATACCTCGGTTGAGGAAGATCAGGCGCTGCTGGATCAGGCGGTGCTTTTCCCCGAAGGTGTGATTGCCACTGATGGTGGCGACTGGCTACAGGATGGCAAGCCCCTCTCCCAGGATACCTGGCCGTTGCCCACGGATGCGTGGAGTCACCCCAGAAGTGCAGGCACCTACGCACGGTTTATCAGCCACTATGTCCGCGATACCGGGCAGCTTTCCCTGCTGGAGGCGATAAAGCGGGTGAGCTACGGGCCGGCAAAAATCTTGCAGGAATCGGTACCCCAGATGCGCAACAAGGGGCGCATCCAGGTGGGTGCGGATGCCGATATCGTGATCTTTGACCTGAGCGCAATCGAGGATCGCGCGACCTACGCGCAGCCCGCCAGCACTTCGGCGGGGTTCGACTATGTGCTCGTCAATGGCGAAGTCCTGGTCGACGAGGGCGCGCTTGATCCCCGGGCGATGCCGGGCAAGCCGATCAGGAATTTCTGAAATGACTGACGCGAGCCCAGATGGTGGAGCTGTTGTTGATCACTGGCTGAAATCTTTGCAGGGGGCTCAATGAACTGGTACCGGACTTACCTGCTGCCTGGGTTGATATTTCAGTCGGTAGTGATCGGTGGCGGTTACGCCACCGGTCGTGAGCTGATCGAATTTTTCTTTGCCAGCGGGCCGATCGGCGGCCTGCTGGGGCTGGCCACTGCGGGTATTGTGTTTGGCGTGGTACTGGCAGTCGGGTTTGAGTTTGCCCGGATCTACCGCGCCTATGACTATCGCCACTTCTGTCAGAAACTATTGGGCAAAGGCTGGGTGATTTTTGAACTGGCGTTCTGCATCCAGTTGCTACTGATTCTTTCCGTAATAGGCTCTGCGGCGGGTCAGATCGCCCAGGAGTTGTTTTCCGTTCCCTCTCTCGTCGGCACCCTGTTGCTGATGGCTGCAATCGCGGTACTGGTGTTCTCCGGGTCAGAAACCATCAAACGGGTACTCGCGGGCTGGTCTTTTCTTCTCTATCTGCTCTACGGTCTGATGATCGTACTCGCCTTCCGCAGTTTCGGTGACAATATTTCCCAGACATACACTGATGCCGACAGCGGTACTGGCTGGCTGCAGAGTGGAGTGCTGTACAGCGGATACAATCTGGCGGTGCTGCCGGCGGTACTGTTTGTGGTATCCGGCCTTAATCGCCGTCGGCAGGCCATAGGCGCTGGGCTGATCGCGGGTTTGATCGCCGTGCTGCCCGCGATGAGCTTCTTTGTGGCGATGATGTCGGCTTACCCGGAAATTGGCGACGAGCCAGTGCCGGCCAGCCTGTTGATGTCGAAGTTCGGCTACGATTGGCTGGAGCTGATCTTTCAGGTAGTTGTCTTCGGAACCTTTATCGAAACCGGTACAGCTTTGTTGCACGCGGTCAACGAGCGCCTGGCGGGCCTGCGACGGGATGAGCAGCGCGAGATGCCCGCCTATCAACGGGCTCTGGTTGCACTGGTTCTGCTGAGTATTGCGATTTTTGCCGCGGAGCAGTTCGGGATCGTCGACCTGATTGCCCGGGGCTACAGCGCCCTGACGCTGGTATTCCTAACCATCTTTATTTTCCCGTTGCTGACCCTGGGAGTGTGGAAAATTATTCACAGCTCTGGTGGAGCTGGCAGTCAACGAGGAGAGCCCGATCAACTTCAGTCCCTCGATTTGCAGGAGAGTGGTCAATCGTGAATGTCATTAAATTGAAGCCGCCGTATCTGATTTTTGTCGGGGATGTTACCGAACTGACCTATGTCAAAACCGGCGCCGGACTGGCGCAGTGGCGCCCGGACCTGTGCGCCGGACAGCTCAGCCTGGTGAGTCCCGGTATCGACCTCGGCCTGCCAGCAATGACTGTTGAGCAGGCGATAGCGGCTAACGTCGGTTCGCTGATCATCGGTACGGCGACTGTCGGCGGTGTGATTCCCGATGGCTGGCTGGATACGCTGGTGCAGGCTGCTGAAGCGGGGCTGGATATTGTTTCCGGCGCTCACGGGCGATTGCAGGACAACCCGCACCTCGCGGCGGCAGCGCAGAGGTCGGGTGCGAAACTGGTAGATGTGCGGGTGCCGCCGGTCGGGCTGCCGGTAGCCAGTGGCAAAAAACGTAGTGGCAAGCGCCTGCTTACCGTGGGTACCGACTGCGCCGTGGGCAAGAAATACACCGCGCTGGCACTGCATGCGGCAATGAAAAACGCAGGTATGGACGCGGATTTCAGGGCCACCGGCCAGACCGGTATCATGATTTCCGGGCAGGGTATTCCCATGGATGCCGTTGTATCGGATTTCCTCGCCGGGGCCGCAGAGCAGCTTTCCCCCGATAATAGCCCTGAGCACTGGGATATCATCGAGGGGCAGGGGGCCATCGTGCATCCGGCCTACGGCGCGGTGAGTGTGGGCTTACTGATGGGCTCGCAGCCGGATGCCTTTGTGGTGTGCCACGAGGCCGGGCGCACGCATGTTGCCGGCTGGCCTGAGATTCCCCTGGTGAAGATTGCGGAAATCATCCTGCGTACGACCGCGGTGGGGCGGCTAACCAACCCGTCGATTCGCTGCGTCGGTGTGAGCGTGAATACGTCCGCGCTGGCGGCGGACGCGCGGGAGACTTACCTGCGCAGACTGGAACAGCAACTGGGACTGCCCTGTGTCGATCCGTTGGTGGAGGGCGTGGATGCCCTTATCGAGTGCCTGGTTAACGATGTCATACCGGAGACTGTCGCGTAGAAAAGACGGCGTGACCGCCGGATAGCAATCGAACAACAATCTTTCGTCGCGGTAGAAATGGCCGCGCCCGTGGAGCAACCTATGTCGTCATCACTGCTGTCTCTATCTTCTTCCGCCCGTCGCTGTAATGGGCTGCTGGCTGGTCTGATTCTCAGTATTGCAGGATCCGCGTCCTTAGCTACCACGCCTTCCCCGCAAGCCATTGATCGCACTGTGGCCAGGGCCATGGAGACATTCCACGCGCCGGGTATGGCGGTTTCGGTTGTCTACGATGGCAAGGTGTACTACTCGGAGGGGCACGGCGTTGCCGAAGCTGGCAAGCGCGCTGAGATTACCGATCGGACTCTGTTCCAGATTGCCTCCCTCAGTAAGGCCTTCACCAACGCTGCACTCGCGCTACTGGTGGAAGATGGCAAACTAGATTGGGATGACCCGGTCATCGATCACCTGCCGGAATTCCGCATGTACGACCCCTGGGTGACCAGGGAATTCACCGTACGGGATATGGTTACCCATCGCAGCGGCCTGCCGCTGGGCGCTGGTGACCTGCTGATTTTCCCGCAGGCGGAAACCTCGCGGGAAGAAGTTGTGCGCGCAATGCGCCACCTGAAACCCAGCTCCAGCTTTCGCTCGGAATTCGACTACGACAACCTGCTGTATATCGTCGCCGGTGAAGTGATCAGCCGGGTTTCGGGAATGCAGTTCGAGGACTTCGTCGAGCAGCGCCTGCTGTTCCCTCTGGGAATGAAAGATTGCAGAGCCACGCTCTCCCGCACCGCCCGGCGTGCACAAAAGGCAACTCCGCATCTGTATCGCGAAGGCAAGTACGAAACCACACTGTCGCTGGAAAGCGACTTGACCGCCGCCACCGGTGGGGTCAATTGCAGTGCCCGCAGTATGGCGAAATGGATGAGCTTTCTGCTTAACAACGGCGTCGCCAGCGATGGCGAGCAGCTGTTGAGCCCGGAGCGGGTGGCAGAACTGTTCAAACCGGTTACCCTCAATACCCCGCGCAGTTACATGACAGAGCATGCGGGCGCCTTCCTGAGTGCTTACGCCCAGGGCTGGAATGTGTCGACGTTTTACGGTGAGCCGATATACGCGCACAGCGGCGGTTTGTGGGGCATGACCAGTTATATCGCCCTGATGCCGGAGCAGGGGCTGGCGGTATTCGCCAGCAACAACGCCATGTCGGCGGCGCCGCTGGCGGTCGTCAATGATGTGCTGGATCAATTCCTTACTGGCACGGCGCAGGAAAGTGGCAAGGACTGGGTCGCTATTCTCGACGAGTTAGTCAATAGCAAGCGGGAAAGTGCTGCCAGTGTCGTGGCTGAGGCGGAAGCTGCCAAGGCCGAGGACAGTTCACCGAGTCTGCCGTTGGAGGCGTTTGTGGGCACTTACCGGGACCCTTGGTATGGCGATATTACGGTGAGTGAACGCGAGGACGGACAACTGTGGTTCCAGTCCGGCCGCAGCAAGCTGCTGGGCGGTCCGCTGGAGCACTTCCAGTTCAATACGTTTATTGCCCGTTGGGAAGACCGCAGTCTCAATGCGGATGCCTATGTCTCATTTACCCTGAACCCGGAAGGTGGCGTAGAGCGCATTCGCATGAAAGCCGTGTCTCCCGCTACCGATTTTTCGTTTGACTTTCACGACCTCGATTTGATCCGAGTCACGGCGCAGGACGACGCAGTTCGGTGACCAGCAGAGTTTCCGTAGTGATCCAGAGTAAATCTGGTTGTAATCGGTCAATTTTTGTGTCCAATCTGAATTGGGGATGTCGCCTGTTGTCAGTTTCACTTTGCCGTGGATCACGGTTTTCGTTAAGATTTTCCGCTGATGATTTTCGCGCCAGCAGGAACTGTATCGATGGATTTTACCGGCTACCTCCGTGTTCTCGCCAAAAATGATGGCTCTGACCTCTATCTCAGTACCGGTGCGCCTCCCTGTGCCAAATTCCAGGGGGTGCTGAAGCCGCTGAGTAAAGAGCCACTTGGCCCCGGAGAGATCGAAAAGATTGCCATGGACATCATGGACGAGGAGCAGCGGGAAGAGTTCAAGCGCGAGCTGGAAATGAACCTGGCGATGACCATCCCCAATGTGGGACGCTTCCGTATCAATATCTTCTGGCAGCGCAACCAGGTCTCGATCGTTGCGCGAAATATCGTCACCGAGATCCCCAAGTTCGACGACCTGAAACTGCCGCCCATCCTCAAGGATGTGGTCATGGCCAAGCGCGGCCTGGTGCTGTTTGTGGGTGGTACCGGCTCCGGTAAATCCACCTCCCTGGCCGCACTGATCGATCACCGCAACACCAACAGCGGTGGTCACATCATCACCATTGAGGATCCGGTGGAGTATGTGCATCGGCACAAGAAGAGCGTGATCAACCAGCGCGAGGTGGGGGTGGACACCCGCAGCTTCCACGCCGCCCTCAAGAATACCCTGCGCCAGGCGCCGGACGTGATCCTGATCGGCGAGATCCGCGACCGCGAGACCATGGAACACGCCATTGCCTTCGCCGAGACCGGCCACCTGGCGATCTCCACCCTGCACGCCAATAATGCCAACCAGGCCCTCGACCGCATCGTGAACTTCTTCCCGGAAGACCGCCGCCCGCAGCTGTTGATGTCGCTGTCGCAGAATATCCGCGCGTTTGTATCCCAGCGCCTGGTGCCCACGGTGGACGGCAAGCGCTGCGCCGCCGTGGAAATTCTGCTGGGCACCCAGACCATCAACGAGCTGATCCTCAAGGGTGAATTCCACAACATCAAGGAGATGATGGAAAAGTCTGAGAACCTCGGCATGCAGACGTTCGACGGTGCACTGTTCAAGCTTTACGTGGAAGGCCGCATCAGCCACGACGAGGCAATCAAGAACGCGGACTCCGCCAACAACCTGCGTCTACGTATCAAGATGTACGAAGAGGGCAAGAAGCCCAAAGTGGTGGAGGAGGAATCCGAGGATAAAGAGGGCACCACCAAGACGGGAGGTGGATTGTCACTGTCACTGGAGTCGCTCGAGGACGAAGAGGAAGAGGCACTGGCTTTCTGAGCCATACGCGATTCAGAAAAAGGTGCGGCTGTTGCCAGGCTTTTCTATAGGTCTATTTTCCCGTGCGCCAGTTCAGTAACGCTTACTGTGGCTGATACTCCACCATCACTTCATTTCTGCGCAGAAATGGCAGTTTCCACGGCGGGTTATAGCGTGCAAGTTCCGGCTTGCTGGTGGGGCGCAAACCTTTCTTCTTGAGCCAGTCCAGCAGCTCCGAGGTTTTCTGCGCAACCTTCTGTTCGCCGGCCAGGCCGGAGAAGCGGATGACGGCGTAGTGGGATTCGGGAATCTGGCGGATGGTCACTGCCGCATTATTCGGGCGCGGCAGGGTGTCCAGGGTGTAGCTGCTGGGCATGACGAACCAGACCCGCCAGCGGCCCGCGCTTTCCTGCATGCTGACCGGCGCGGTCATGCTGATTTTTTCCGACTGGGGTTCCATTCCCACCGGCGCGGTCATCTCGATCTTCTGGTTGCCGCCGCCGGCGACGGTGTTGTTTCCGAAGATATAGTTCGCGAGTAAGCGAAAGCCCGTGCCAGAGGCTTCGTCCATCGACCCCGCCACAACCACTTCTGCCACGATCTTTGGTTCGTAGGTGCGCAGCTCGAACGGCTCAGCCTGTTGGGTTACCGAGTACTTCGGTTCTTCCACCGCCATCGCTATCCCTGCCTGTATTGCCAGCCACAGTCCAAAAAGCAGTCGAGCCATTCGGGCCTTCCCATTCCGCGCCAAGTAGGTAGTCAGCAGTATAGAAGCTGCCATCAACTAAGTTTTATCGGATCAACCGTATCCAGCGCCAGAGCCTGAGTACATCCAACAGGGCGCCGGCGAGGTACGTCAAGGCAGCGGCCCTGAGTACACTGTGCGCCGCGCCCATTAGGTGCTCGGGAAGGTAGCCTTCTCTCAATATCGGCAGGGCCTTGTTGAAACTCGCATCGTACTCTTCCGGCAGTATCGCCACATACATGAGCGCGGAACAGAGCATGGTGATGACCGCAAGAATACCGATCCACATGAAAATGACCGGTGACTTGATCAGCAGGGTGACAATCGGCGCGAACACTAGAATGGCGGCGCCGATGCGCTGAATCTGGTGCGCCCGGCCCAGGTACTTGTCCCGCAGCTTTGAGACAGGCTCGTCGCGGCAGAACTGAATGGCATGGCCAACCTCGTGCGCGGCTACGGCTACCGCCGTCACCGACTTGCCATGATAGACATCCGGGCTGAGTGCCACGACTTTCTCGGAAGGGGAGTAGTAGTTCTGGTCCGGATTTGCTTTCACCACCTTCACGCCCTCGAGCTTGTAGCGATCGATCAGGTGCTCCGCCAGCTCCGCACCCGACCCCGGCATACCGTCAACTTCCCTGGAGTGCCGCCAGAGTACAAAGCGGACCCATAACTGTGGGCCGACGAGTAAGAGCGGCGATGGCGAGGGCGATCAGTAGGTATGGCATTTTGTGCTGATGAGGAAGATTTGACCAAGTGTCAAAAGTATACTCTGACTCCATGCCGTTAATGGAGTAGCGTGGTCCTGCGCCTTTATTTTGCAGGTGCATGTGCATGCGGTTCCGAATGCTACGCCAGCGCGCTCTCATTGCCACTGTCCTGTGTGAACAGGCAGGTTGAGCCGGTGGCATCGCGGAGGCTCCAGAGAAAGTCGGCGTCAAACTCCGCCGATAGGGGAAAGATATTGAGATCAGCCTTCGGCGCGTTGCTGGCAAAGCGTCCGAAATCGCCATCGGCGACGTGGGCTGCGGTATTGGCCGGCAGTCGCGCGAGGTCGACCAGGCGGGCAAGAAACTTTCTCGCTTTCTCCTTCTCGTTGGCATTATCGACCGCAGCGATGACCGTCAGCTCTGCGCCATCCCAGCTATCGAGCATGCGGTAGGCCAGCAGAATCGCCAGGTCCAGCTCATGGAAGTCCATTTTCACGCTCCACTCGGGACCCTGATCCGGAATCCACAGGTTGATTCGCTTGCGCCGCCCGAGCCCGGCGGTATCGTGCCGCACAAGCAGCGATACACCCATCCGCTGACGCCCTGCCTCCTGGATCAACCGTTGTAGCGACGCATGGGTTTCTTTTCCTTTGGGGAGTTGCAGGAACAGGAGATTGGGGCGAAAGAACGAGCCGCCCAGTGCCTGCATGCCGATGCGAACGCCATCGGGAAAACTTTCGCTGACCAGTACGGTTGAGATGGTAAATATGTTGTCCTTGGTAAAGGCGTGTTGCGTATCGATCAGGTGCTCTTCGAGCTTCTCAGCCTGGTCCTCCGGCGCTATCCCCAGCAACTTGATAGACCCCATGGGGTAAGCCAGCTCCCTGACGAACTCGAAAGCGCCGCGTAGGCGCTCGGGGTCGCTCACCGGCATCAGTATGTTCGGTTTCCAGGCCCGCTCGGCGCCGCCCTGGGCCTGTATGACTTTTTTGGCAGCCCACTCCGCCATCGCCGTAAACAACCCACTGCGCACATCACCAGTGGGCGCTGTCAGGCGTCGCTTCATAAGGCTGATGTAGATGATGACAACAATACCGAACGCCACCAGGCTGACGGTTGGATTGATGATAAACATCGAAAACAGGCACCCGAGTAAACCGATGATGGGTACGATTTTGGGCACGCGCATCAGGGGGCGGAAGCTGATCAGGCGCAGACTCTCCTCCGTCACCACGACGAAATTGATCGTGGCGTAAGTGAGCAGGAATATCATCGCGACCATTGGTGCGATCGCGTTCAACTCCCGCAGCATGATCGCGGCCAGCACGATCACCGCAGTGATATATGTCGCGTTGCGCGGCTCGCCCTTCCTGGTGCGTCGCGCAATCCACGCCGAGGCCGGCACGATACTGTGGCCGCCCAGCGCCTCAAGAATACGTGGCGCGCCGACAAAGGAGGCCAGCGCCGAGGAAAAGGTTGCCGCCAGCAGGCCGCCGAGCACGGCGGGCCCCCAGAAGGCGCGGTCGATCATGATGGTGTAGTTTTCGGTGAGTTCATCCACCGTCGCCACCCGCATGAGCCAGTAGGCCAGCGCCAGATAGACCAGCAGGCTCAAGCCCACCGCCGCCAGGGTGCCGAGTGGAATCGACTTGCGCGGATCCTTGAGGTCGCTCGACATGTTGGCGCCGGCCATGATGCCGGTGGAGGCAGGAAAGAACACCGCAAATACGACCCAGAAACTGGTGCCCGGAAAGCCTTCCTCCGGGGTGCCAGGGAAGGCACCCCACCAGACAATCGGCTTGTCCATCGGCTCCTGGAACACAGAAAGGCCAATCGAGACCAGAGCCCCGATGATCACCGCCAGAACCAGGTACTGGACCTTGAAGGCGAGGCTGGTACTGACAAAGGTAATGGCAAAAATTACCGCAAAAATAATCAGGTCAATGGCCAGCGAGGGCAGTTCAACCAGCCCCCATGTGTCAACGGCCCACAGGTAGCCCTCGCGAAAGCCAAAGATATACATCACCACCGCCAGCGCCTGTGAGATATACAGCGGGACGCCGATGGCACCACCAGCTTCCAGCCCCAGAGATTGGGAGATCATCGAAAAGGCGCCACCCGGTCCCACGCGAATATTGGTAACGAAGGTGGCCATGGAAAGCGCGGTAGCGGCGGTAATCGCAAATGAAAGCAGGATGATGAGAATCCCGCCGCCGAGGCCGGCATTGCCGATAACCCAGCCCTCGCGCAGGAACATGATGACACCGAGGATGGTGAGCAGTGTCGGGATGAATACGCCGGCGAAGGTGCCGAATTTCTTCGACTGTGTCGCTTCATGCGACTCAACCTGCTGCTGAACGTCTTTCGGAGCTTCACTACCGGCATCGCCGGCGGTTTCCAGCGTTTCAATGCGCTGGTCTTCCGGCCCCGGGTCGCCGCTGTGATCGTGATTGGAGTCTTTTTTCATCCTCGAAGTATTTGCCAGGAAATGGCCTACAGCAACTGTGTGATTACGCGTGAATTCGCTTCGCTGTTGAGAGTTCTCGGGGCGGGTCTATTGCTGCCTGGCAACAATCTCGTTCACGATCTCGGGAGTAAACAGGGATTTCGACAAATACTGCTGCCCCCCGGATTTGGTGACCAAAATCAGTCCTAACTCGGTTTCAATGACACGCTCGATATCTGACCACAGAAGCGTTGTTTGTGTGTGTTCGCTGTCGGTAGTTATCCCGCTTTCGTCAACAGTCAATGTCACTTCGGAATTGGCACTTTTTCCCAGCATCTGTCGTGCCAGCCACCACGCCCGTCGGAAACGAATATGCAGTAGCTCCACAATACCAAGGGCGACCAGCAGGTAGCCCAGAACCTTGGGTTGCTCCGTAAAAATCAGTGATCCCGAGCCCGCGGCGAGTAACAGGAGCGGAAACAGGTAGCTGGGCCTGGCATTTTTTCCGTGGGGTAGTGACTGGTCAAAACACTCGGCAAGATAATCCCGCGACAGCGTGAATGTTGTTTTGAAGGGTTGCATGAGAACGGCTATTCGTTACTTCGTTTTTTGGAGACGAGGGATGACAACCTGGGATGGTAACCGGATTAACGGTTTTCACCTAGATTCCCGTTACATGCCGCCGCTATCCTTACGCCCCTGCAGTGCCTGCAAAATATCCTCGGCGCGCATCGGTAGCGTGCGCATGCGCACGCCCACCGCGGCGAAGATGGCATTTGCGATCGCCGGCCCTACCACCGTGGTCGCAGGCTCGCCCAGCCCCACCGGGTTTTCGGTGCTGTCGACAAACTCCATTACGATTTCCGGTACATCGCGCATGCGCAGCGGGGTATAGCTGTTGAGATTGGTATCCACCACCTGGCCTTTTGCAAACCGGGTACCCTCGTGCAGCGCCATACTCAAGCCCCACAAGGCCGCGCCCTCCACCTGTGCACGTGCGCCGTCCGGATGTACCACGGTTCCGGCATCGATCACCAGCGTCAGCTTTTCCACTCTGGCGCGCCCGGTTTTACGGTCCACATGCACACGGGCCACGCACGCGGTCCACGTGGGCATATTGCGCTCCTGGCCGTAGGTGGTCGCCACGCCCAGTCCGGTGTCGGCGGGCATCTGCGCGCTCCAGTCGGAAATTTCCCGAACCCGACGCAGCACGTTCGCCTGACGGCTGGCGCCGCCCACGGCATTCGGGGCAGAACCCGCGTTTTTGCCTTCGGCCTTGAGCTTTTGCAGGCGGAATTCAATGGGGTCCTGGCCCGCCTTGTGGGCGCCCTCATCCATAAAACTTTCCAGCGCCCAGTTGACCCAGCCAGAACCCACCGAACGCAACCAGCCGGGGCGGAAGGTCTCGTTCGCCAGGTCATTGGAGATGGCGCGCAGCCGGTGTCCGCCGACGCTGTACCAGTGCAATGCACCCTGGATGGCAAAGGGATCGTATTTGCCGCCAGAAACACCGTCGGCAAGAAAGGAGGGCGCCATCACCTCTGTGGGCCAGCCGGCGGTGGCATGCTGCTCCATCCCGGTGACATTGCCATTGGTATCGAACGCCATGCGCATGCGCTGCACGGAGGGAGAGCGCAGTGAGTCGAAGCGCACATCGTCCTCGCGGGTCAATACCATCTTGACCGGTTTGCCCAGGGCCTTCGCTGCAAGGGCCGCCGGTACGGCATAGTCGCCATTGAGCCGGCGACCGAATCCGCCGCCCAGCAGGTAGGTCTTCATCACGATCTGGCTTTCTTTCACGCCCAGCGCCTTGGCCAGTACGGGAAGGATCAGTGACTGCCACTGATTGCCGGTATGGATTTCCCAGATACCCTCTTTTTGCAGTGCCAGCGCGTTGAGGGGCTCCATCTGGAAGTGCAGGACGCTGTGGGTAATGTATTCCGCTTCCAGGGTGTCCGCCGCCTCGGCGAAGGCGTTGTCCACGTCACCGTCGTCCACCACCAGCACACCCGCATCGCCGCTTTCGATCAATGCACGGCCGCGGTCGAGAATGGCCTGCTCATCCACATCCGCGGTCTTCCCCGGGGCCCAATCGACTTTGATTTTCTGCACCGCCAGATTGGCGGCGTGGAAGCTATCGGCGATGACCATGGCCCAGCCCGGTACGGTGCCGGACGGGTCTTCGAGTACGATGGTCTGTTGATAGCCGGGAATATCGCGCGCAGCGCTGTCGTCGAAGCCTTTGATGCTGGTGCCATAGCGGGTGGGGGGAATAAGCGGCCGCGCGTAGACCATGCCCTCCACACGGGCGTCCAGCCCGTAAATCGTCCGGCCGTCGGATTTCGCCGGTATATCCAGCGCGTTCGTTTGGCCACCGATAAGGCGCCGCTCAGCGGGCGCTTTTACCGGCATTTTCTTCAGTTCGTCTTCACTGAAGCTGCGGCTGAGCTTGCCGCTCTGCACCAGCTCGGCATAGCTGATGGCGCGATCGCCGGCGAGCACCTGGCCATTGCGCGCGCGGCACTGATCCGCCGGTACCCCGAGCTGACGCGCGGCTTCCTCGATCAGCGCGGTGCGACCGGCGGCACCGGCCTGGCTCAGCGGCATGTAGCTCTGCCATACCGACCAGCTGCCGCCGGTCACCATGTAGCCCCACTTGGGATCGCTATCCACGTGGTTGAGTGAGACCTGTTCCCAGTCCGCTTCCAGTTCATCGGCGACGATACGGGCCAGGGCAGTGCCAATATGCTGCCCCATTTCGGCCTTTGCGATATTCACCACGATATGCCCGTTTTTCTGGATCTGGTACCACACCGTCGGCTCATAGGCACCCTCGGCAATGGCGGCGGCGGGGTTTGCGAGGCTCAGGGGAGAGCGCGCAAACGCGAACGTCAGGCCGGCACCGGCCATGCCGATAATAAAACCGCGCCGCCCAAGATCCGGTGCATCGGTATCCGCGCTCTCGCGCTGCAGAAACTCAAGCATGGTCGGCCCCCGGTGTGACTTCGCCGGCATCCGCACGCATGCGACTGGCGGCCAGCTTGATCGCCTTGCGAATGCGGACATACGCCATACAGCGGCACAGGTTCCCGCTCATCATCTGGTCGATCTGTTCATCGGTGGGGTTCGGGAAGTCCCGCAGCATGGCCGCAGCCTGCATGATCTGGCCGGGCTGGCAGTAACCGCACTGGGGTGTCTGCGTCTCCACCCAGGCCTGGATGAGCGGGTGTTCCGCGCCCTGTGACAGCCCCTCGATGGTGGTGACCTCGGTATCGGCAACGCTACTGACCGGCGTGATACAGGCGCGCACCGCGCGTCCGTTGACCTGTACCGTGCAGGCCCCACACAAGCCGATACCGCAGCCGAACTTGGTGCCCGTGTGGCCAAGGTTATCGCGGATCACCCACAGCAGAGGGGTATCCTCGGGCACGTCCACCGCCGCGGCCTCGCCGTTAATCCGAAACTGGATGCTCATCGGCTCCCTCCCTGCTGTGACGGTTTTTATTCACGGTCTGCTCACGCAGTTCTTGCAAACGTTTGTCCAGTCCCGGCCAGGGCGACAGGCCCGCGCGCTGGCGCAGGAAATCCGCAAGGTGGCCGAGATCTTCATCGTTCAGCGCGGCAAAGGCGGGCATGACCACCCCGGGGGTACCCTCGCCGGCGCCGACACCCTCCAGCAGCACCCGCAGCAGGTTGGTGGGATCATCGGCGGTGACGGCGCTGTTCAGGCTCAGCTCTGCACGCAGCGCGAGTGGTGCATCGGCCGCGTTGAAATGGCAGCCGGCACACGCCGTGATATAGAGATGCTCCCCGTGGCTGCGTGCACTGTTCGCGCGCTGCTGTGCCGCAGCGATCAGTTCTGCCGCACTCGCCTCTGCCGGCCCGCCCAGTGACGCCACATAGGTGGCCAGCGCACGGATGTCATCATCGGGGGCTTCCCGCAAACCCTGGTGCACCACTTCTCCCATCGAGCCCACGGCAACCCCCTGGTAGTCCGCTTGTCCGTCGCGCAAATAGCGGTAGAGGGAATCCGCGTCCCAGTGCACTGGCACCGGCTGCCGGGCATTCAGTGCTGGCGCATACCAGTCTTCCACCAGCGCGCCGCCGTAGGCGCGATCCTTGTCTTCCGCTCCCAGGGCGTTGCGGGGAGTGTGGCAGGCGGTGCAGTGCCCGGCACCTTCTGCCAGATAGGCGCCGCGGTTCCACGCGTCACTCTGTTGCGGGTCCGGGGTTAACGGCGTGTCATCGAAAAACAGCAGCTGCCAGCCCCATTGCAAGAAGCGCAGGTTAAAGGGAAAGCGCATGTTATTTTCCGGCGGCGTATAGGCCACCGGTGGCAGGGACATCAGGTAGGCGTAGAGTGCGTCGAGATCTTCGCCCGCAAGGTTCTTGAAGTGGGTGTAGGGAAATGCGGGGTAGAGATAACTGCCGTCACGGGCAATGCCTTTCGTCATCGAGCGCACAAAGGCATCGCGTGACCAGCGGCCGATACCCTCGTCGGGATGCGGCGTGATATTCGTGGAATAGAGTGTGCCAAACCCGGTCGCGAAATCCAGCCCACCGGCATACGCCTGGCCCTCAGGCGTGGTATGGCAGGTGGCACAGTTTCCGATACCAGCCAACACCTTGCCGCGCGCAATCTGATCCGCACTGAAGGACGCAGCGGCAACCGGTTCCACCTCCGCAATCGAGGGTTTGTGTATCAGGAAGAACAGCGCGGCGAGGAGGATTGCTGCGGCAACGAGCACCGCAGTAAGGGCCTTTCCCATGTCGAAGCCTCTTGCAGTCAGTGGTCACTGCACCGCGATTATTCTTGGGGTGACATAGCGGGCACGGTGCGCGGGGAATCGGGCGAATCAGTCACTGTATAGCAGTTGGCCGGACCGATTTCGCCCGTATCGCCCGATAAAGCCAAGGTTGGCGGGCAATGCGTTATGTCGCCAGGCCTCTCTACTCGGTGTTGCGCTCATCCCGTCGAGCGTGAACCGCTACTTTTTAAACTTCGATGCCGCGTCACTAAAGGCGTGCTTCATCGAATCCCAGGCGGAATCCACACCCTCCTTGATCGAGTCCCAGGCATCTTCGCTGGCGTCTTCTACTTCCGCAAGTTTGGCTTTGCCCTCTTCAATCTTGCCCTCCAGGTGTTCGACCTCCTTATTCAGCTCCATCTTTTTGTCGGCACTTTCCTCGGCCGCCTTGGCCTTGAGCTTATCCAGCTCCGCCTTCCATTGGTCCAGCTGCGCCTGTTTTTTCTGCCGGTACGCTTCCTTGTCATCCATCGCCTTTTCCTTATCGGTGGTTTACGTCCAGTTGGGCAAGGAGTGTAGCAACATTCTATTTGATGACTTCCCACCACGTCATACAGCCCGCTCAGATGGCGTAGTGGCGGAATCCGTGTTGATGGAAGGGGGCTATGTGGCCGCTGGCGCCAGGCGCAATCAGGATTCACCGCTGGATTCGAGCGCCAGCCGGCGCGCCCGCCAGTAGCGGCTTTTCCAGTAGTCATTCGACAGGTGAGAGATGGTGACGCCCCTGGATACGGAAGCGTGCAAAAACTTGCCTTCCTCGATGTAAATCCCCACGTGCCGCCCCCGGCGGCCAGTGCGGAAAAACACCAAATCTCCCGGGCGCAACTGCTCCTGTTTGATGGCCTCGCCGGCCAGGGCCTGATACCGGGTGGTGCGGGGCAGCTGAATCCCCATATGGTCGCGGTAGATGAGGTAAACCAGTGCCGAGCAGTCGATACCGCGCCGGCTCATACCGCCCAGCCGGTACGGGATACCCTTCCACTCCTGGTGCTGTTGGTACAGGCTTGCCTTGATCTGCTCTTCAGGTGAGGGGGCTGGCTTGGGCTTTGGAGGTCTAGAGGGCTGCGGGTGTTCTTTGGCGGGGCTGGGGGAGGGGCTGACAGAGTTTTCCGATGAATGCTGATACGGGGACATGCCGCAACCGGCTGTTGTGAGGAGCGCGAGGGAATAGGGCAGCAGCAGTCTTCTTTTCATTGGGGTACATCGGTGCCAGCACGGCAAACAACGCCCGCGGTGTAACGGCCGAGTTTGGTATTGAAGGTGGTACCATGGTACCGGTGTTAGCTGAATACGGGCTGAACCGTTCAGCTAGCGGGCAATCTGGGCGCCTGCAATCCCGTTCAGGCGACTTGTGCGACCTGTACGTTTTTTTAACCTTTTGGTTCGCTGGATGGTGGAGGTGATCATAGGTTGGCACATTAGTGTGATTGGTGACTAATCCAGTTATTGTTGTAAGTAACTCGCAAGACCTTGCTCTGGATCCATTATCTTCGTAATTGCTCCCAGCAAGACGATATCGTTGAATTGGCTTTTGACATTGAGCCATCTTTGTCCGAGTTCTGTGCCATAAAACTGTAGCTGTTCGGATCTTTTGTCGCCATCGGATAACGCACTGGAAATAGTGCTGAGTTCGGTTTTGCTAAAGTTTTCGTTGAGCAGACTCTCCAGCTGAGGCTTGAAGTTGGAGAACGTAACATTTTCTGAGAAGTAGCGTTCAACCAAATCGCTTTTCGATACTAGATGAGGGTTGCTTTGATACGCATCCTGCATAAATTCTCGGTTAGCTTCCATCAGGGATTGCTCTATTCCTGAGCTATCAATAATGATATCCAGGTCATCAGCCATTACCGCTACTGGGGCGCAAAGCAGGGCGATCAGAACCAGTACTTTCATAAGGTTTCCCATATACTCTATGTTGACGGTAGTAGAGCCTAATTTGAACGTCGAAATAGTGACAGCGCTATAGCTCTACGCATTTTTATTGTGAGTGAAGTAGAAAGCAGTAATACTTCCTATCAGTGTTCCGGAAAAGGCTAGGAACTCTGGAAAGTGCGTGTTACCCACCAGGGCCAACGCAAAGATAAAAATTAGTAGGAAAAATACTATGCCCATCGCCAATACGGGCTTTATGCGCTTGTTGATCCTCTCGGTGCGCGGCTCGGCTTGCCCTATGCCGTTACAGGCACCGCAGGAGAGTCCGAAATGGAGCTGGTTTTGTCGTAATTCATGATCTTTTGCGCAGGCATTGCAGCTAGCCCCATCCTTTCCGCTAAAACAGGTTCCTGATTCGTTGCAGTGCTTGCATGGGTATAGATTAGCCTTGAATTCATGCATATTCTTCTGCTCTCGGAAAGGACGTTTTATTCTGGCTCTGATTTTTACCTTTTGCTTTGACCTTTCTAGGTTTCACTCGATATAGAACCTGGTTACCTTCTTGTTTTGCTATATCTAGTTTTCCTTTCAGGCCTTCCAGCAATTGCCACAACTTTGACGCGCCGTAAGAGCGGGGGTCGAAATCCGGCATGGAACGCTTAAGGAAACTGCCTGCTACAGAGGCATTGGCCCAGCCGTCATCGTCCTGGTACTGCTCCCAGGCTTTGGTGAGTAGTGGGATAAGTTCCGTAGGGTCATTAAGTCCCTTCTTTCCTTCCTGTTCCTGCGGTGTGTCCGTCGCCTTGATTGGCGTGGAATCCTCACCTCCCAGGTTCTCAGTAAAGACAAAGTCGTCACAGGAGTTCCGGAAGGAAATGGGCGTTTTGCGCTCGCCCACGCCAAACACAAACATTTCGTCTTCGCGCAGGCGGGACGCCAGCTTGGTGAAGTCGCTGTCGCTGGACACCAGAGCGAAGGCGTCAAATCGCTTGGAGTAGAGCAGATCCATAGCGTCGATGATCATCGACGCATCGGTGGAGTTCTTGCCGGTGGTGTAGGCGAACTGCTGCACCGGCTGGATCGCCAGCTCGTTGAGGGACTTCTTCCAGTTCTTAAGGTTATCGCTGGACCAGTCGCCGTAGGCGCGCTTGATCACGATGTGGCCGTGCGCAGAGATTTCGTCGAGGATGGCCTTTACCTTGGAATATTGGGCGTTGTCAGCGTCGATCAATACTGCGATTTTCTTGTGGTCATCGAGATCTTTCATTGGCTTCCTCGTTCTTTTGTCAGGTCTCAATCAGCTGGGATTAGTAGATTTTGCCCTACACGTCAAAATTTACTCTGACCCGAATATTTTCCTTTTTTAGCCTGGTGCACAGCTGCATCACTCTTTGGCTATGCTGGCTATGTAGTTTGTGACTTTGTCTAAATTAATATGAAGCCAGATAAAACAGATTAGGTCGAAAAGTAGGACGTACATTACAAAGGGAAGCATGAGTGCGGATAACGCAAACGCAGCTCCTTCCATAAACCCGAAGATGCCCGCCGCAATTGTGGTGAGAAAAGCTCCAATAGTGGCAGGTGATAGTACCCAGCAAATAATCGTAGCAACAACTAAAGTGCGCCGAGCAGAGTTTCTTCGGCCTTTCTGGGGGGAGGTTAGAGCTATTTTGGCTGTTATTACTGGGGCAAAAATAAACGCAACGAATAGACTTAAAAATTTTTCTAATTTTGAGAAATCATCGTAATTCTTTGGGCTTTCACCTTGATGATGCGTCTTTGATATTGCTTCGTTTAATTCTTCTACAGTTCTTTTTAATTTTTCTATTTCTCTATCAATAGTCATTTTTCGTGCTTGTGGTTGTTTATATTGTATTCGTTTAAATTGATAAGATTATAGTTATATTCCGAGCGGCAAAAAGGGTTTTCTCTGTTCGTTTTCTAAGTAGTGAGCCTTTTTGAGGGGCAGCGCTAAATAAGCCTTTGGATGGTCGGCTTCCAAGTAAGATGCTTTGATAAATACTATTTTAAATCTGTGTTTAGAGATAAAAAAAGCGGGCTTTCGCCCGCTTCAAAACCTCTCTTCCTGTGAGCGACTACTTCTTGTAGTTGTTCCTTTACTACAGTCGGTGCATTTAGTGGTTTACCACTGCAGTGCACCACCGGTCTGGTATTCGATAACCCGTGTTTCGAAGAAGTTCTTCTCCTTGCGCAGGTCCATGATCTCGGACATCCAGGGGAAGGGGTTCTGGGCGCCGGGGAACTGTTCTTTCAGGCCCAGCTGGCTCAGGCGACGGTTGGCGATGAAGTGGAGGTATTCCTCCATCATGGCCGCGTTCATGCCGAGTACACCGCGGGGCATGGTGTCGCGGGCGTAGGCCACTTCCAGCTCCATGCCTTCCAGGATCATCTGGGTCACTTCCTGCTGGAACTTTTCGGTCCACAGGTGCGGGTTTTCCAGTTTGATCTGGTTGATGACGTCGATGCCGAAGTTCAGGTGCATGGACTCGTCGCGCAGGATGTACTGGAACTGCTCGGCAACACCGGTCATCTTGTTGCGGCGACCCATGGACAGGATCTGGGTAAAGCCACAGTAGAAGAAGATGCCTTCGGTCACGGCGTAGAAAGCGATCAAGTTGCGCAGCAGTTCCTGGTCGGTTTCCACGGTGCCGGTCTTGAAGTTGGGGTCGCTGATGGAGCCGGTGTGCGCGAGGCTCCAGGCGGCTTTCTTGGCGACGCTCGGTACTTCGCGG
>Ga0207814_100293_pt1 | contig 37501 bp, 34 predicted proteins | sample TtaePargueraPR_7_FD_187755 | JGI IMG/M metagenome (GOLD analysis project Ga0207814, IMG submission 187755) | Aerobic enrichment media microbial communities from Bioluminiscent Bay, La Parguera, Puerto Rico - Tt and P1 (2) (SPAdes) | ecosystem: Environmental > Aquatic > Marine > Unclassified ... | reverse complement strand
ATCGCTCCACTGGCAACTGTATTCAGCTTGGAGCTGGGTTGGCGTAGTCGGTCTGGGTTCTGATCATTGCGTTTAGTGTGGTGAGCAGCCTGCGGGCTGCAGCGACGGGCGTGATCTTGATGCACTTGCCTGCATTTTGGAGCCTTTTCCGGTAGGCGGAGAAGTCAGGTGCGTATCGGCTGGCGTGGAGGGCAGCCAGGTACAGCATGGATCTCACAGTCGCTCTGCCACCCCCGATTCTGCGGCGGCCTTTATAGGTGCCACTGTCGTGGGTGCGTGGCGCCAATCCGGCCAATGCGGCGATCTTGCGTCTGCAAAGTGTGCCCAGTTCGGGCAATTCGGCTATCAGGGTGGCGGCGACGACGGGACCAATGCCAGGGACGGTCCGCAAGCGGCGGGCCGTACGAGCAAGGTCGTCAGCCTGTTCGATCACCTGCGCAATACCCGCTTCCAGCCCACGGATGCGCGTATCGAGGCATTCCAGGACCACCGCAATATCCTGAGCCAGCCATGCGTCGGTTTCCTGCTTAAGGCGAGACGCTTCCTGCTTACGCATCTCCACCAGCTGACGCCGTCGCACCAGCAGTCTTTGCAGGCGCTGCCGGCTTTGATCGGGCAGCAAGGTCTGGGAGGGCTCGAGCGCCTGACCGAACCGCGCCAGCATGCGGGCATCAATGCGATCGGTCTTTGCCGCCAGACCGGTCGCGCGGGCAAAATCACGCGCCTGCCGTGGGTTCAGACGGGTGAAGGGAATGGCCGCGGCCGCAAGGGCCTGTACCAACATCCGCTCATAACTTCCGCAGGATTCGAAGATGAACCAGGCGGTCAGAGGACGCCCTCGCGCGACCAACTCTGCAATGCCGGCTGCATCATTGCAGACACTGAAAAAGCCCTGCCCAGGGATAAAGACATCAAGCCGGGCCTTGGAGATATCGACGCCGATATAAGTCTGTTGCATCATGGTCCTCGTCCTGTCTGCGGGGTCTGCGTCAACAGCCCCGAGCAACTGTTCAGGATGGCATAACGATGCGGGCGGCGCCCAAGCCAATGGACGGGGTAAGCCCCGGGAGCGTTGCGGGATGCCGTCCGCTACGCCTTTCTAGCATCCCACCGCTAGACAGGAGCAAATTTGCCTTCGGCACGGTGCGTAGTCTTCAGGCATTGCCACCTAAAGTCAGTCTGCTGGACTGATTTTGTGGCGCCCCGCGCCGCCGGTGGCTATTCCCACTCAATCGTACCCGGCGGCTTGCTGGTCACGTCGTAAACCACGCGGTTGATGCCGCGCACTTCGTTGATGATGCGGGTGGCGGTCTTGCCCAGGAAGTTCATGTCGAACTGGTAGAAATCGGCGGTCATGCCGTCGACCGAGGTCACGGCGCGCAGGGCGCAGACGAACTCGTAGGTTCGCCCATCACCCATGACGCCGACGGTCTGCACCGGCAGCAGCACGGCGAAGGCCTGCCAGATCTTGTCGTATTGTCCGGATTTGCGGATTTCATCGAGATAGATGGCGTCGGCCTGGCGCAGGATGTCGAGCTTTTCGCGGGTAATGCCGCCGGGGCAGCGAATCGCAAGGCCCGGCCCCGGGAAGGGGTGACGACCGATAAAGCTCTCCGGAATGCCCAATTCGCGGCCCAGCGCGCGAACCTCGTCCTTGAACAGTTCGCGCAGCGGCTCCACCAGCTGCATGTTCATGCGCTCGGGCAGGCCGCCAACATTGTGGTGCGACTTGATGGTGACCGAAGGCCCGCCAGTGAAGGAGACGCTTTCGATCACGTCGGGATAAAGCGTGCCCTGGGCCAGGAAATCGGCGCCGCCGAGCTTCTTGGCTTCTTCTTCGAACACCTCGATGAACAGGCGCCCGATGATCTTGCGCTTGGTTTCGGGGTCCGTCTGGCCTTCCAGTTCCCCGACGAACAGATCCTCGGCATCGACATGAACGAGCGGAATATTGAACTGGTCGCGGAACATGGTGACGACCTGCTCGCTCTCGTTCAGCCGCATCAGGCCGTGATCGACATAGATGCAGGTGAGCTGGTCGCCGATCGCTTCATGGATGAGCACAGCGGCGACCGAGGAATCGACACCGCCCGAAAGTCCGCAGATAACCTTGCCGCTACCGACCTGCTCGCGGATTTTCTCGATCATCTTCTGGCGATAGGCCGCCATGGTCCAGTTGCTGGCAATGCCGCAGATGTGGTGCACGAAATTGGCGTAGAGCTTGGCGCCGTCGGGCGTATGCACCACCTCGGGATGGAACTGCACCGCCCAGATGCGGCGCGCCTCATTGGCGATCATGGCAAAGGGGGCGTTGGGGGAGGTGCCGACCACCTCAAAGCCCTCGGGCAGCGCCACCACGCGGTCGCCATGGCTCATCCAGACCTGGTGATGCGAACCGATCTCCCAGATCCCCTCCGAAAGGCTGTTGGGCTTTTGAACCGTCACCTCGGCCCGGCCGAACTCCCGGTGATGCCCGGCCTCGACCCGGCCACCCAGCGCCATGCAAAGGGCTTGCTGGCCATAGCAGATACCCAGGATCGGAACGCCCGAATCAAGAATGGCGGGATCGATGGTGGGGGCGTTCTCGTCCAGCGTCGAGGCCGGGCTGCCCGACAGCACCACGCCTTTCGGGTTGAGCTCGGCCATGGCCGCGCCTGCGGACTGGAACGGATGAATTTCGCAATAGACCCCGGTCTCGCGAATGCGGCGCGCAATCAACTGCGTGACTTGCGAACCGAAGTCGACAATGAGAATGGTGTCGTTACGGGAGACGGTATCTGGGTGCTGCATGGCGAGCCTTTAGCCAGAGGATGCGGATTCCGCAAGCGGGGCGTTGGAGGAACGCCCATGCAATATTGGGGGGACCATGGGGAATCAAGCCAATCGCCTGCTGGGCGCCGATTTCGTTCGCGCCAGCGCCTGCATGATCGTGCTTTTCCATCATCTGACGCAGAAGATTGATTTCCGCTCGCCGCTGGGCGATGCCGATATCGCGCAGGTTCTGGCCAATGGCGGCACGTTCGGGGTCGGCATTTTCTTCGTGCTGAGCGGGTTTCTTCTGGCCCGGCCGTTCTGGCAGGCGCTGGACCGAGGCGAGCCTATGCCGTCGCTACGCATCTACACCTTGCGCCGGGCAGCGAGAATCCTGCCGGGCTTCTGGACGGCGCTCACGGTCACCTTCGTGCTGAGCATCCTTGTCTGGGGCGCAACACCGGACATATGGCTCTGGGTGCGCTATTTAGCCGGCTTCTTCCTCGTCAGCGACTGGCACTGGCTCACATTCTTCCCCGTCGAAGTGAACGGACCGCTGTGGTCGATCGGCTTTGAGGCAACGTCCTATATCTTGCTGCCGCTCGGGTTCCTGGGCGTATTCGCGCTGGCTGGCCGGTTGCCCGGTTGGGCCATGCGCATGGTCTTTCTCGGGGTGCCGGCGCTAGCGCTGCTCGGCCATCTGGCGTTCAGTTCCTGGGTGGTGGTCGACCCTTATCGCATGGGCTGGGAATATGGATTGCAGGGCGGCGCCAAGACCTGGATGCCCTGGTTCAACCCCTTCGCCTTCTTCGCCATGTTCTCCGTGGGAGCGCTGGCCGGCGGGCTGCAGGTGCAATTTGCCCGTATCCGTCACTGGGCGATGGACATCGTTTGCCTCGGGGCGCTGGTGGCGGTCGCTATCTATATGTGGGGCGAAGCCTATCGCGAGGCCGGTGAGCTCTATGGCTGGCTGCAGGTGCCGTATCGCTTCCCGACCATGCATCTGCTGATCGGGTTGGTGCTGCTGACCGGACCATCCACCGTCGCTGTCGGACGATTGCTCGACAATCCCGTCACGCGGTTCGTGGCCCAGATCTCGTTCGGTATCTACATCTACCACACCATCGTCATCGAGCTGATCCAGATCTATTTCGTGCCGAAGTTTGTCTATGGCACCATGACCGACGGGCCGCTCTGGCTGATGGCCGTGGCCGCTTCGGTGGGACTATCGGTTACCATCGCCACCGCTTCCTACCGATGGCTGGAAGCGCCGGTGATCAGATGGGCGCGGGGGCTGGAGCAGGCCACTCCAGCCTTGGCGAGACCGCAACCAGCCTAGTTTAGCAGCGCAATCGACAGGTTCAGATAGCCGGCGAAGCTGACCCAGGCGAGATAGGGCGCGAACAGCCATGGAGCGATGGCGTCGTGCCTTCGCGACAGCGCAATGAACCCAGCTATAGACAACCACATGACCACCAGGATGACGAAAGCCAGCCACGGCATCTGCGCCAGGAACCAGACGGGCGACCAAGCCCAGTTGAGCAGCATCTGGGCGCCCCAGAGCTTCATTGCGCCAGACTTGGGCGCCGCAACCCAGATGCGCCAGCCGGCCACCGCAATCATCACATAGAGAGTGAACCAGACCGGGCCAAAGACCCAGTTGGGCGGATTGAGCGGCGGCTTGGCCAGCGATTCGTACCAGGTCCCGGGCTGCGATTGCGTGCCGACCAGGGCGCCTATGCCAATGACCAGAACCAGGAAGACCGCCAGCGCGATCCAGGACTGAGGGGTGCGGTAGTCTGTTGCAGTGGCGTGCATCTCGTTCTCCCCGATTGGGTTTCACAATAGAGAACGGAATGGGCCGCCGGGTGGTTCACTCCGGAGTCCAATGATTGGGCCGCATCATGCTTTCTGCAGCAGGTGGCAGTAGAAGCCGTCCGTTTTGGTGCGGTGGGGCGTCAGGCAGATGCCGCCAGCCGGTGTGGCAAGACCTTCGGGAAGATCGGTGATCAGCGCCCTGCGCCAGGCCGCAGCGATATCCATGCTCTTCAAATCGCCATGCGCCTTGAGGAAGGCGAGGACCTGATCGTCATTCTCTTCAGGCAAAATCGAGCAGGTGATATAGACCAGCGTTCCGCCCGGCTTGAGATAGCGCACGGCCTCTTCCAGGATTGCCGCCTGCTCGGTCTGGCGCTGGGCCAGCAATTCGGGCGTGAGCTTCCACTTCGTATCGGGCCGCCGGCGCCATGTACCGGTCCCTGTGCACGGAGCGTCAACCACGACACGGTCCATTTTGCCGACCAGATCTTCCAGCGCGCCGGCCTGCGGGGCACGCACCTGCGCGTTGCGCACAGCGTTGCGCTTGAGGCGCTCATAAATCGGCGCCAGGCGGGTGCGATCAGCGTCATAGGCAAAGACTTGCCCCTTATTGCCCATGGAAGCGGCCAGGGCGAGCGTCTTTCCCCCTGCCCCGGCGCAAAGATCGAGCACCTGCTCCCCTTCACGCGCCCCGGCCAGGGCGGCGACGATCTGGCTGCCTTGGTCCTGCACCTCGAACCAGCCCTTCTGGTAGCCTTCGTCGGTGGTGACATTGGGCGTGCGTGCGTCACGCGGACCGGCCGGTATGGTGATGCCGAAAGGCGCGATGGTCGTGGGCTGGGGCGAAAACCGGGCCAATGACTTCATGACCTTTTCCGGCGAGGCCTTGAGGGCATTGGCGCGCAGGTCGAGCGAAGGCCGGCCTGCCATCGCCTGCCCCTCGGCGATGAGGTCGCCGTCGAAGGCGCGCTCGAGCGAGGGCAGCAGCCAATTGGGGAAATCCGCCTGAATGCCGGCCGGCGCGGTCGAGAGGTCAGCATTTGCGCCCGCAGCTTCCTCATCGGTCAGGGCATCGGGGGCATGGCTGTCGCCGGCAAAGGCATCATTGAGGGCCGCAGCCGCCTCGCCCCAGTCCCGCATGACCACCGCCAGGACCAGCGCGCGCGGGCTGTCGCTACCCATGGCGAAGCTGTGCGAGGCGCGCCGGCGAAGGGCGTCATAGACCAAATTGCCGATCGCCGCGCGGTCGCCCGCCCCGGCAAAGCGGTTGTTCAGCCCCCAGGCCTTGAGAGCCTCCGAAACCGGTCGGTGCCGCGCCTCGACGTCGGCCAGAACTTCGATGGCAGCGGCTATTCGCCCGGGAAGACGCATGGATCAGGCACTCGGAAGCAGAAGGATACGAAGCACGAGCCATAGCCAGAACAGGCCCAGCACGGCAAGTCCGGCCGTATAGACGATAAAGCGTCGATAGACCCGGTTGGTGGTGACGTGGATAGCGGCATGAGCGTAGCGCAGGCCGACAAACAGCCAGGCCAGCAGGGCCTCAATCCAGCCGGTTCCCCCAACATACAGGGACAGCAGTGCGCCCACAAAGAAGAGAACGGGGAGCTGGAACTGATTGTCGAAGCTGTTCGACAATAGACGCGCCTTGAGCGGATAGGCGGTCCGTTCCACCGCGATCTCCGCCACCGGGATTTCGCCCCGCATGACCCTGGGCACACGTTCCCAACCCATCCAGAGGACCAGCCCAAGGGCCAGCGTGACCTGGGCGAAAATCGCCAGGATGAGGACTTTGTCGAGCAGCGGCACGCACAGGCTCCCTTAGAGATTTGGACCAATCCGGATGGCCCCTATAGCAGAAACGGCGGTGTCCGCGCCCAAATCCGTTCAGCCCGGACTCAGCGTTCGGCCTGTCCTTCTCGCCCGGATCGCCAGACCGTCTCGGTTGAGGTTTCCGACGCCTGGACGATGACTTCGGCATCTGGATCGCCGGAATTGCGGGCCTCTTCTATGGCGGCCTCAATGGCCGCCTCGCGGCTGGTGAACGGTGCGGACGTGGTTCCGCGATTGGTGTGCAACCACGATCCCGCGCGCAGGCAGACTATGTAGTGGCTCTCGCTCATCGACGCTTCCTCCGTTTTTCTACAACGTGGCGAACGCCGCCGCGTTGCAGGAAATGTCGGAAGGCGCCGCCGCTAGCGCCCGCTGCGATAGTTGGGTGCTTCACGCGTGATGGTCACATCATGGACATGGCTTTCACTAAGCGCCGCCCCGGAGATTTTCACGAACACCGAGTTCTCGCGGAAGTCCTTGAGAGTGTGGGCACCCGTGTAGCCCATGGAGGCGCGCAGTCCGCCAGCGAGCTGGTGCAGCACCGCATTGACCGGGCCCTTGTAGGGCACCTGCCCTTCGATGCCCTCGGGGACCAGCTTCATCTGGTCGCGCACATCCTGCTGGAAATAGCGGTCGGCGGAGCCGGCGCCCATGGCGCCCACCGAGCCCATGCCGCGGTAAGACTTGTAGGAGCGTCCCTGGTAGAGGAACACCTCGCCCGGCGCTTCGTCGGTCCCGGCGAGTAGCGACCCCACCATGACGCAGGAGGCGCCACCGGCCAGGGCCTTGGCCATGTCGCCGGAGAATTTGATACCGCCATCGGCGATGATCGGCACACCCGACTTGCTGGCTTCTTCAGCGCAGCCCATCACCGCTGCCAATTGGGGGACGCCGACACCGGCAACGATGCGGGTCGTGCAGATGGAGCCCGGGCCGATGCCGACCTTGATGGCATCGGCACCAGCATCGATCAGTGCCCGTGTAGCTTCCGGAGTGGCCACATTGCCCGCGACGATGCGGGTGGAATTGCTCTCACGCTTGACCCGTTCCACCGCCTCGGCAACACGCACCGAATGGCCATGGGCCGTGTCGATGACGAGGAGATCGACGCCGGCATCGATCAGCTGCAAAGAGCGCTCGAAACCGCCATCGCCCACGGTGGAGGCGGCGGCGACGCGCAGGCGTCCCTGCTCGTCCTTGACCGCGTTGGGATGCAGTTGGGCCTTTTCGATATCCTTGACGGTGATCAGGCCAATGCAGCGATAGTCGGCATCCACCACCAGCAGCTTTTCGATGCGGTTGCGGTGCAGCAGGACCTTGGCCTCTTCCTTGGAGACCCCTTCTCCCACGGTGATCAGGTTGTCCCTGGTCATCAACTCGGAAATCGGCTGATTGGGATTGGAAGCAAAGCGCACATCGCGATTGGTGAGTATCCCGACCAGCTTGCCGATGGCGCGGCCGCCCTTGCCACCGTTTTCAACCACCGGAATGCCGGAAATCCTGCTCTGCTGCATCAGTGCCAGCGCGTCGGAGAGTGTCGCTTCTGGGCCAATGGTAATGGGGTTCACCACCATGCCGCTTTCAAAGCTCTTGACCATCCGCACCTGTTCGGCCTGCTGCTCTGCCGTCAGGTTCTTGTGAATCACGCCCATGCCGCCGGCCTGGGCCATGGCGATGGCCATGTTGGCCTCGGTGACCGTGTCCATGGCAGACGAAAGAATCGGCAGCTTGAGCGCTATGTCCTTGGTGACATAAGTGGATATATCAGTTTCGGTCGGCAGGATGTCGGAGCGCGCCGGCTGCAGCAGCACGTCGTCAAAGGTGAGTGCCGCGTCGCCGGTGATAGTGGTAATGATCTTCGCCAAGGCCAGACCCTTCCTGCCTTCTGATGAAATACAGAACTGTTGGAATGCGAACCGGCGGAGAGGAGCCGCGGGTTCAGGTTGGCGAGGGTCAATAGCACCCGATACCGGGTTTGCCTAGTGGCGAGTGCGCATTGCCCTGATGCGAAGAAGGCCCGATTTGATCGGGGGCAAACCCAGGCAAGGCAGACGGTGCTAGAGTTGTTGGTGAGCGGGACAAGCAGAGGGGCCTGCGATGTACACTTGGCGACTATATCTGCAATACGGAGTTGGCTGGGGGCTGTTGCTGTGGCTTTTCGGCTATCTGCTGGGCATTGCGTTTTTCCCGTTTGTGCCCACCGAGCAGTTGGGCTGGTTCATCACGCCGCTCGGGTTGGCCGCCACGATCTTCGTGCTTTGGCGATGGGCCTATGTGAAGACCATTCAGCAGGGGCTGGTGATCGGGCTGATCTGGGTCGCGATCGCGGTGGTGATGGATTACGTGTTTATCGTGATGCTGCTGCAGCCGGCGGACGGCTACTACAAGGCTGATGTCTATCTCTACTATGCCAGCGCGCTGCTGCTGCCCGTTGTCGCCGGAGCATTGCGCGCCAGGAGCTAGATCATGGCCGGGACCGCCTTTTTGGACTAGGCGCGAGCTTCGGATCGGCCCATAGTGTGCATGCCGCGTTCGCGGCCGTTCCAAATCATCCCGGTTTCTTGTCTTGATCCGCGTTACCCCGCTCATCCTGGCGGTCGCCCTGTTCATGGAACAGATGGACTCGACCGTTATTGCCACATCGCTGCCGGCGATCGCGGCTGATATCGGCACTGAGCCCATTGCGTTGAAACTGGCGCTAACCGCCTATTTCGTCGCGCTGGCGATCTTCATCCCCATCAGCGGCTGGATGGCGGACCGGTTTGGCGCCAAGAACATCTTCCGCCTGGCGATATTCGTATTCATGCTGGGCTCCCTGGCCTGTTCCTTTGCCTATTCGCTCGAAACCTTCGTGGCGTCGCGATTCTTCCAGGGCATCGGCTCATCAATGATGACGCCCGTCGGGCGCCTGCTGCTGGTGCGCTCGACGCCGCGCAACGAACTGGTGGCAGCCATGGCCTGGCTGACCATACCGGCCCTGGTGGCACCGGTCACCGGACCATTGATCGGCGGCTTTCTCACCACCTATCTTTCCTGGCACTGGATCTTCTGGATCAACATCCCGATCGGCATTGCGGGCATCATATTCTCGAGCATCTATCTTCAGGTGCCGGACGAGCGGACGCCACGGCCGGTGGATATCGTGGGCTTCTTCATCGCTGCCATCGCCTTTGCCGGCTGCGTTTTCGGACTGTCAGTCATTAGCCTTCCGGCCCTGCCGATCATCTATGGGTATCTGACTCTGGCCATCGGCGTGACAGCGGCCCTGTTCTACCTGCTGCATGCGCGAAAGGCGAAATATCCGCTGCTCGATCCAAAGCTGTTCCGCCACGGCCTGTTCCGATCCTCGATCACGGGCGGCTCGATGTTCCGCATCGGCGTGGGCGCCATGCCGTTCCTGCTTCCCCTGATGCTGCAGCTCGGTTTCGGGCTCAACCCTTTCCAGTCCGGCGCCATCACCTTCATTTCCGCCATTGGCGCCATCATGAGCAAGTTCATTGCCGAGCGCATCTTTGCCCGCTTCGGCTTTCCCCGGGTCCTGGGCTTTTCGGCCGTATTTGGTGGTGTGCTGATCGCGGCCCAGGGGCTTTTCACTGCAGAAACTCCGGTGGCGGTGATGATGATCATCCTGCTCGTGGGCGGCGTGCTGCGATCGATCTTTTTCACCGGCACCAACGCCATTGGATATGCCGATATCTCCGATGAGGAGGCCAGCCAGGCTACCGCCATCGTCGCGGTGGGCCAGCAATTGTCCGTGGCGTTCGGGGTGGCTGTCGCCGGTGCCATTCTCGAAGTCACCAGCACTCTCAGCGGCGGACACCTGACGCTGCTCAATTTCCAGATCGCTTTTTTCACCGTCGGGGGCCTGAGCGCGCTTGCCGGCCTTATCTTTTTCCGCCTGCCACATGATGCGGGCAGCAATGTTTCCGGCCACGGCGCCGCCAGGGAGTGAGCGGTTCCGGAAACCGGGCCCGACCAATAGATGTCACGCGCAACACCACTGATCCTTGCTACGGCGCTGTTCATGGAGAACATGGACTCCACCGTCATCGCCACCTCGCTGGCCGCCATCGCCCAGGATATCGGCACAGACCCGATTTCTCTCAAGCTGGCGCTCACGGCCTATCTGGTGGCGCTGGCCATATTCATTCCGATTTCAAGCTGGATGGCGGACCGCTTCGGCGCTCGCCGTGTGTTCCGTGTCGCCATGCTGGTCTTCATAATCGGCTCGATTGCCTGTGCATTTTCCAGCTCACTGGCGCAGTTCGTCGGCGCCCGCTTCATCCAGGGCATGGGTGGCGCGATGATGGGGCCGGTGGCGCGCCTTGTCCTCGTCCGGTCGACACCGCGGCACCAGTTGGTCGACGCCATGGCCTGGCTGACCATCCCTGCCCTCATCGGCCCGATCGTCGGCCCACCCTTTGGCGGCTTCCTGACCACCTATTTCTCCTGGCACTGGATCTTCATCATCAATGTGCCCATCGGCCTTCTCGGCATTCTGATGGTGGGATATGCGCTGCCCAATGAGCAGCGGAACAAGCCGCGCAATATCGATGGCAAGGGCTTCGTGCTGGCGGGCCTGGCCTTCGCGCTCTTTGCCTTTGGCTGCTCGGTCATCAGCCTGCCCGCCCTGCCCCCGATCTATGGCGTGGTGGCCGCCACGCTGGGGATCGGGCTGGGCTATTTCTACACGCGCCATGCTCTGGCCACCGAATTCCCGCTGCTTGACCTGAGATTGCTGCGCCTGCCCATCTTCCGGGTGTCGGTCGTGGCGGGCAGCTTCTTTCGCCTCGGCCAGGGTGCGGTGCCCTTCCTCTTTCCGCTGATGCTCCAGTTGAGTTTCGGGCTGAGCCCGTTCGAAAGCGGCATGGTGACCTTCGTTGCCGCCATTGGCGCGCTTGCGGCCAAGTTTGTCGCCAACTGGATTTTCAAGAACTGGGGCTTCAAATATCCCCTGGTCATCTCCACCCTGGTTTCGACACTGGGCATTCTGGTCATGGGCTTCTACGTGCCCGGCACGCCGATTCCCCTGATCCTGGGCATCCTCGTCTTCACCGGGTTCTGGCAATCCACGTTCTGGACGGGCTCGAATGCCTTTGTGTTCGCCGATGTGGAGGACAAGGATGCGGGGCAGGCCAATGTCATCAGCCAGGTCTGGGGCCAGTTGATGTTCGCCATGGGCGTCGCGCTGGGCGGCGGCATGCTGGAGCTGGCGCATCGCCTGCGTGGCGGGGGCGAACTGGCCCTGATCGACTTCCACATCGCCTTCTATGTGGTCGCCGCAGTCAGCGCCGTCGCCGTGGTCATGTTCCTGCGCCTGCCCCGCAATGCCGGCCACCAGCTATTGGGCGGGCCGCACGTGCATTGAGGCGCGCGCCTCAGTCCCTGTCGGCCTCATCCGCGTCGCGGACCGACGGCGCAGCCTTGAACCCCTTGGCCACCAGGTAGGCCTCCGCCGAATCCTTGCGGCTCGAGGGTGGCTTGACGTGGAAGGTCGAGGTGAAGTGGCGCTTGAGCATGTGCAGAAGCTCATGCTCGGTGCCGCCCTGGAACACCTTGGCCACGAAGGACCCGCCGGGATTGAGCACCTGGATGGCAAAATCGGCGGCAATTTCGATCAAGTGAACGATGCGCAGATGGTCGGTGGCGCGATGGCCGGTCGTTGGCCAGGCCATGTCGCTCATCACCACATCGGCCTTGTGGCCGCCCAGGGCTTCGATGAGCATGGCTGGCGCGTCGTCCTCGGTGAAATCCTTCTTGAACAGGATCACCCCTGGAATGGGGTCCATGTCGAGATAGTCGATGCCGACCACCAGCGGATTGGCATCGGTCGAGCCAACCGCCGCCGCCGCCACTTGCGACCATCCTCCCGGCGCCGCGCCCAGGTCGACCACCCGGTTGCCGCGCTTGAAGAACTTATGCTTCTCGTTCATTTCCTTGATCTTGAAGGCGGCGCGCGAGCGATAGCCTTCGGCGCGGGCGCGCGCGACATAGGGGTCGTTGAGCTGGCGTTCGAGCCATTTGGTCGAGGCGACCTTGCGCCCCTTTGCCGTCTTCACCCGGATCTTGAGATCCTTGTCGGATTTGCGGCCGCCCGTGCCCAGAGCCTTGTTATTGGCCATTGCCCTGCCTCCTGGGATAACGGTTTGGCCGCTTGTGCGGACGATCCGCATCCATCAGCGAAATCAAGATGCCCTCACGCAGGCCGCGATCGGCAACGCGGACGCGCTCGGTCGGCCATTCCCGGCGGATGGCCTCAAAAATGGCGCAACCGGGCAGCACCAGATCGGCCCTGTCCTTGCCGATGCAGGGATGCGCCACGCGGCGCGCAAAGGGCATGCCCAGCAGCGCCCGCATGGTCTGGTCCACCGCGTCGCGCCCCATCCACAGCCCATCCACCTTCTGGCGCTCATAGCGCTCAAGACCCAAATGCAGGCCCGCCAGCGTGGTAACCGTGCCGGAGGTGCCGATCAGGTGCACCGGGTGGCTGCCGATCATCTGCCGCAGCTTTTCGCGGCCGCGGAACTGGCGCAGATGCGAACCCACATAGTCCACCATGGCCTCGAACACCTCGGGAGTGACATCGACGCCGCCGAACTTCTCGGCGATCGAGACCACGCCGACTGGCAGGGATTGCCAGGAGCGGATGGAGGCCGACATGCGCCCCTGGGCGCGCGGCCGCCCACCCCGGAAATCGAGCCAGGCCAGTTCGGACGAGCCGCCACCGATATCGAACATCAGGGCGCCCTGCGCGGCACCATCAATGAGGTCGGCGCAGCCGGTCACCGCCAGTTCGGCTTCGGTGCGGCGGTCGACAATTTCCAGCTCCAGCCCGGTCTCGTTCTTCACGCGCTCCAGGAAAGCGGGGCCATTCTCGGCCGCCCGGCAGGCCTCGGTGGCGATCAGGCGCATGCGGGTGGGTTGGTGGTCGCGCAGCTTGTTGCGGCACTGGCGCAGCGCATCGAGCGTCCGTTCCATGGCCGCGTCCGAAAGCCGGCCGGTGACCGACACGCCCTCGCCCAGCCGGACGATTCGGGTAAATCCGTCCAGCACGCGAAATCCGCGGTCATGCGGGCGGGCGATCAACAGCCGGCAATTATTGGTGCCCAGGTCCAGCGCCGCATAAAGCGGCCCCCGGCCGCGCCTGGGATGGGGGGCGTTTGGGGTCCGTTGCGCCGGCACGACCGGCGCGGATGCACCGACCCTCTCCTTCCGGACAGGACCGGAAGAAACGCCGGCCCCCGCCTCGTCCAGAACGGACGCGGCCAGGGCGGACCGAACAGAATCGGTCACTGGTGGCTCCTTGGTGCGCGGTCGCCGGGACCGGATAAACCGGCCGCGCCCGAACGCACCTCATGTTGCGTTGTCGAGATCGACGGTAGAGCAAGGCAGGCCCAAGCGCAATGTAAAGCATTCCGCCACCCCGGCCGGCCACGGCCAAAAGCTGGGATAAAATGATGCCTGGCGCACAATCCGGGATCACCGCGCTTGCATTCGGGCCAAGCTTTGTCTAATGACACCCCCGTCGCGCTTCGCCGCCCCACCCGAGGGCACCAGCGCCACACCGCCGGCAGGCACCTGCTGGGGAATAGTTCAATGGTAGAACAGCGGACTCTGACTCCGTCGATCTTGGTTCGAATCCAGGTTCCCCAGCCAAATCTCCCAGTAATTTTGCATCACTGGCAGTTGCGCCACCCATAGCGGCACAGCGTGCAGGCAATTTTTCGCGGTTGCGCCGGGCTCGGTTCGCATCCGGCGACACGCGTGGCTGAGCCCGAATAGCAGGCGACCCTGCCCCGTTGGGAGGAGCAGGGCCGGTCTCGGCTGGTGGCGAATGTTTCAGGCTACCGCAGCTTGGGCCGTTGGTGGCGACTTGGCCCCGGTCATGAACGCCACCGCGTCGGACATGGTGTAATCCTTGGGGTCGATGACGCAGAGGCGGCGGCCGAGCCGGTGCACGTGGATGCGGTCGGCAACCTCAAACACATGCGGCATGTTGTGGCTGATCAGGATGATCGGGATGCCGCGCGCCCGCACGTCCTGGATGAGGTCGAGCACGCGCCGGGATTCCTTGACACCGAGCGCCGCGGTCGGCTCGTCGAGGATGATGACCTTGGAGCCGAAGGCCGCTGCGCGGGCCACGGCCACGCCCTGGCGCTGGCCGCCGGACAGCGTTTCAACTGCCTGGTTGATGTTCTGGATGGTCATCAAGCCCAGTTCGGAAAGTTTTTCGCGCGCGATGCGCTCCATGGTCGGGCGATCCAGCTGGCGCAAGACCTTGCCCATAAAGCCGGTCTTGCGGATTTCGCGGCCCATGAACATGTTGTCGGCAATCGACAGGGCCGGCGACATGGCCAGGGTCTGGTACACCGTTTCGACCCCCGCATTGCGCGCGTCGATCGGCGAGGCAAAATGCACCTTCTGGCCATCAAGGAAGATGTCGCCGCTATCGGGCTGGATGGCGCCCGAGAGCGCCTTGATCAGCGATGACTTGCCGGCGCCATTGTCGCCGATGACGGCCAGGATTTCCCCGGGCATCAGGTCGAAATCGCAATTGTCCAGGGCGGTGACGCGGCCATAGCGCTTGTTGAGGGCGCGGGCGGAAAGAATGGGTTCCATCAGGCTGAGACCTTTCTGATCCACTGGTCCACGGCGACAGCGCCGATGATGAGCGCGCCGATGAGCAGATATGTCCATTGTGCGTCGGCACCGAGCAGCCGCAGGCCCAATGAGAAGACGCCGACGATCAGGGCACCGAAGAACATGCCCAGGATCGAGCCGCGCCCGCCGAACAGCGAGATGCCGCCAATCACCACGGCGGTGATGGATTCGATATTTGCGGACTGGCCGGAGGTGGGCGAGACCGAACCGATACGGCCGATGAGCACCCAGCCGGCAAAGGCGCAGATGAGCCCGGACAGCGCATAGACCGAGATCAGCACCTTGCGCGAATTGACACCCGAGAGTTCAGCAGCGTCCGGATCGTCACCGACCGCATAGACATGCCGGCCCCAGGCGGTGTGTCGCAGCACATAGGCCAGGAGCAGTACCAGGAGGATGAAGAAAATCACGCCATAGGTGAAGACGGCGCCCCCGATCGAGAAGGACTGGCCGAAGAACTGCAGCAGCGGCGCGCTGGCCTCGATCTCCTGGGCGCGGATGGTCTCGTTGCCCGAATAGAGGAAGTTGGTGGCAAGGGCGATCTGCCACATGCCCAGGGTGACGATGAAGGGCGGCAATTTGATGCGGGCGATCAGCCAGCCATTGATGAAGCCGATAAAGGTGCCCACCGCCAGGCCACAGGCGACGGCAACGGCCGGCGGCAAGCCAAGGCGGAAGGTGAACTGGCCCATGATCACCGAGCTCAGCACCATGATGGCGCCGACCGAGAGGTCAATGCCGGCGGTCAGGATCACCAGCGATTGGGCTGCGCCAACGATGCCGACAATGGCGACCTGCTGCAGGATGAGCGTCAGGGCGAATGAGGAGAAGAACTTGGTGCCCAGCAAGGCGCCGAAGACGATGATGCTGGCGATCAGCACAATCAGCGGCACGAGTGCCGGATTGGAGTGCAGGGCGTGCTGCACGCGCGAAATCAGGGTGTGCTGATAGGCAAAGCTGGCGATGGACTCGCCGCCGGGCGCGAGGCCGCTCTCGGCCCCCGACTGGTTGGACATGGGTTTCCTCCCCGGTTTCCCATTGGCCTGGCAGGGGCGGCCATGGCCCTCCCCTGCCAGATCATATCTCAGATTTCAGATTAGCCCCAGCAGAGGGCCGCGCCCTCGGTGCTGTCGATGGATTCGACGCCATCCACCGGCTCATCGGTAACCAGCTTCACGCCGGTATCGAAGAAGTCCTTGCCGGGGGTCGGCTCCGGCTTGGCGCCGCTATCGGCCCAGGCCTTGATGGCCTCCACGCCCAGCGCCGCCATCTGCAGCGGATATTGCTGGGAGGTCGCGCCGATGACGCCGTCCTTGACGTTGGCGACGCCCGGGCAACCACCATCCACCGAGACGATCAGCACGTCGTTTTCGCGGCCGAAGGACTTGAGGGCCTCATAGGCGCCGGCGGCGGAGGGCTCGTTGATGGTGTAGACCACATTGATCATGGGGTCCTTGGCGAGGAGGTTTTCCATGGCCTTGCGGCCGCCTTCCTCGTTGCCGGCGGTCACGTCGTGACCAACGATGCGCGGATCGGTTTCATCGCCCCATTTGTTGGGATCGCCCAGATCGATGCCGAAGCCCTGCAGGAAGCCCTGGTCGCGCAGCACGTCGACGCTGGGCTGGCTGACGGCGAGATCGAGCATGGCGATCTTGGCATTGGCCACGCCATCGGCGCCGAGCTTGCCGGCAGCCCATTTGCCGATCAGCTCACCGGCGATGAAATTGTCCGTCGCGAAGGTGGCGTCCGCAGCGTCGATCGGCGTCAGGGGCGTATCGAGCGCAATAACGACAAGGCCCGCATCCCGCGCCTTCTGCACCGACTGAACGATGGCAGAGGTGTCCGAGGCGGTGATCAGGATGCCGCTGGCGCCGTCGGCAATGCAGGTTTCAATGGCCGCAACCTGGGTCTCGTGGTCGCCGTCGATCTTGCCGGCGAAGGACTTCAGCGTCACGCCCAGCTCGGCCGCCTTGGCCTCGGCGCCTTCTTTCATCTTGACGAAGAAGGGGTTGGTGTCGGTCTTGGTGATCAGGCACGCGGATACGTCCTGCGCCATGGCTGTGGACGACATGGCGGCAAGGCACAGGGCTGTGCCAACAAGCAGTTTTTTCAAGGTTCTCTCTCCCAATTCGGCCGGAAATGCGGGGTTCCTCTGCCCCGCCCGAAGCCGGCCTTGCACGATTGACGCTCCCATGGTGGCGACAATCAGATGGCGCGTCAATATATAAATCTACTTTATTTATTTATTTTGCCTCGACCATCTTCCGCTTGTGGAAAGGTGTCTCTATGGTGCCCGCCATGGGAGAGCCGATCATCAGAACCGTCAGCCGGGGCGTGAACCAGAGTGGGGTTCGCGACTATAATGAGCGCCTGCTGCTGACGCTGCTGCAGCGCCATGGCCCCACGGCCGGCAGCGATCTGGCGCGGCTGGCCAATCTCTCCCCCCAGACCGTCTCAATCATCCTGCGCGAGATGGAGGCGGAGGGATTGCTGGCGCGTGGAACGCCGGTCAAAGGCAAGGTCGGCAAGCCATCTGTGCCGATGAGCCTGGCCGAGGGCGGCGTCTTTTCCTTTGGCTACAAGATCGGGCGCCGCAGCGCCGTGCTGCTGCTGACCGATTTTCGCGGCACCGTGCGGCATCAGCTGCAAGCGACCTATCAATATCCCCTGCCCGAGCCCATCTTCGCCTTTCTGCGCGAAGGCCTGGAAGACATCCTGGCGCGCTGCACGCCGGCCGAGCGGGAGCGAATCTGCGGGATCGGCGTCGGCACGCCCTTCGAGCTGTGGAAATGGAGCGAGCTGGTGGGCGCGCCGGCCGATCAGTTCGCCTCCTGGCGCGATATCGACATCGCCGCCGAGGTGAGCAAGTTCACCACCCTGCCCGTTTCGGTGGTCAACGACGCCACTGCGGGCTGCCAGGCCGAGCACATCTATGGCCGTGGCAAGGAGTTTCGCGACTACGCCTATTTCTTCATCGGTGCCTTTGTGGGCGGCGGCATCGTCCTCAACCATTCCGTCTATCCGGGCCATCATGGCAATGCCGGGGCCCTGGGCTCGCTGCGCAGCTTCGGCCCCCAAGGCGAGAGCCAGCAATTGATCGACACGGCGTCGATCCACCTGCTTGAAGCGCGCCTGGCCGAAAACGGGCTCGATCCCGCGGCCCTGTGGGAGCAACCGCAGGATTGGGACCGGTTTGCCAAGTTCGTTGAGCCCTGGATCGGCCGGACGGCGCAGGAACTGGCGCGCGCCAGCCTCTCGGCCTGTGCGGTGATCGATTTCGAAGCCATCCTGATCGATGGCGCTTTCCCCACTTCGGTCAAGCATGAGCTGGTGGAGCGAACCCGCCGCTATCTGGTCAACCAGGACATGCGGGGGCTGATCGCGCCCAAGGTCGAAGCGGCCGCGGTAGGCTTCAATGCCCGCGCCATTGGCGCCGCGACCACCCCGCTGTTCGAGCGCTATTTCATGAACAGCAATCTGCGCCTGCTGGTGTGATTATGCCGCTGCGGTCTTCCTGCTCTCGGCCCGCAGCGTGCGTGCCGCGGCGACCAGATTCTCCAGCGAAGCCCGAACTTCGGGCCAGCCCCGCGTCTTCAATCCGCAATCGGGATTGACCCAGAGCTGGTCGGCCGGAATGGATCGGGCGGCCTTGCGGATAAGGGCTTCCATATCCGCCTGTCCGGGCACGCGCGGCGCGTGGATATCCCAGACCCCCGGGCCGATTTCATTGGGATAGCTGTAGTCGCCGAACGCCTTGAGCAATTCCATGTCGGACCGGGAGGTCTCGATGGAGATCACGTCAGCGTCCATTTCGGCAATGGCGGGCATGATGTCGTTGAACTCGGCATAGCACATATGGGTGTGGATCTGCGTGTCATCAGCGACGCCGGAGGCGGTCAGGCGGAAGCAATCCACCGCCCAGCGCAGATAGGCGTCCCAATCGGCCCGGCGCAGCGGCAGGCCTTCGCGCAGCGCCGGCTCATCGATCTGGATGATTCCGATACCGGCCCGTTCGAGGTTGAGCACCTCATCCCGGATAGCCAGGCCAATCTGGCGGCAGGTCTCCGAACGCGACTGGTCGACCCGCACAAAGCTCCATTGCAGGATGGTGACCGGCCCGGTCAGCATGCCTTTCATGGGCCTGTCGGTGAGGGACGCCGCAAAGGCCGACCAGCGCACGGTCATCGGCGCCGGGCGCGAGACATCGCCATAGATCACCGGCGGCTTGACGCAGCGGCTGCCATAGGATTGCACCCAGCCATTTTTGGTGAACGCGAAACCGTCGAGCTGTTCGCCAAAATACTCCACCATGTCATTGCGCTCGAATTCGCCATGCACCAGCACGTCGAGCCCCAGCTCTTCCTGGATGCGAATGGCGTTTTCGGTTTCCTGTTCGAGGAAGGCGTCATAGCCGGCCCGGTCGAGCTCCCCTTTCCTGAAGGCCGCGCGGGCCTGCCTCACCTCTTTGGTCTGGGGGAATGAGCCAATGGTGGTGGTCGGATAGTCAGGCAGATTGAAGCGGGCGCGCTGCCTGTCGCGGCGACTGGCAAAGGGTGAACCGCGATCGAGGGCGATGGCTTCGCCAACGCGGGCCTTGACCTCGGGCCGGTGAATGCGCGGGCTGGCCCTGTGCGCCGCAATGGCCGCAGCGCTGGCGTCGAACGCTGCTCTGGCGGCGCCCCTGCCCCGCTTCTGCGCGATGGTGAGCGCCGAAACCTCGTCCAGCTTCTGCCGGGCAAAGGCCAGCCAGGATTTCAGCTCATCGTCCAGCGCGGTTTCCGCTTCGAGATCGACGGGGCTGTGCAGCAGCGAGCAGGATGGCGCGATTTCCAGCCGATCCGGGCCGATATGATCCCAGGCCTTGCTGACCAGGCCGAACGCCGCATCCAGATCCGTGCGCCAGATATTGCGGCCATCGACCACGCCGACCGACAAGGTTTTGTCCGCCGGAAGGGCCGCCAGCACGGCGTCGAGCTGAGCGGGGGCGCGGACGAGATCGACATGCAAACCAGCAACCGGGAGCTTGGCGGCAAGCGCGGCATTGTCGCGCAGATCGCCGAAATAGGTGGTCAGCAGGATATCGGGACCGGCCTTGCCCAGCACCGCATAGGCCTTTTCGAGGGCTGCCTTCTGCTTGTCGGAGAGGTCGAGCACCAGCACCGGCTCATCGATCTGCACCCATTGGGCGCCCTCCGCCTTGAGCTGGCCCAGCAGCTCGCCATAGACCGGCAGCAGGTCGTCGAGCAGGTCGAGCGGGTCGAACCCGTCATCCTTGGCCTTGGCCAGGCTCAGGAAGGTCACCGGCCCCAGGATTACCGGGCGCGTGTCGAGGCCCAGCGCCCTGGCCTCGCGGAAATGGTCGAGTGGCTTTCTGGCGTCGAGCGCGAAGCGCTGCCCGCGATGCAGTTCGGGCACGATGAAGTGGTAATTGGTGTCGAACCACTTGGTCATCTCCATGGCCGGTGCGGCATCGGTGCCGCGGGCCATGGCGAAATAGCGAGCGTCCGGGTCGGCGATCTCGGCAAAGCGCGGCGGGATGGCGCCGACCAGCACCGATGTGTCGAGCACATGGTCATAGAGCGAAAAGTCGTTCGAGGGGATCACCTCGATCCCGGCCGCGCGCTGTAGGCTCCAGTGGCGGGCGCGGAGCTGGGCCGCAGTAGCGTGCAGGGTGGCAGCGTCGCTTTCGCCCTTCCAGTAGGATTCGAGGGCCTTTTTCAGCTCGCGGTTGAGGCCGATGCGGGGAAAGCCGAGATTGGCTGAGCGGGTCATGGAAACTTCCGTTTGCGAATAGGCGCGCAGGATCGCCCGCAGAAACGCGGCGCAATCAGGCGCGAAAAATGAAAGATTGCGCCCGACGCTGGTGTCAGCGCGGGCGCATCAGGGCTGGGTTGGGGTCAATCTAGACCGCCCAGCAGCGTCGCATTCGGAAGTGGTGACGGATCGTCATGGTCGTGTCCTCCGGCCGATCCACCCGATCGGCTGCAGTTGGCAATTCACGCCCATGGTAGGTCTCCTGGCTCGCGGATCGAACCGGGCATTCCCCTTCCCGGCCTATTCGACCAGTGGGCAAACGAACACCCGTCTCCGCCAACAGTTGCGGGGGCAGCTCCGGACTTGGGGTTTTGCACCCCGCACCGGCATTCCCTGTTATCCCCTCGCGGGGACCATGGACCTGTGCAGGATGGCGGAGGGGGGCTGGGGTGTCAATGGGGATATAAAGATTTCTTTATATCCCTGTTATTGGCAACTCAGGCTCCTGCTGGAATGACCGGCGCTTGGGGGTCGTGCGGCCCCGGAACATGTCCGGAGGGGACGACTTTTCCGGCGCCGAGCACATGCTTCTCCTGATCGTCAAAAAAGATATGCGCGCCGAATGCCTTTAAGATTGGCCACTTATCGAATACGCCTACGAAATGGGCTTCGTCCGCAGGTGTGCCCCAGGCCCGCAAGGTGTGAATAACTCGAGCATGGGCTGGCGCGTTGCGAGCCGTGACAATTGCAATACGAACTTTACTCACACCCTCTGGCGTCATGTAGATGGAGCGCAAGATCGACAGCTTGTGTAGGAACGCGGCGAATGGGCCATGCGACATGGGGTTGGTTGCGTTATCTCGCTCATGCTCCAAAAACGCTTCAATGCCCTTCTGCTTATAAATTTCGTCAGACTGGGCGCTGAAGACGACAGCATCTCCGTCGAAGGCGATCCTGACTTCGTGTTCGGCCTGCTCAGATTGGGGCGCGGGCACCGGGCCAAGCTTGGCTGAAGCTGCGCCAGCATCTACGGCAGCTTGAACATCAGCTTCTTCGTTCGAAAGAAACAGATCAATATTCCAAGCCGAAACAAATGGACCGATCGGACGCCCGCTGGTGAAGCTACCAGTTTTGATGGGCAGGCCATATTTCTCGATGGAATTGAACGCACGAAGTGAGAGGTCAGGCGAATTGCGCGAAAGCAGGACAACCTCAACGAATGGATCAGCGCCCGGCTCGTTTAGAGCCAAGAGTCGTTTGATAACGTCGAACCCTGAACCCTTTCCGACAATAGTTTTCTCTCGCTGCAATTGCAGCCGACAGTAGGCGTCGACGCCCTGCTGAAGGAAAACGGTATGCTCCTCTTCGAGGTCGAACAATGCTCTTGTAGAAACCCCAATCCTGAGTGGCGATGCGCGCAAGCTAGCGGCCAGAGCCGCGTAATCTGGTGAGCCGTCCAATGCAGGCGCTTCAGTGCCAGGGGGCAGCTCTTCCGCTTTTTGCAAGATCAAAAATCCCAGTCTTCGTCCTCTGTGGCAATCGCCTTGCCGATGACGTAGCTCGACCCGGACCCCGAGAAGAAGTCGTGGTTCTCGTCGGCATTGGGCGAGAGGGCGGAGAGGATCGCCGCGTTGACCTTGCAGGCTTCGGGCGGGAACAGGGCTTCGTAGCCCAGATTCATCAGCGCCTTGTTGGCATTGTAGTGGAGGAACTTCTTGACGTCCTCGGAAAGGCCGACGCCGTCATAAAGATCTTCGGTATAGCGCGCTTCGTTTTCGTAAAGCTCGAACAGGAAGTCGAAGGCGAAGTCCTTGATCTCCTGCTTGCGCGCGTCGCTTAAGCGCTCCAACTCACGCTGGAACTTGTAGCCGATATAGTAGCCATGCACGGCCTCGTCGCGGATGATGAGGCGGATGAGGTCGGCGGTATTGGTCAGCTTGGCGCGGCTCGACCAGTACATGGGCAGGTAGAAGCCCGAATAGAACAGGAAGCTTTCCAGGAAGGTCGAGGCGATCTTCTTTTTCAGCGAATCCCCGCTCTCATACTGGGCCAGGATGAGCTGGGCCTTGCGCTGCAGGAACTCGTTTTCCTCACTCCAGCGATAGGCATCGTCCACGTCCGGCGTCAGGCACAGGGTCGAGAAGATCGAGGAATAGGAGCGGGCATGCACCGCTTCCATGAAGGAGATGTTGGAGAGCACCGCCTCTTCATGCGGGGTCTGCGCATCGGCCATCAGGCGCACGGCGCCGACACCATTCTGGATGGTGTCGAGCAGCGTCAGCCCGGTGAAGACGCGGATGGTCAGCTGCTGTTCTTCCGGCTTCAGCGTCGCCCAGGACGGGATGTCGTTGGAAAGCGGCACCTTTTCGGGCAGCCAGAAATTGGAGGTCAGGCGGTTCCAGACCTCCAAATCCTTGTCGTCCTGGATGCGGTTCCAGTTGATGGCGCGGACGCGGCTGACCGTTTTGGCGTGCATGTTCATGGGTTTGGATGCCTTCTTATCAGAGCGCGCAGGAGACACAGCCCTGAACCTCGGTTCCTTCAAGGGCAAGCTGGCGGAGACGGATGTAGTAGATGGTCTTGATGCCCTTCTTCCAGGCGTAGATCTGCGCCTTGTTGATATCGCGAGTGGTCGCGGTATCGCGGAAGAACAGGGTCAGCGACAGGCCCTGGTCGACGTGCTGGGTGGCCGCCGCATAGGTGTCGATGATCTTTTCCGGGCCGATTTCATAGGCATCCTGGTAATATTCCAGGTTGTCATTGGTCATGAAGGCGGCCGGATAATAGACGCGGCCGATCTTGCCTTCCTTGCGGATCTCGATCTTGGAGACGATCGGGTGGATCGAAGAGGTCGAGTGGTTGATGTAGGAGATCGAGCCGGTCGGCGGCACGGCCTGCAGGTTCTGGTTGTAGAGCCCGGTCATCATGACCTTGGCCTTGAGATCCTTCCAGTCTTCCTGGGTCGGAATGTGGATGCCTGCCTTTTCGAAGAGTTCGGCCACCCGCGCGGTCGCCGGGGTCCACTCCTTGTCGGTATATTTGTCGAAATAGCTGCCATCGGCATATTTCGACTTGCCGAAGCCCTTGAAGGTCTCGCCGCGCTCGGTGGCGATCAGGTTGGAGGCGCGCAGGGCGTGATAGGTCACCGTGTAGAAATACATATTGGTGAAATCGACGCCTTCTTCCGAGCCGTAGAAGATGCGTTCGCGGGCCAGATAGCCGTGCAAATTCATCTGCCCCAGGCCAATGGCATGGCTTTCCGCATTGCCCTTGGCGATCGAAGGCACGGACGAGATATTGCTCATATCCGACACAGCGGTCAGCGCGCGGATCGAGGTTTCGATGGTCTTGCCGAAATCGGCGCTGTCCATTGCATTGGCGATGTTGAGCGAGCCGAGATTGCAGGAAATGTCCTTGCCCATATGCTCGTAGCTCAAATCCTCATTATAGACCGAGGCGTCGCTGACCTGCAGGATTTCCGAGCAGAGATTGGACATGGTGATGCGGCCGTCGATCGGGTTGGCCCGGTTCACCGTGTCCTCGAACATGATGTAGGGGTAGCCGCTCTCGAACTGGATCTCGGCGATGATCTGGAAGAACTCACGTGCCTTGATCTTTTTCTTCTTGATCCGCTTGTCTTCGACCATCTCGCGGTATTTCTCGGTGACCGAAATCTCGGTCATCGGCACGCCATAGACGCGCTCCACGTCATAGGGCGAGAACAGATACATATCCTCGTTGTCGCGCGCGAGCTCGAAGGTGATGTCGGGGATCACCACGCCCAGCGAGAGCGTCTTGATGCGGATCTTCTCGTCGGCATTTTCGCGCTTGGTGTCGAGGAAGCGCATGATGTCGGGATGGTGGGCATGCAGGTACACTGCCCCCGCGCCCTGGCGTGCGCCGAGCTGGTTGGCATAGGAAAAGCTGTCTTCGAGCAGCTTCATCACCGGCAGCACGCCCGAGGACTGGTTCTCGATCTGCTTGATGGGGGCCCCCATCTCGCGGATATTGGTCAGGCTCAGCGCCACGCCGCCGCCACGCTTACTCAGCTGCAGCGCCGAATTGATGGCCCGGCCGATCGATTCCATATTGTCTTCGACACGCAGCAGGAAGCATGAGACGAGCTCGCCGCGCTGCTTCTTGCCGGCATTGAGGAAGGTCGGGGTCGCAGGCTGGAAGCGGCCGGAAATGATTTCGTCGACCAGGCTCTTGGCCAGCACTTCGTCGCCGCGCGCCAGGGCCAGCGCGACCATGCAGACGCGGTCCTCATAGCGCTCGAGATAGCGCTTACCGTCAAAGGTCTTGAGCGTGTAGCTGGTGTAATATTTGAACGCGCCCAGAAAGGTGGGGAAGCGGAACTTCTTGTCATAGGCGTAATCGTAAAGATCGCGCACGAAGTTGAAGCTATATTGATCGAGCACGTCCTGCTCGTAATAGCCTTCTTCGACGAGATAGGTCAGCTTCTCGCGCAGATTGTGAAAGAACACCGTGTTCTGGTTCACATGCTGCAGGAAGTACTGATGCGCCGCCTGCCGGTCCTTGTCGAACTGGATCTTGCCCTGCTCATCATACAGATTGAGCATGGCATTGAGCGCATGATAGTCCAGCGCAGCCTCGTGCTTATCCTGCGAAGGCTTACCGGCCGGCCGTTCCTCAGTGCGGTCTAGTGTGAGCGTGTCCAAAACCGTTCCAGTCCTTGTCTGACATTGGCGACATCCTCTTCCGTCCCGAGAAGCTCGAAACGGTAGAGAAGCGGCACGGCGCATTTCTGGCTGACGATGTCGCCCGCAATGCAGTATCCGGTGCCGAAATTGGTGTTCCCCGCGGCGATGACGCCGCGGATCAGTTCGCGATTGCTGGCGACGTTGAGAAAGCGGATGACCGGCTTGGGCACCGCGCCCTTGTTTTCTCCGCCGCCATAGGTGGGCAGCACCAGCACGAAGGGCTCGTCCATCACCGGCGGCTCGCTAGAGGCGTCCACCGGCAAGCGCACCCCGCCTACGCCCAGCTTTTCAACAAAGCGATGGGTGTTTTCCGAGGTGCTGGAATAATAGACGAGGCCGCTCATGGTGAGGCCCTGCTCCAAAAATCAGGCGAGGTTGCCGATCATGTCGGGACGGAAGCCGGCCCAGTGCATGTCACCGGCCACGACCACGGGAACCTGGCGATAGCCCATCTCTTCAACGCGCGCATAGGCGTCGGCGTCGGCGGAGATGTCGACAACGGTATAGTCGAGACCCTTGCGATCGAGCGCGCGGGTGGTGGCGGTGCACTGGACGCAGGCGGGCTTGCTGTAGACGGTGATGCTCATCGTAATCCTCACAGGACTGATCGTATGCGAATGGCTTGCGCCATCCGCGGGTGGACGTTTGGGTGCAAGGCAGGCCTTCTGGCATGGACATGACCCGGCCCCGCAAAAGGCCGCTCTGGCATCGCTTCAAAGATAAACGCGCGAACCATCGCTTCAGTCATCCCCAAGTCACGAGCGCACACACGCGCCCGCCTGCCGTATTCCGGCTTCGTCCGGTCTGTCGTTGACGCTGTTACCAACCCCGGGTCCGCGGGAGGGCGGACCCAAGAACTTGCCCCGTGCCCCGGCCCTGCGCCGGTCATCTCGCCGGTGCTTGTTCCGAGGGCTTGCCCGACACCAAAAATCAGCGCCGGACCGAGGATCAGAGTTGTGCGATTCATCGATCGCGTCAACGTCAGAAAATCACAACACCTAGTGCCCCACCCCTCAATTCAAACAAGGGATGGTATGGGTAATATGTGGATTGCGGGGACAAATATCAAGCAAAACAGCACTGTTGGGGCGCCGATTTGATCGGCACATCACACAGCTCAACCGGTCACTGAAACGCGCGAGAATCCGCCGCTAAATCCGCGGAAAATCTCGCTCTTCAAGGGCCCGGCGCAAGCCTTAACCGGCGGTTCACCATAGCGGAAAATCCCGATTCTCGACGACCGGGAATCTGTCAAGCGCAGAATTTTTGGCACCTTTGCGACAGTGCGGAAGATATCCCCCACTATCCACATCTTGTGGCTGGCGCCCCAGACCAACCACTAGGCTCCGGGCTCAGTCCAGGTTGGAATTGTCCGCCGGTTCGTGACGGGCGGACTGGTACTGCACACCGATTTCCTTGAGCGAGCGCCAGACCACGCGGCAGGGCTGCGGCCGATGCCCGGGCACGATCAGGTCGAACCGGTCCGGTATGCCGGTAACCCGCGCCACCTCGAGCTTGGCGCCGCTCTCGGAGACATTGCGCACGATGCAGGGCACAGAGGTGAAGCCCATGGCAATGCTGGCTTGAATGAAGGTGTTTCGCCGTGGCGCGATCCGGCGTTCGAGGAGCAGCGGCGATGCGGCCGAGCCGCGGGACTTGTCGAATGGCATGCGGAGAGCGTGGCCCCGCCCTATTGCCGGCCGATTAACGCGGTCGCGGCAAGTCGATGCATCGCGTGAAATGTGATCGACGCCACCGGCGTAAACCATTTTCCCAGGTGCCGCGCGACAGATAGCCATCGCTCCGTTAAGGTTTCGTCAACCATAGGAGGCTGGCATGCGCGTTCCCAATGCAGGACAGGACCTGATCGAGCGTCGCATCGTGCGCGAAGGCAAGGCACTGGCCGAGGCGATGCTGGCAAACTATGTCGACCCGCCCGACTATTCATTGGCCGGGCTCTTCCGCAGCGCTGCCGAATCGCTGTCGAGCCTCGCCCATCACCTGCGCGGCCTGGCCGTCCGGCCCTGACTTCTAAGACCTTTTAGGCGTTCACCGGAAAGACGAAGTGCACTAGTGTCACCGCGCGAGGGGGACGCATGCGCATCTTGCTGGTCGAAGACAATGAGGATCTGGGCGAGGCCATTGAAAAGCGCCTCCGCTCGGCAGGGCATTCGGTTGAATGGATACGGGACGGCGATGACGTCCTTCCGGCCGCCCAGGCCGAACCATTCGACGCGGTGGCCCTTGATCTCATGCTGCCCCACCGCGATGGCATCAGCCTGATCGCCGAGTTGCGCCGGCACAAGTTCAACGCCCCTATCCTGGTCATCACCGCCCGGTCGGAGATCGACGACAAGGTCAGCCTGCTCGATCTGGGCGCCGATGACTATCTGGTCAAGCCCTTCGATCTCCGGGAGCTGGAGGCCAGATTGCGGGCCCTGCTCCGCCGCACCGGCGGTCAGGCGTCGAGCACTGTCTCCGTCGGCAATCTCGAGCTTGATCTGGCGGGGCTGAATGCCTCGGTCGATGGCAAGACGCTCGAACTGGGCCGTCGTGAATTCCGGCTGCTTGAAATTCTGGTCGCCCACGCCGGAAAAGTCGTTGCCAAGGAACGGCTTATGAACCAGCTCTTCAACTTTGATGAGAACGTCTCCGTCAATGCCCTTGAACTCCATATCTCGCGCCTGCGCAAGAAACTGGAGGCCGCCAATATCGAGATCGGTACCGTGCGTGGCGTGGGTTATGTGGTGCGGGTCAACAATGCCTAGACGAAGACCGGCGGAGGGATAGCGTGCCCGCCAAGCCCTTCTCTATTCGCCGCCGCATGTTCGCGCTGGCCGTGGCGCTGCTGCTCACCGCCTCGGTCATCCTGATCATCTTCATCCGCGACTATGCCGAGCGCGCTTCGGATCGCGCCTTCGACCGGCTTCTTGCCGCCTCAGCGCTGACCATTGCCGGCGCGGTGCAGGTCGAGAACGAGGCCGTCGTGGTCGAAATCCCCTTTGCTGCCTTCGCCATGTTTTCAGGGCAGGATCGGGTGTTCTACGCGGTGGAGGATCCTGACGCGCGCACGGTCACCGGCTATGAGGATCTGGCCGCCCAGATGGGCGAAACCGTCTCGGCGGAGCCGGTCTTTACCGATATGCGCTATCGCGGCGAGACCGTGCGGGTCGCCAGTGTGGGCCGTCTCATTTCCACGCCCAGCGATACGGGCTGGGTGACCATCCATGTGGCGGAAACGCAGAACCAGCGCGAAGCTCTTTCCAATGAAATCCTCTCCAACGCCGTGCTGCCGGTCCTGGCCCTCACCCTGCTGGCCATCGGGCTGGTGTGGTTCGGCATTTCCCGCATGTTCGCACCGCTGACCCAATTGGAGCACGAGTTGCGTGCGCGCGCACCGGATGATCTGTCAGCCATCACGGTGCCGGTGCCCATAGAGGTCGAGCATCTGGTTTCCGCGCTCAACGGCTTCATGGCCCGCCTGCGCAACGCCATGGAGCGCGTCAGCGGCCTTGTTGCCGAGGCCGCGCACGAAGTCCGAACGCCCTTGGCATCGCTGCGCGCGCAAGCGGAAGTCGCCATGGACGAACAGGACCCCGAAGCCCTGCGCCGCCGTGTCGGGCGTATTCACACCGGAGCGGTTCAGGCGAGCCAGCTCGTCAGCCAGCTGCTGATGGAAGCCACCATTTCCCATCGCATGGAAAACAGCGAGACCGAGCCGACGACCCTGGCCTCGGTCGTCGAGGATGTGCGCCAGCGGCTCGACCCCGAACAGGCCGGGCGCTTGCAGATCGACCTTGCCGATGATGCCGCCAATGCCCCGCTCCGCGGCGACCGCGTGGCCCTGCGGGAGATGATGCGCAATGTGGTGGATAATGCACTGGTCTATTCCGAGGCGGCGGTCACCATCTCGGGCGCCATGGACAACGGGGATCTGGTGATCAATGTCAGTGACCGGGGCCCAGGCATTCCGAATGAGGAAAAGCCCCAGGTGCTGGAGCGCTTCAAACGGGGAACGTCCAGCGGTGGCAAGGTAGGCTCGGGCTTGGGTCTCTCTATTGTGGCGCGCGTCGCTCAGGCGCATCAGGGCAGGCTTGCCCTGCTCGACCGCGATGGCGGCGGCCTGACCGTTTCGATCACCCTGCCACTGCGGCGCCGCGGCTCAAGCGGTCGGGCCGCCCTGGGCCTTGTGGCCTCGCTGGTCCTTGCCGGCATGCTGCTGCAACCCGCCCCTGTCGATGCTGCGACGACCACCTACCCGGCTCCTGACGGGTCTCAGCAGGCGATCCTTACCATCCTGGGCACGACCGACACGCCTCTTTTTGCCTATTTCGTCGAAGCCTTCCAGGCGCTGCATCGCGACGTCACCGTGGTCTATGAAGAAACCGATTCCCTGCCCCTGTTCGAAGGCTTCCTGGCCGGCACGCTTGAGCGGGCGCCGGACCTGCTCATCAGCTCGGCCTCGGACCTGCAGCTCAAGCTGGCCAATGACGGACATGCTCTGGCCTATGACAGTCCGTTTCTCGGCGCGTTGCCGGATTGGGCGCATTGGCGCAATGAGGTGTTCGGCTTCACTTTCGAACCCGCCGTCATCATCTACAATCGCGACCTGATCGGTGATCAGGAAGTCCCTAGGACCCACCTGACGCTGGCCGAACTGCTGGAGAACCAGACAGAGCGCTTCCGCGGCAAGATCGCCACCTATGACATTGCCTTGTCAGGCGTCGGCTACCTGCTGGCGGCCCAGGACCAGACCATATCCTCCACCTTCTGGCGACTGGCCAACGCCTTTGGACGCGTCAACGCCCGCTTTTCCGGCTCCAGCCCGGCCATCCTCAATGGCGTGGCCGACGGCACCCTGGCGCTCGGCTACAACGTCCTGGGTTCCTATGCCTTTGCCCGGCAGGCCGAGGGAGCGCCCATCGAAATCGTCGTGCCGGACGACTACGTTCTTGTATTGACGCGCTCCATGCTGATCCCGAGGGATGCGCCCAATGCAGAGCTCGCCAAGGCGTTTGTCGACTTCGCGCTGTCGCCGACGGGGCAATCCATCGCGTCCGGGCAGACCGCCCTTGGCTCGGTGGTGCCTGACGGCACGGGCGACTGGACCAGTGAGGCGATAGCCGCCCGCGGCCGGGGCGTCATCCAGCCCATACCCTTGGGTCCGGGCCTGTTGGTGGCGCTGGACACGCTGCGGCGGCAGCGCTTCCTCGACACATGGCAGGAGATCGTCTCTCCCAAAAACTAGGTCCAGGCGCCGGCCATGACCGGTCAGCAAGACCGGATGCCCGCAGGAGAAGATTTTCGCCCAGCGCATGGCTGGGGTGCCCAATCGCCCTCTACCGGACCGGCCTTGCAAGGTCCATCTAGGGGGCATGGAACGGCCGGAATGATCCAGGCCGGACAGGAAGGATTGGAAAATGAGCACCCCGCGCAAGAACAAGTTCTTTGCGACCCTCGACACTTTTGCCACCGTGTTCGGCAGCGCTGCTGCCGTGTCGGCGGCGGTCGATGCCGGACGGGCGCCCAAGGCCAAGCACCTGAACAACCTGGGCATCGATCCGGTCGCGTTCCGCAACATCGGCAAGATCTAAGCTCCGCTTCCAAGCGTAGTAGCTGAAGACGCCAGGCTCCGGCCCCTCCCCCGCGGGCCCCAGCGTCATTCTGCCGGTATGACAAGCCCGGCTGCCAGTTCCCTCCCTGGCAGCCGGGCTTTTTTACGTTTCCCAACGCCTGAACCGAGACTGAATCCCTGACTCAGTTCCAGTTCAAGCCGACACCGTCATGTAGCCCTCATTCAAACCAGCCGGGCAACCCGAGCCCGCCAAATGAGGAGACTAACATGACCACCAACACCCTTCGCACCATCAGCACGACCCTGACGACGCTGGCCGCCCTGCTTGCGCTCACACCGCTCGCCCCGAGCGTCGCGCTGGCTGGCGATGACGATCTGATCTGTTTCGAATACCAGCTTGAAAACGGCGAGGACGAGCTCGAGTGCGACACGCGCGGCAACTACAAGGCCGAATGCGCCCTGACCGATCCGGACACCACCACCGATTTTTGCCAGAACATCCATTCGGAGTTCGAGGGGCGCGATGAGATGCCTCAGTCGCTTTCGGACACCGGTGGCGGATCGCCTGACCCCGTGCCGACCTTTCGGCCATTGGGCAAGCTGAGCCGCTAAGCCCCCAGCCCCGATCATGCGGGGAATTCGACCCCGCCAGGCGCTGTTCGCAGCACCCGGCGGGGCCGTTCACGCTTAGTCTTCGTCCGTGGCCAACTGCCCCAGCACACTGCCCTGCCCGCGCAACCGCATGATCAGCGGCAGGCCGACGGCGATGATGGCCACGACATAGAGCACAATCGAGATCGGCGAGGAGAACAGGATGGCCAGATCGCCCTGGCTGATGGCCAGCGCCCGGCGCAATTGCTGTTCGGCCATCGGCCCCAGGATCAACCCGACCACCACTGGCGCGATCGGATAGCCGAAGCGACGCAGCAGGTAGCCCAGAACGCCGAAGGCCAGCAGCAGCACCAGTTCAAAGCTTATCCGCACCGGGCCGAAACCCATGGACATCGCCCCATTGGCGCCCAATGTGCCGAGCGTGGCGAAGGTGAGGATACCGGCATAAAGCCAGTGCTTGGGGATGGTCAGCAAGCGCACCCAGAGCCCGATCAGCGGCAGGTTGAGCACCAGCAGCATGAAATTGGCCACCAGCAGGCTGGCGATCAGCGCCCAGACCAGCGGCGCATTATTGGCAAACAGCAAGGGTCCCGGCTGCAGGCCGAATTGCTGGAAGCCGGCCAGCATGATCGCCGCTGTCGCCGTCGTCGGCAGGCCCAGCGTCAGGAGGGGCACCAGTGTACCGGCGGCCGAGGCGTTGTTGGCCGCTTCGGGTCCGGCCACGCCTTCAATGGCGCCATTGCCGAATTCCTCGGGCTTTTTGGAAAAGCTCTTCTCGGCACTATAGCTGAGAAAGCTCGCCACATCCGCCCCGCCAGCCGGCATGGCGCCGATGGGAAAGCCAATGAAGGTCCCGCGCAGCCAGGAGGCCCAGCTGCGTTTCCAGTCCTCGAGGGTCATCCAGACCGAACCTTTAACGGCCGTCACCTCGGCATTGGCCTGGTCGCGGTCAGAAGCGGTCTTGAGCGTCTCGCCAATGGCAAAGAGCGCCACCGCCAGCGTGGTCACCTCGATACCATCGAGCAAATCCATGACACCAAAGGCGAGGCGCGTCTGGCCGGTCTGCAGGTCGATACCGATCAGGCCCAGGCCCAGGCCGATGAACAGCGCGGTCAGCCCGCGCAGCGCGCTATCGCCGAAGGCCGCCGAGACGGTGACGAAGGCCAGCACCATCAGGGCGAAATAGTCCCAGGGCCCGAAGGACAGGGCGAACTTGACGACAAAGGGGGCGATGAAGGCCAGACCAAGCGTGGCCAGAAGACCCGCCACGAAGGAGCCGATGGCCGCCGTGGCCAGCGCCGGGCCGCCCCGGCCCTTGCGGGCCATCTTGTTGCCCTCGAGCGCAGTGACGATCGAGGCGCTTTCCCCCGGCGTGTTGAGCAGGATCGAGGTGGTCGAGCCGCCATACATGCCGCCATAATAGATGCCGGCGAACATGATCAGCGAGCCAGCCGGATCGAGCCGGTAGGTCACTGGCAGCAGCAGCGCCACTGTCAGCGCCGGTCCGATGCCCGGAAGCACGCCGACGGCCGTGCCGAGCGTAACGCCGATCAGCGCATAGATCAGGTTGTGGACCTGCAAGGCCGCGAGCAGCCCCTGGGCGAGGAGATCGAAGGTTTCCATCAGAAGCTCCCCGTGGTCAGCAGGTTTTCAATCAGGCCAGCGGGCAGCGACAACTGCAGTCCCTTGGCAAAAATGAACCAGACCACAAACGCAAAGACCGAGCCGATCAGGATGGTTTGCCACAGCGGACCACGGCCGAAGGCCCTGGCGGTGAAGGCAAAGAGCACGCCGGTTGCAATCGAGAAACCGGCCGTGGACAGCAGAAGGATCTGCCCGATCAGGCCACCCACGATCCAGAAGATTGCATGGTAGTCATCCTTGCTGCGCTCGGGGAAGCTGCCGCGCATGGCCGAAACCACGGTGCCAATGGCGAGGAGGACAAGGCCGGTGGCGATCACATAGGGAAAGACCGTGGGGCCGACCCGCTGCTGCAAAGGCGGCAGGCGCATCTGGCTGGTTTGCCAGAAGATGATGACGGCAAGGCCGGCGAGGATGGCTGCGATAACAAGCGCCGCCCCATCGGGGCGGCGCTCGGGCTTGGAGGAGCCTATTGTCATTGGACGAGGCCGATATCTTTCAGGATGGCCTCGGTCGCCGACTTGTCGGCTTCGAGCTGGGTGGCGAAGGCATCGCCATCGAGATAGGTGTCAACCCAGCCGCGGGTTTCGAGTGCGGCCTGCCAGGTGCCGGATTCGGCCATGGCCTTGACGTCGGCGGTGATGGCAGCCTTCTGCTCGTCGGTGATGCCCGGAGCGGCAGCAACCATGCGCCAGTTCTGCACGGCCACGTCGACACCCTCTTCCATCAGGGTCGGGGCATCAAAGCCCGGTACGCGGCTATCAGTCGAGACGGCCAGAAGGCGCAGTTCACCGGCCTCGATCTGCGAGGCGAACTCGCTGACGCCGGAGAGACCCACCGTCACCTGGCCGCCCAGAATGGCCGCAAGGGCTTCGCCACCGCCGGAATAGGCAATGTAGTTGACCTGGGTGGGATCGACACCGACGGCCTTGGCGATCAGGCCCGCGGTGATGTGATCAACGCCACCGGCCGAACCACCGGCCCAGGCGACAGCGCCGGGATCGGCTTCGAGCTTGGCAACGAGATCTGCAACCGACTGGATATCGGAAGCGGCCGGCACCACGAGCGCCACGGCTTCACCGGTGAGGCGGGCGATGGGGGTCACATCGTTCAGGGTCACCGGGGACATGTTGGTGAGAATGGCGCCCACCATCACATAGCCACCCACGATCAGCGCGTTGGCATTGCCGTTTTCCTGGATGGCGAACTGGGCAAGGCCGATGGTACCGCCGGCGCCAGGAACATTGGTCACCTGCACATTGCCCGAGATGCCTTCGGCCTGCAGGGCCTCCTGCATGGTACGGGCCGTCTGGTCCCAGCCGCCGCCGGGGCTGGCCGGGGCCATGATGGTGTAGTCGGCAGCGAATGCGGGTGTGGAAAGGGCGCCGGTCACCAGCGCCGCGAGAAGCAGCTTGTTCATAGTTCCTCCCTAGAACAAATGCGAACGTCGTTGCGTTCGTAACGGGAGCTTAGGCGCACTCCCTGTCACCGTCCTGTCAGGGAGGCTACGCCTTTGGGATAGGTAACGGCAAGACGGTGTTGGGCTGCTTCCGAGGCAGCCATGCAGGAACGACCCAGGCAACCGGACGGCGTCTGCCAGTGCTGGAGAATGCGGGGGGGGGGGCACAGCATCCAACCGCCCGTGAGCGAAGCATTATTTTGCGCAATTGGCGGAAAGAACGCATCGTGGCGCTTTGTACCGTTGGGGGCGCGATGCTAGTGGAACGGCGATGAACTTTCTCGCCCGCCTCCTGCCCAATATGGTTCCGGTCAGTCCGGTCGAGCGCCTGCGCGCCGCCGTCGGCGCCTTTGTCGGCATCCTCTCGACGGCCGGGGTGACAGCGCTGGCGCTCGGCCAGGGCCAGGAACTGCCGCTGCTGATGGCGCCAATCGGCGCGTCGGCGGTGTTGCTATTTGCAGTTCCGGCCAGCCCACTGGCGCAACCCTGGTCGATCCTGGCCGGCAATTGCGTAGCAGCATTGGTGGGGGTGAGTTGCGCCCTCGCGCTGGGCCCGACGCCATTGGCAGCGGCCCTTGCCGTGTCGATCAGCATCGGGCTCATGCTGACGTTCAAATGCCTGCATCCACCAAGCGGCGCAGTCGCGCTGACGGCTGTCATTGGCGGCCCTGCCATAGCCGAGCTTGGCTACGCCTTCGTGGTTTGGCCGGTGGGCATCAATTCGGTCCTGCTGCTGGCCGCCGCCGTGGCGTTCAACCGCCTGACAGGCAAGCCATATCCGCATCGGCCCGTTCCAGCGCCGGCAGCGGATGCCAAGGTCATTCCTTTCGCGCCCAAGGTGAGCCTGGGGATTTCGGTCGAAGACCTGAAATCGGCCATTCGCGAGCGCGATGAAGTGGTCAGCGTCGATCCGGCTGACCTCGAAGAAATGCTCGAGCGCGCCGCCCTTCTCGCTTTCTCGCGCCGCTCCGCGGGCATCACCGCCGGCACGGTGATGACGCGGGATGTGGTCAGCGTGCAGCCGGGCACATCGCTGCGTGTCGCCTTGCGCACCATGCGCAGCCATGACGTGAAGGCCTTGCCGGTGGTGGACATGAGCGGCCAGGTGGCGGGGATCCTCACCCAGACCGATATTCTGGAGAAGGCCGAATGGGGCCCGATGATCCACGCCTCGTCAGGCCTGGGCTGGCGCCTGCGCTCCATGTCCAACTCGGACAAGCCGCTTCGTGGCAAGGTGCGCGATGTGATGACCAGCCAGGTGGCCACCGTCACCGAAGCGATGCCGATCGCGCTGGTCATCAGGCTGATGCTCGATAGCGGGCATCACCATCTGCCCGTCGCCGCTGATGATCACACGCTCAAGGGCATGGTGACCCAGTCCGACCTGATTGCGGCGCTGTTCGGCGCCGGCATGGATGATCTGGCCCGGATTGCCTGACACCTATCGCTTCGGATCGACAACCACCCTGCCCTTGACCTCCCCGCGCAGGATTTGTTCCGCCTTGTCCGGCAGCGCCGCCAGCCCGACTTCCTCGACATTTTCGGCATAGGCGGCCAGGTCAAACAGGCCAGTCAGCCGGGACCATGCCGCCATCCGTGCATCAAAGGGCTGCATCACGCTGTCGATACCGAGAAGGTTCACGCCGCGCAGCAGGAAGGGCAGCACATTGGTATCGAGCTTGATTCCCGCCGCGTTTCCCAGGCTCGCCACTGATCCACCATAGGCGATCTGGCGCAAAAGCTTGCCCAGAACCTCTCCGCCCACGCAGTCGATGGCTGCGGCATAGCGCGCCGATTCCAGCGGCTTGTCCGGCTGTGCAAGGAACTCGGTGCGATCGACAATCTCGCCAGCGCCCAGAGATCTGAGCATGTCCGCATGTTGGGGGCGTCCTGATAGCGCTGCAATCTGGTAGCCCAGGCGACGCAGCAGGGCCACGGCGATGGATCCCACCCCGCCGGTGGCGCCGGTGACCAGAACCTGACCCGAGGCTGGCGTGAGGCCCGCCCACTCCAGCCGGTTGATCGCCAGCATGGCCGTAAGCCCGGCGGTACCGATGACCATCGCATCGCGCGTGGTCAGATTGGCCGGCAACGGCACCAGCCAATCGCCCTTGACCCGGGCCCGTTCGGCAAAACCGCCCCAATGGGTTTCGCCGACCCGCCATCCGGTCAGCACCACCGGGTCCCCGACCCGGTAACGGAAGTCATCGCTTTCCCGCACGGTCCCGGCAAAGTCGATCCCTGCGATATGGGGATAGGCGCGCACCAGCCCTCCCTGCCCCAGCAGGCATAGTCCGTCCTTGTAGTTGAGCCCGGCCCATTCAATGTCCACCGTGACGTCACCCTCGGGCAGACGCGAATCCTCGAGGGTCTGGACCGCTGACGAGACGGTCCCGTCCTCGGCCTTTTCTGTCAGCAGGGCACGGAAACTCATGGGCTTTTCTCCTCTGAGGCCACCAGACCGGCTTGGCCAATTGAGACATTAGCGAAGGGCAACTGTCTATGGCCAGCCCTGCAATGGCTGCGCCACCGGCTCCCTCAACCCCACCGCGCTCAAGCAAATCCACTTATCTACCGTCTTTGGTTGGTCAAGTTCGGGCCGGTTGTCCTGAGGCGACGATTGCGTTGAGGATAACAATGATTTTTCGCATGACGGCGGTGAGGACAACCTTG